>Ga0207711_10003013_pt1 | contig 14725 bp, 7 predicted proteins | sample KBSS34metaG_FD_184401 | JGI IMG/M metagenome (GOLD analysis project Ga0207711, IMG submission 184401) | Switchgrass rhizosphere microbial communities from Kellogg Biological Station, Michigan, USA - KBS S3-4 metaG (SPAdes) (version 2) | ecosystem: Host-associated > Plants > Roots > Rhizosphere >...
GGCGTTCAAGATGGAGTCGCACAACCATCCGTCCTTCATCGAGCCGTACCAGGGCGCGGCGACCGGAGTCGGCGGGATCCTGCGGGACATCTTCACGATGGGCGCGCGGCCGATGGCGTCGCTCAACTCGCTGCGCTTCGGCCGGATCGACGCGCCGCGCATGAAGCACCTCGTCGACGGCGTCGTCCGCGGGATCGCGGGCTACGGCAACTGCATCGGCATCCCCACGCTCGGCGGCGAGACGACGTTTCACCGCGGCTACGACGAGAACATCCTCGTCAACGTCATGAACCTGGGGATCGTGCGCTCGGACCGGATCTTCCTGGGCCGCGCGGAGGGCGTCGGCAACCCGATCGTGTACGTCGGCTCGAAGACCGGGCGCGACGGCATCCACGGCGCGACGATGGCGTCGGAGGAGTTCGCGGCGGACGAGGCGAACCAGAAGCGGCCGACCGTGCAGGTCGGCGATCCCTTCACCGAGAAGCTGCTCATGGAGGCGTGCCTCGAGCTGTTCGAGACGGACGCCGTCGTCGGGATCCAGGACATGGGCGCCGCGGGGCTGACCTCGTCCTCCTTCGAGATGGCGGGCCGCGCGGGCAGCGGAGTCGAGATCGACCTTTCGAAGGTGCCGGTCCGCGAGACCGGCATGACCCCCTACGAGATCATGCTCTCCGAGTCGCAGGAGCGCATGCTGCTCGTCGCGCGCCGCGACCGCCTCGAGAAGGTCTTCTCGATCTTCCACAAGTGGGAGCTCGACGCCGTCGAGATCGGCCGCGTCACGGACTCCGGACGCGTCGTCCTCTTCTTCGAGGGGCGGATCGTGGCCGACCTGCCGGCCGCTCCGCTCTCGGACCGCGCGCCCGTCTACGACCGACCCCGCGCCGCGCCGCCGGCGGCGCCGTCCCCGAAGTGGCGCGACGAGCCGGAGCCTTCCGACTACGGAAGCGCGCTGAAGCAGCTGCTCGCGAGCCCCAACGTCGCCGAGAAGCGCTGGATCTGGCGGCAGTACGACCACATGGTGCAGACGAACACGGTCGAGCGCCCCGGGGGAGACGCGGCGGTGATCCGCGTCAAGGGCACGAAGAAGGGTGTCGCGATGAAGAGCGACGTCAACCCGTTCTTCTGCCAGACCGACCCGTACCGCGGCGGCGCCATCGCCGTGGCGGAGGCCGCCCGCTCGGTCGCGTGCGTCGGCGCGCGCCCACTCGCGATCACCGACTGCCTCAACTTCGGCAACCCCGAGAAGCCGGAGGTCATGGCGCAGTTCGAGGCCGCGGTGCGCGGGATCACGGACGCCTGCCGCGCGCTCGAGATCCCCGTCGTTTCGGGGAACGTCTCCTTCTACAACGAGACGGCCGGCCGCGCGATTCCGCCGACGCCGACGGTGGGGATGGTCGGCCTGCTCGACGACGTCTCGCGCCACGTGCGCCTGCCGTTCCGGAAGGCCGGCGACAAGATCGCGCTGTTCGGCACGACGCGCGACGAGCTGGGCGCGTCGGAGTTCCTCCGGACGATCCGGGGGCGGGACGAGGGCCCCTGCCCCGACGTGGATCTCGCGGCCGAGAGGCGGCTCGTCGAGCTCCTCGTGGCGCTCGCGGAGTCGAGCCGGCTCGCGTCGGCCCACGACGTCTCCGACGGCGGTCTCGCGGTCGCGCTCGCCGAGTCCGCGATGCAGGGCGGCGTCGGCGCGGAGATCGCGCTCGATTCCGACGTCCGTCCGTCCTCGCTCCTCTTCGGGGAGTCGACCGGCCGCGCGCTCGTCAGCTTCGCGCCGGAGAACGAGGCCGCGGTCCGCGCGGCGGCCGAGAAGGGCGGCGTGCCCTGCGCCGTCATCGGCACGGTCGGCGGCGCCCGCCTGAAGATGGCGCTCCGGGGCCGCGTGCTCGTCGACGAGGACCTCCCGGCGCTCACCGAGCTCTGGCGCGGCGCCTTCGTCCACGCCATCGAATCCGCCGACGTCCTGTAGCGGCCTCCCTCCTCAACGGGAGAGCTCGAACCTCAGGCTGTCGCGCAACAGCACGCCCCCGTCGGCGAGAGGGTGCTGGAACGCAGATGTCGTCGCGGACATTCGCCTGCTCGAGCCGCCTTCGAGCGCGGCGTTCAACACGGCCTGATACGTGACTCCGTTGACGTCGTACGTCACCATGCCATTCAGGGTCTGATTCGCAGGTGCGACGAACTGCCCGTTGAAGTTCGCCGTGACACAGTTGGCCTGAATCGAGGCGTGGAAGAATCGGCTATTCGGGCCGCTCGTGCGTTCGATTTCCACGCTCACGGGTTCGGCGGGGCACAGGGCCCCGTTGTCTCCGTCTCCGAGTACCTCCAGGGTCTTGACCGTTCCCGTCCATGCTCCGGCCACGTCGGGAATGGGTGCCGACTGTAGGACGGGCGACGTGGGACTCGAGTCGTGACAGGCCAGCGCCGAGAGAATCAGGGCGAGGAGCCAGTCGCGTCGTCTCATCTTGGAACTCCTTTCTCAAACCGTTTTCCCGATTCGACCGCTCCGAAGGCGGCGGAGAGATCGATCCGGAAGCCGAGGTGATCGCCCCTCAACGTGACAGGTCGAGCTGCATCGTATGGTCGCTTCCATACCCCCAGTAGTCGCAGTTCTTCTCGACGTGGATCGCCGTCGAGGCGTCGTTCGATGCTCTCAGTAGTCCCATTGGCCGGCGCCGCTGTCGATGGGGAAGGCGGACGTGTCCGCGGCGCCGCAGAGCGGACCCGGACTCTCGTACGTACGAGTGGCGCCGGTCACCGAATCGACCACGGTCAGCGTGTAGTCGACGTGGGTCAGACCCGTATGGAAGAACCAGAACTCGCCCGTGACCGCCCGGCCGTCGATCATCTTGACGACGACCTCGGGGAATAGCGGGTCTCCCGTCAGCTCCGGAAAGCTGAAGTATCCGAATCGGTCGGTTTGCGGGACGGAATGGCCGGCCATGACCTGGCCGGTCCCCGCGTTGCGCCCCGCGAGGGTGACCAGGAAACGGGACCCGAGGAGCGAGAGGGTCTCCGCGGCCGGTGCGTCCGCGGCCCGCGGCGTGCTCGCGGGCTCGGCCGTCGTGGACGATGGACTCGTTCCGCCGCAGAGCGGCTGGTCGGCGCTGGAGTACACGTCCACTCCTCCCGTGGCCGTATCCGTCACGGTGAAGACGAAGGGAAGCGTCGTGAGGCTCGAGTAGTAGATCGAGGCGCCCTGGCCGATGGCTCCATCGCCCACCACCTTGAGGACGACCTCGGGCAGTTCGGCATCGCCGGTCGCGAACGGGAGGCCGAAGTAGCCCGACCCGCCGCTCAGGGGACGCGCCGTACCCGGGCTGTAGGGGCTCCCCGCTCCGCGCCGTGCGTAGAGGTCCACCGCGAAGCGGCCGTCCGCGAGGCAGAGCCGAGTCGAGGAGGCGGCGCAGGGCTGCGTCGCGAGGTCGAGCTCGAAGACGCCGCCTCCGGTCGTGCCGACGTGGAGCTGCCCGCCGTCCGGCGAGATGAGGAGCGGTCCGGCGCCGAGCGATCCCAGGCCTGCGGAGAACGGATGCCACGTTCGCGCGCCGTCGACCGTCCGAAACACGCCCAGATCGGTCGAGGCGTACAGCCGGCCGGGCCGGACGGGGTCGGCGACGAGGGAACTCACGCGCCCGATGTCGGGAGGCGCGGGAGGTCCTTCCCAGGTTGCGCCGTTGTCGGTGCTGTGAAAGACGCCCGTTGACGCCGTTCCAAGATACAGCGCGCCATCGTGGGAGCGGTCGAGCGCGATCGCGGTGACTGCGCTCGAGAAGTTCTCGTTGTTCTTCGTGAAGGTCGCACCGGCGTCCACGCTGACGAAGATGGAGCCGCCCTCCGGATAGCCGTAGTAGCCCGATTCGATGTCGTAGTAGGACCCCGCGTAGACCGTACCCGGCCGACGGTCGTCGAAGACCAGGCTGTAGACCTCCTGACTGATGGATGCGGGATCCCAGGTTCGCGCCCCGTCGTCGCTTCGGAACAGGCCCCCGCCGCCGGCCGCCCAGACCCTCGCGGGCGAGCCGGGATCGACGGCCAGCGCGTCGACGTTTCCGAAATTGATTGGAGTGGAGTGCGTCCAGTGCGCGCCGCCGTCCTCCGAGCGATAGACGTCGGAATTGGCGGCGTACAGAGTCGAGGGATTCGCGGGGTCGATCGCGAGGGCGTTGGCAAACAGCGGGTTTCCGGGGCCGCCCGCCAGCGACCAGGACCTGCCCGCGTCCGCCGACCGGAAGAGCCCGGCGTCGGCGAGGCCGCTGCCCGAGGCCCAAACCGAGGAGGGATCGGACGCATCGAGCGCGAGGGCGGAAATGTCCGAGGCCCGGAGTCCCGCGCTCGCGGGCGTCCAGCTATCGCCACGATCCCGGCTGCGAAAGATGCCGATCCCCGAGCCGGCGAGCACCAGAGATCCGGAGGCGTCGGAGACGAGCGCGACCACATCGGCTCGGGATCCGAGCTCGTCCTCTACGAGGGCCCACGTCGCGCCCTGATCGTGACTGACGTACACGCCCCCGGGGGAGGGAGCGAGAATGCGCTCGGCGTCGCCCGGAACCCCGACGATGAGAAGCGGGCTCGCGGGGAAGTCCGAGCAGGTCCAGGTCGCCGCGGAATCGGCGCTTCGACAGAAGACTCTAGGTCCCCCGGCATAGACCACGTTGGGAGAGGTGCTTCCACCGAAGACGCTCACCTCGTGCGAGGGCGTCTGGAAAAGCGTCCAGCTCGCCCCTCCGTCCGTGCTCCGGTAGAAGTGGTAGATGTAGCTGCCTTGGTCAGACTCCTCGAAGCTCAGGATGTAGATCGCGTTCCCGGCGAAGACCATGGACAAGGCCGGCTTGCCGGTCGGAGTGGTCGAGAGCCGATGCCAGCTCGATCCGGCATCCGCCGATGACCAGATCGACCCGTCCGCGGATGCGGCGTAGAGATTCGAGAGGTTCCGGGGATCGATGGCCGACAGGGTTACGGAAGGAAGGCCCGGGGCTCGAACCCAGGTCTCTCCCTCGTCCGTCGACTGGTAGAGACCTCCCACGTCCGAATTCCTGACGAAGAGCAGCGCCAGGACGACGGCTGCGCCGGGGCGCGTCCGAACGCTCACGACGTCCTCGCCCGCCACGCCGGACTGGGCCCAGCTCGCGCCGCCGTCGCGGGATCGGAAGACGCCGTTGGGCGTGGCGGCGAAGGCGACGCCGTCCCCGATGGCGACGTCGAAGACGTTTCCCACGCCCGCGGGTCCGCGGGACATCCAAACGTTCCCCTGGGCGGTCGCGACGGAGGCGAGCACGGCCAGGAAGAGGGCGGTGATCGGTGGAACCCATCGGCAGCGCTTCATGGCGTGCTCCCTTCCAACATCTCCAGTCCTGTGTACGCCGCGCCGGGATCCCTCGGCGGCATTTCCAAGCCGTCTAGGGCGCCGCCCGGCGCGTGTTGTCGCGATTCAACAGCCAGACGTCCTCGACTCCATCCGCGTCGGTCCACAGCAGCCTCGTGAGGCCGTCCCCTCCGGCGGAGAGGCGCCGCGGCAGGAATCCCGGGTTCGTGTAGATCTGCTCGGCCGTCAGCGTTCCCTCGGGGTCGAACGTGGACACGGAGGCCCGGCCGTCCGGATGGATGCGGAGCAGACGCGGAAGGCCGTCGTTCGCCACGGTGATGTCCTCCGCCACCCAACCCGGACTCGCGCCGAAGCGGAAGACCGAAGCCAGGACTCCCGCGCGATGGATCGAAATGCTGACGCGCCCGTCCGTGCACCGCCAGAGGACCCACGTGTCCACGTCGGTCCCCTCGGGGATGATGCCCCCCTGGGCCGCCTGTGCGCTGATTGCCACGGCCGACCAGCCGGGGTAAGGCCCGTACTGCGGTCCGGGGCTCGCGGCACCGGTCTGGCTCACGGTCGCGATGGACATCGCTCCTTCGGCGGAGCTCCACAGCACACTCGCCTCCCCGTCGCCCGGTGCCGCGACATCGATGGCCGACCAGCCGGGAATCGCGGGATATCGGAATGCCGCTTGCGAGCCGGATGGTCCAACGATCTCGAGGCCGACGCGGCCATCGCCATCGACCCAGAGGACCCGCGGGAGGCTGTCGCCCCCGGAGATGGCCGTCGCCGTCCAGCCGCCGAACGGCCCCTCCTCGGGAGTGTCCACGGGATCGCCCGATGCGAAGAGCGTGCGGACGGAGAGCCGGTCCGCGTTCCAGGACAAGAGACGAGTCTGGTCGGTTCCGGCGGAGACGTCGACGAACCCCTCGCGCAGCTCCTGGTCGAACGCTCCGGCGCTCGTCATGACGTGAAGGGCGTTTCCGGCCATAGCGAGAGACTCGATTACCCGTCCGATGAGTTGCCCCGAGAAGGGCAGCCACGTCGCTCCTTCGTCCCGAGTCCGAAAGACGCCCGAGTCGGTTCCCGCGTACAGCGTCCCGGCGCGCCGAGGATCCGCGGCCAGGCCGAAGACGTTCGTCCCGGCGGGCAGGCCGCCGGAGGCCGGAGACCACGAGACGCCGGCGTCGTTCGACCGGAGCACGCCGTTCGTGATCGCCTCGGGCAACACCCGATTGGCCAGTCCGGCGAAGAGCCGCGTCGGATCGCCCGGGTCCGCCACGAGCGCCTCGACGGCGGCCAGTTGAGGTAGCCCCGCGCTCAGATTGCTCCACGTGTCTCCTCGGTCCGGGCTCGCACTCAGAAGGGGAAGCGGCGGGTAGTACTCGGGATAACCGGAGTCTTCGCCACCGGCTGCGAAGAGGCCCGAGTCGCTCCGCGCGTCGAACAGAAGGGCGGAGATCTTATTGGTCAGCCCCGAAACGGGTCTCGCGCTCCAGGTATCCCCCGAGTCGTCGCTCCGGGAGACCATTCCGTTCCACGACCCTGCATAGAGCGTCGAGGGCTCCGAGGCACGCGCGGCGAGAGCGGTGAAGAAAGTCCCCGGAGCGATGTTCGTCCAGGTGGAACCCGCATCGGTGGTCCGAAAGAGCCCCTCCGAGGGTCCGGCGATGCCGCTCGCATACAGGGTCGACGGCGAGACCGGACTGACCAGCAAGACGTTGACGACCGATGCGACAGGATCGAGCGGACCCAGTCGCATCCAGCTGCGGCCTCCGTCGCTGCTTCGGTAGATGTCGGGACCGAAGACCGCATACAGGACGTTGGGGTCGGACGGATCCGGCGCGAGGGAACTCGAGCCGGAATCGACCGTACCCGCCGGGCGGCCGCCGGTCCACGTATTCACGCCGGCGATCAGCAGGGCGGGAAGGGCCAGTGCCATCGCGCAGGCCGCGAAGCGCTGAACGCGGCGGCGCCGGCACGAGACTCTCGGAATCGGGCCGCCTGGTGAGGAGCGTTGGATTCGATCGGATCGGTTCATCGTTCCCTCCCCGCGCGCAGAGTGTCGCGCGCCGTCCGCTCGACCAGGCGACGTCTCGAGCGCTCGACGTGGCGGCCGGCGAGAGGGGGAGCAAGAACGCCGCGCTCGCCGGTAAGAATCGGTTCCCTCTCGTGGGGTCCTCCATGCAAACGTCCCCCGTCCGTGGATGCACTCGGCCCGTCCGCGCGAAAACTGGTCTTCGATCGGCGGTCGGACAGGTCGTCGACAGGGCGAGGCTCAGTCGTTCCCATCGCCTTCGAGGCCTCGGTCGAGATCGCGCACGTAGCCGTGCAAGACTTCGTCCTCACCGAAATAGGAGCCGACGATCTGGCCGAGGTCGTTGATTCCGTAGGCCAGGGTCTCGAGCGCGCCGGGAAACTCGAGGTCCTCGAACCCGTGCGGCGTGAGCAGGAATGCGTGCGTGGAGCAGGTGGAACAGTCGGGATCGTCGCTCCAGCCTCCGACGATGTGGCCGAGGATGTTGATTCCCTGAGCTCGGGTGCCTGCGGCGCCCGGAAAATCGAAAGACGTGAAGGCTCCCTTCGCGAAAAGGAAACCGTGTGAGACGCCGTTCGCCTCCAAGTAGCCGCCCGAGATCCGCTCGAGGTCGTTGATGTCCTGGGCTCCCGTCGCGAAGGCGCCGGGGAAATCGACGTCCCGGAAAACGCCCGAATCGAAGACGTATCCGTGGTGGACTCCGTCGGTGCCATCGTAGAAGCCGACGATCCGCCCGAGGTCGTCGATGCCGACGGCGGCGGTCCGGGGGTGCGCCTCCGGCCCTGGGATGATGCCCGGCGGATCGATCGTGCTGAAGTGGCCGTGCCGGAGCAGGTAGCCGTGAACGACGTCGTCCGCATCGGTGTAGCGTCCGACCACGTCCCCCCGGTTGTTGGTGCCGAAGGCGGTCGTCAACGTCGAGCCTGGGACGTCGATCATCGTGAAGGCGCCGTGCCGGAGCAGAAACCCGTGCGATCCGTTGGAGTCGTCGCAGTCTCCGACGATGTCGCCGCGGTCGTTGATGTTCCGTGCCTCGGTAAAGGACGAGCCGGGGCAGTCGATGGTCGTATAGGTCTGCGCCAGCGCGGCCGGCGGGCCCAGAGTCAGGAAAGCCAGCAGGGGCCAGAGGGGCAGGCGGCGCGGCGCCTTCCCCTCCCGTTCGGGATGCCTGGTGTCGATTCGACTCATGCCCACCTCCTTGTTGTTTCCGGTGTACGCCCCGGCTCCCACGAGGAGCAATCCGTGTTTGGATCAGCGATTCATCAGGAAGCGGACAGCCCCGTCGCGGCGCTGCGCTAAGATCGACGCGACTCTCCTTTGGCACAGGACCGGGTCAACGGTAGAAAGCCATGAGGCTCAGATTCGGAGACTTCGTCTTCGACTCGGACACACGCGAGGTGATCCGAGGAGACGAGCCTCTGGCGATCTCGCCGAAGGCCTTCGCGCTGCTCGCCCTGCTCATCGAGTCTCGCCCGAAGGCGGTTTCGAAGGAAGACCTTCACCACCGGCTCTGGCCGGATACCCACGTCTCGGATCAGAGCCTCGGCAATCTCGTGGTGGAGCTTCGCGCCGTCCTCGGCGAGAACGCGCGCAATCCGAAGATCATCCGAACCGTCGCGCGCTTCGGATACGCCTTCGCCGCCCGCGCGACGACGGACCGTTCCGGCGGAGGCGAGCTCGTCGCCTCGAGTGTCTACTACCGCCTCGTCTGGGGCCGGCGTGAGATCTCCCTCGAGCCGGGTGACAACCTGATCGGCCGGGATCCCGAGGCCGTCGTGTGGATCGACGACGAGTCCGTCTCGCGCCGCCACGCGCGGATATCGATCGACGACGGGGGCGCGACGATCCAGGATCTCGGCAGCAAGAACGGAACGGCCGTCGGCGACAAGAGGATCCGAGCTCCCGTGCGCCTGTCCCATCGCGACGTCGTGAGGGTCGGGCCGGCGTCGCTGACCCTTCGGATCCTGAAACGCACGGCCTCGACGCGTTCCACGATCAAGGAGCATCGCTTCAGGTGACTCTGCCCACGGGATCGCGACTCGCCTCCTACGAGATCGTCCGGCCGCTCGGAGCGGGCGGAATGGGCGAGGTGTACCGCGCGCGCGATTCGAAGCTCGCGCGCGACGTCGCGATCAAGGTCCTGCCGGCCACGCTCGCGGGCGATACGGACCGACTGTCGCGTTTCGAAAGGGAAGCGCGCGCGGCCTCGGCCCTGAATCACCCCAACATCGTCACGATCTACGAGGTCGACCGGGTCGACGGAACCTCCTTCATGGCGATGGAGCTCATCGAGGGGAAGACGCTGAGGGACCTCCTCGGCGCCGGCCCGTTGCCCGTGAAGAAACTCCTTTCCGTCGCGGCGCAGATCGCCGATGGACTCGCCAAGGCGCACGACGCCGGAATCGTGCACCGCGATTTGAAGCCTGAGAACGTGATGGTGACCCGCGACGGTCTCGTCAAGATCCTCGACTTCGGGCTGGCCAAGCTCGTCCGGTCGGGCTTCGAGCGCTCGCGCGGAGTCGACACTCCGACGGCGACTCGGCCGACCGAGGCGGGAACGGTTCTGGGCACCGTCGGGTACATGTCCCCCGAACAGGCGAGCGGGGAGCCGGCGGATTTTCGATCGGATCAGTTTTCCCTCGGGACGATCCTGTACGAGATGATCACCGCCCGGCGCGCCTTCGAGCGTCCGACCCTCGCGCAGACGCTCACGGCGATCATCGAATCCGAGCCCGATGCGCTGGCCACGGCGGCTCCGCGGACTCCCGCCCACCTCGTGTGGATCGTCGAGCGGTGTCTCTCGAAGGATCCCCAGGACCGATACGCCTCGACCACGGACCTGGCGCGCGATCTGGCGGCGCTGCGCGACCGCGCCTCCGGCGTCTCGATTTCCGACGTCGAGCCCCCCGCCGCACGCCGGCCTCGCCTGTCGCGCGGCCTGCTCGCCGCGGCGGCGGTCGCGGTCGCGGCTGCGGCCGTGCTGGCGGCAATCGTGGCGGCTCGCCGGAGCGTCCCCTATCAGGCGCCGACCTTCCAGCAGCTCACGTTCCGCCGGGGAAGGGTGCTGCGCGTCCGCTACACACCCGACGGCGGATCCATCATCTACGGCGCCGCCTGGGAGGGGGGTCCCTGGGAGATCTTCACCTCGCGCCTCGACGGCACGGAGTCGCGGCCCTTCGGCGCCAAGGACGCCGACGTCCTCGCCGTCTCGTCCAAGGGCGAGCTGGCGGTCCTCCTCAAGAAGACGTTTGCCGCGAGCGGCACCCTCGCCGTCGTGCCTCTCGCGGGCGGGGCCATGCGGGAGCTCCTCGAAAACGTCGTCGCGGCGGACTGGAGCCCCGACGGGACGCAGCTCGCCGTGGCGATCCGTGAGAACCGCGAGACGAGGATCGAGTATCCGATCGGGCGGATTCTGTACAAGACGAAGGGCCGCCTCGACTACTCGATGCGCGTCTCGGGCAGCGGCAGGCAGATCGCCTTCATCGAGTCCCCGCCGTCCACGCAGGCTATGGCGCCCGACGAGCACGACGTCCGAATCGTGGACGCGACGGGAAAGGCGACGACGCTCGTTCGGACCCATTCCCCCCGGTCGGTCACCGGGTGTCTCTGGCGGCAGCGCGGCGATCGGGAGGTGCTGTTCTCCACCATGTCCCTGGACACCGCCAGGGGGCACACCTCCGACATCGACGCCGTCGATCTGAGCGGCCGGGTCAGGACCCTCTACCGGGGAACGGGCGATTACCTGCCCCAGGACTCGTTCGCGGACGGGAGACTGCTCATCGTGCAGTCGAAGTTCAGCGTCGACCTGATGTTCGGATCCTCGGCGGAGCCCTCCGAAAAGAACCTCGGGTGGCTCACCAGTTCCTGGCTCGATGACATCTCGGAGGATGGCGGGACGGTCCTCTTCCACGACGAGACCGAGGTCTACCTTCGTCGCACGGACGGCTCTCAGGCCGTTCGACTTCTTCCCCAGGTGCGCAACGAGAAGTCCTCCCTCTCGCCGGACGGCAAGTGGGTCCTGAGCGCCTCCGAATCGGAGCACGAGCTCAGCTTGAGTCCGACGGGACCAGGCTCGGGCAAGAAGATCTCGATCGGCGATCTCGTGCTCGCCGACTTCGGCTTCATGCCCGACGGCAAGTCGATCGTGTTCACCGCGACCGGGACGGACGGGCAGAAGCGCCTGTACATCACGGACGAGACGAGCAAAGCCCCGCGCGCGATCTCAGACCCTGGCAGGCCCGACGAATTCGTCGTCTCTCCGGACGGAAAAGAGATTGCCTTGAAGGAATCCATCATCCTAAAGGACACGGCCAGCGGACTGAGGCTCTACCGGGTCGATGGCGGCCCATCGCGGGCCGTCGAAGGACTGGTTCTGGGAGACCACCTTCTGGCCTGGAGCGAGGATGGACGTTCCCTGTTGGTGACCCGCGACGGCATTCCTCTGCGCATCGAGCGATTCGAGTTGGCGACAGGGCGAAAGGAGCTCTGGAAGACTCTCACTCCTCCGGACGCTGCCGGCTCGTACTACATGGGCCCCGTCCTGGTAACGCGGAACGGACGCTTCTGGGCCTACAGCGTCAACCGTACGACGCTCTCCGAGCTCTGGCAGTTGACCGGCCTGACGGTGCAGTGATCTCCGTCGCGACGCAGGCGCCGATCACGGCGTTCTGAGTCGGTCTTTCCGCGAGGAGAATCTCCGCCCGCGCGAGTCGGACCGCGCGGGCGGAGAGGTCCTCGGGTTCCTCAGTTCCGATGGGTCACGGGCCGTTCGGTGCGCCCGCCGCGGTGTGAAGCCGGTTGTCGGGATTCAAGAGGAGGATCTGCGGCGCTCCGGAGCCGTCGCTGAAGAGCAGCCGCGTCAGGCCGTCCGGACCGGCGGAGATCCGCCGTGGCGCCCATCCCGAGCCCGGCGACTGACTCTGGATATCCGACAGCGTTCCGGAGGGGCCCACCGTCGCGACGTCGGCCACGTCGTCGGCTCCGACGAGGAGCACGCGGACGAGCCCGTCGGATCCGACCGCGATGTCCTCGGCCGACCGGTCCGCGACCGGCGCGGGCCGGAGGACCTCGTGCATGCCGAGCGTCGGCCCCTGGTGGAGCGAGATGCTGAACCGTCCGTCCGTGGCGCGCCACAGGACGCGGGTCGAGCCGTCCGGACCGTCGGTCACGGCGGTCGCGGTCCAGTTCTGGAAGGGTCCGAACGTCGTGCCGAGAGTCACGTTGCCCGCGGCGTCCACGCTCGCGAGATACGTCGCGCCGCTCACGCTCGTCCACAGAACGTGCGCGTTCCCGTCGGCTCCCACGGAGACGTCCACCGCCGACCAGTTGGTCACGGCGGGGAAGACGTGGACCGACGGGCTGCCCGAAGACCCGACGACCTCGAGCGCCGCGCGGCCGTCACCGGCGACCCAGAGGACGCGCGAGAGGCCGTCGGCTCCGTCGGCGATCGCCGCGGCGAGCCAGCCGAGCGACGGTCCCTCGGGCGGCGTGGAGGAGTCGCCTCCCGCGTCCTCCAGCGTACGGACGGTGAGGCTGTCCGCGCTCCAGGAGAGGACGTGGCTTCGCCCGTTGCCCGCGGCGACGTCGACCGCGCCGGCGCCGACGTCGAGCCTCGAGGCTCCCAGGAAGGTCCCGGCCCAGAGCCGGCCGCGCGCGTCGAAAGAAAGATTGTCCACACCGACTCCGCCGAGCTGCTGGCCGAACGGGAACCAGCTCGCGCCCGAGTCGCGAGTCCGGTAGACGCCCGAACCCGTACCCGCATAGAGGGTGTGCGGGTCCTGCGGATCCATCGCGAGGCTCCGGACGCCGGCGTTGAACGGCAGCCCGTTGGAGACCGACGTCCAGGTCGCCCCGCCGTCGGCGGAGCGATAGACGGCGTTCCTCGAGAGGGGGCCGAGCCCCGCGAATACCGTCTCCGGCTGCGAGGGGTCGATGGCGATGCCGTTCACGGAGCTGAAGGGGGGAAGGCCCGTCGAGAGGTCGGCCCAGGTCTGGCCGGAGTCCGCGCTCTTCCGGATGAACGCGTTGAACGGGTAGTAGTACGAGGATCCGGGATAGTCGCTGTCGGAACCGCCGACGGTCGGGGTCGTCCCGTCCGACGGATCGATGAGCAGCGCCGCGATGGTCTGGAAAAGGCGTCCCCCGGCCGGGTTGCGCGGCGCCGCGAGAAGAGTCCAGGTGGCCCCGGCGTCGTCGCTCCGATAGACCTGGGTGAGACTCGCGGCGTAGATGATGTCGGGATGCTGCGCGCTCGAGTCGAAGTGATTCACGATGACGTCGACGTTCTGCTGTAGCGTCTGGGTCCAGGTCGCGCCGCCGTCGGTCGATCGGAAGATGCCGGCCGATCCGCCGCCCAGCCGGCCGCCGACGGACACCGTCGATGCGGACGCGCGGGAGACGTGCACGGAGTCGATCCGGTCGAAACCGGCCATCCGGGTCCAGCGGAGCCCCCCATCGGTGCTGCGGAAGAGCGAGGCGCCCTGCGCGGAGTAGACGATGTCCGGATCGCCGGCGTAGGACGCCACGATGGTGGTCGAGGAGAGTCCGGGCTGGGCCGCGAGGCGGCTGCCGGTCCAGACGTTGGCGCCGGCGCGGAGGACCGCGGGCGCCGCGATCGCGATTCCGAGAATGACCCAAAGGCGAGAACCCAGTCGGCTGTTCATGTCGCCCCCTCTCTGCGGGATCGAACGGTCCCGCGTTTCTGTAAGATGGATCGGAGGCACGAATCGAGTCTTCAGCCGGCGATCTCTGTTCTCTAGGATTTCAACAGGCTCGAATGGATGCGGCTCCGTAGCGGCGACTTCCTCCTCGATTTCGGCACCCGGCAGCTCTTCCGGGGGGCGGAGCCCGTCGCCGTGTCTCCGAAGGCGTTCGCCCTCCTCGAGCTCCTGGCGACGCGGCGGCCCAACGCGGTGTCCAAGGAGGAGATCCACCGCCAACTCTGGCCGGACAGCTTCGTCGCGGACGGCAACCTCGCGAACCTCGTCGCCGAGCTGCGCGACGCCCTCGGCGAGGACGCGCGCACGCCGCGGGTCATCCGGACGGTCCAGAGGTTCGGCTACGCCTTCTCGGGAGAGGCGGCGCCGGAAGGCGAGCCGGTCTGGCCGGCGGAGTCGAACGTCGTCTTCAAGCTCCTCTGGGGGGACCGCGAGATCCTGCTCCAGGACGGAGAGAACGTCCTGGGCCGGGAGCGGGAGGCGGTCGCCTGGATCGACGTGCACAGCGTTTCGCGCCGCCACGCGCGCGTCGTGATCTCGGGCGGGCGCGCGACCCTGGAGGACCTGGGGAGCAAGAACGGAACCTTCCTCCAGGGGCGCGCCGTCACCGAGCCGAGCGTGCTGAACGACGGCGACCGCGTCCGGATCGGCACCGTCGAGCTGACG
>Ga0207711_10003014_pt1 | contig 14724 bp, 13 predicted proteins | sample KBSS34metaG_FD_184401 | JGI IMG/M metagenome (GOLD analysis project Ga0207711, IMG submission 184401) | Switchgrass rhizosphere microbial communities from Kellogg Biological Station, Michigan, USA - KBS S3-4 metaG (SPAdes) (version 2) | ecosystem: Host-associated > Plants > Roots > Rhizosphere...
GCCCAGGTACACAACTACCAGTTCGTTGCCCTGCGAGATCCATCGCACGTTAGCCTTCCCTCAGCACCCCATGCCGTGTCCGCACCCCAGCCCCTCTCAATACGGCCGCCATTGCTTCACATGACACTCATATTTAGGTTTGGGCAAAATAGACCATAGGACAGCGACCGGTCAACATTGCCGGTGAGTCGATTGCACCGGCAGCGCCCAGCGCGACCGATCGGCCATCTTGTTGGCCCAAGGGCGTCTCAGCGGTAGAGTAGTCAGACAGGGCTTGGAAACTTGGAGCCAGCGACGTTGCCGTTCAAATGAAACGACGAACGCTACTGCAATCGGTGGGCCTCCTTCCCCTGCTGCTCGGCGGATTGGGTGGACTACCGGCCAGGGCGCGAGATGCCTCTGTTGGCGCTCGCAAGCGAACGCCCCGCGTGCGTCCGGGCGATCCTGCGTGGCCCAGCGCCGATCAATGGACGCGACTTAGAGACACTGTTGGGGGCAACCTCACGCAAGTTTCTGCTTTGTTCGGCGCGTGCCCTGCGGATTCCAACAGCGCCGCATGTCTCGCGGCACAGCAAAATATTCGCAACCCCTATTGGATTGCTGATCAGCCCGGCGGCACTCAGGTGTCCGGCTGGCTGGACGCATGGACACCGGCCCCCAGTGCATATGCGGTGAAGGCCAGGAACGCAACTGATGTCGCCGCGGCCGTAAGCTTCGCCCGAGAGAAAAACCTGCGCCTCGTGGTCAAGGGGGGCGGCCACAGCTACCTCGGTACCTCCAACGCTCCCGATTCGCTGCTGGTCTGGACCCGGGCCATGAATCAGGTTGCGCTCCATGAGGCTTTTGTGGGCCAGGGATGCGAGGGCCGCATAGCTCCCGCCTCGGCAGTCAGTGCCGGGGCCGGTGCGGTATGGATGGATCTGTATAGCGCCGTCACCACCACCGGCGGCCGTTACGTGCAGGGCGGCGGTTGCACGTCAGTGGGCGTAGCCGGCTTGGTGCAGAGCGGCGGATTTGGTTCTTTTTCCAAGGGATTTGGCACCGCGGCGGCTGGACTGCTCGAAGCCGAGGTGGTCACCGCCGATGGGCAGATACGCGTTGCGAATGCCTGCACCAATCCCGAGCTGTACTGGGCCATCAAAGGTGGCGGCGGAGGCAGCTTTGGCGTGATCACGCGCCTGACGCTGCGAACGCATGAGCTACCCGGCTTCCTCGGCGCTGCGAGCGGGAAGATCAAAGCCTCATCGGACCAAGCGTATTCAAAGCTGATTGCCTATTGCATGGGTTTCTATCAGGAGCGGCTCTTCAATCCGCACTGGGGTGAGCAGCTCAAGTTTGGCGAGGACAACACGCTCGAGATTTCGATGGTCTGCCAGGGCCTCGACAAACCTCAGGCTCTCCAGGTCTGGCAGCCCTTCATCGATTGGGTGCAGGCTGCGCCAAAGGACTATGCCTTCACCTCGCCGCTCCGGGTGGGCGCCTGGCCTGCGCGCATGTGGTGGGATCTCAAGGACAATCCTTCATTGATCCACGACACTCGCACAGGCGCGGTGCCTGGCCGCGCGTGGTGGCGCGGCGATCAGGATCAGGTGGGCGCATACCTGCATGGCTATGAATCGCTTTGGCTCCCGGCTTCCTTGCTGCACAAATCCGAGCAGCCGCGCCTGGCACAGGCGCTTTATGCAGCCACTCGCCACAAAGAAGTGGAGTTGCACTTGAACAAGGGACTGGCCGGTGCGCCGCGCGAAGCCATTGCAGCCACACGTCAGACGGCCACCAACCCCGTCGCGACCGACGCCTTCGCGCTCGCGATAATTGCCGACGGCGAAGGACCCGCATATCCGGGCCTGGCACGCGCGCCAATAGATCTTACGGCTGCCCGTGCCGACGCGCGCGCAATCGATCAGGCGGCCGCGGCGCTTCTCGCGGTCGCGCCAAAAGCCGGTTCGTATGTCTCGGAAAGCAATTTCTTCAACCGCTCATGGCAGACAGCCTACTGGGGCAGCAACTATTCACGGTTGCGTGCCGCCAAGTCGAAATTCGATCCGGATGGCCTTTTCTTTGTTCACCACGGCGTGGGCAGTGAAGAGTGGAGCCCGGACGGGTTCACTCCGATTTCCTAGCTGTTGCGCCCGAACGATGCTGTGCGGTGACCAGCGCTCAAATTGAGTACGCGACCACGATCCGCCTGGCCGCGCTGCTGGGACGCCGAATGCCTTTCGAGCGCTCTGAAAATAAGTAAACACGTCCTTTGCCGAGGGATCTGTCGATAAACAGTCAGTTCAGCTCAACTGAACCGTCCTTTAGTTCTTCGGTTTGTTCGCAGGCGCTCCGCTGCCCAGAATCTCCCCCTACGGTAGCCCCTTGGGAACTGGTGAAACTTTCATTCCGGTGGCGAGTTAGGTGGCTACAGAGTCGCAAACATTGAGAAATAAGGAGATTTGTCATGAAAACGCATCGCAGCTTGGGATTCTTGGCCGCCCTCCTCTTTACGGTGGGCCAGATGTTGGTGGTTTCCACCAGCACGGTGTCGGTGGCGCAGGAGCGGGGCGAACAGTCGGCCTATGCGGCCTAGTTCGGGGTGATCGCCCGCGTCGCTTCAAGCAGCTCCGGCCTTCTGGGCTGGTCGGCGCGGGCAGTCATCTGCAGGAGTTCCCGAAAATATTCTTGGCTTAGGTCACGCTTTCCGCCCAACTGCGCGGCATGGGCAGCTCCGTAAAGCGAGCGAAAGCGCTGAGGTTCCTTTTTAAGCGCCGCTTCGAATTGCTCCAGTGCCTCATTGGGCTTATTCAACTGGATCAACATCTCTCCGAGCAACTCACGCACTGGCGCCAGTGGTCCGGGTGTCACCGCACTCTTCTCCGTCCCATCTTCCATTTCTGCCGCAGACTGCATCGCTTTCAAGGCTTCCTGCCGCTGGCCTGCAGCGAATGCAGCGTAAGCTGAGACCACCAGCTGTTGAATTTCCACCTGGCGAGACCAGTAAGCCTCGTTGCCCGTGGCAAGCCGGTCCCGAATTTGCTGCAGCGATTGGCCGGCGTCCTTGGCGGCGGCGACATGTCCAAGCCTCGCGGCACCCAATCCACGTGCAAACCAGGTGATTGCCTCCGTGTAGGGAAATGGCGTCTCCCGCACCGAGAGTTTCTCGGCCTGCTGCCAGTCCCCGCGCTCCAGTGCGTATCGTGCCGGAATGGCCGCCATTGCGAAGTAGGCCGCCGACGGTCCGGCCGCCCCGCTGATAACCACCTTCGGGTCGAAGCGAGTTGTCACTTCGCTTAGCGATTTTGCAATGTGGTCAGCGGCCCGATCCTGGGCCGTTTGCAGGTAGGCATAGATCTCATAGTCGCTGGCGTGCAACTCCTCCGCAGTCTGTCCCACCCGTCGCGCTGATGCCGCCGCAGCTAGGTTGCTGTCGATGGATTCCTGCCAGTAGCCCAGGCGGGTAAAGGTGTGCGAGGGCATGTGCAGGGCATGCGGCGCATCGGGTGCAATGGTCGCATAGCGTTGCGCCGCCACAAGCGCCTGCTGCGCCAACGCCGGCACGTCATAGGTATGAATGATGTAGTGGGCGAGCCCGGGATGGTTGGGCTCCTGCTTGAACAAATTCTCCAGGATGGCGCCGGCCTTTAGCCGCGCGGCGTAGGTCTTGTCCGCCGGGTCTTCTGAAGCCGCCAGCGCCAGCGCGTAAAAGATCTGCGCCTCAGGGTCCTTGGAGTTGCTCGCTGCCACCTCACCCATGGCCTCGCAATAGGCCAGCAGGCGGGCGCGCTGTGAGGTGTTCTCGTAGTCGGCATAGAGCTTCGCGACAGCGGCGATGTAGGCGCGTTCACGCTCGGTGCGTGCGCCTACACTTTTTCCCTGTTCCGCGCTCTTTCGGCCGAGCTCCAACTGGCTCTTGTCCTTGGAGCCGGCTGCGAATGGGTTACTCCAGTCGCTGAGCGCAATGCCCCAATACGCGATTCCACAGGTAGGATCAGCTGCCAGCGTCGCATTGAAATCGTCGATGGCTCGGCTGAATTGAAAGGAGTGCAGAAGCGCCACGGCACGGTTGAAACTCGCCTGCGCTCCGGGCTTGCAGGACGTGGCAAAGTTTACCGATCCCAGTTTCTCATCACCCGCGTGCTGATGCCCCTGCGCCCAGCCGTGCGAGGCCGCCTGGAGCAACATCATGAGCATCAGCATTCTTTTCGCGTACACAGTCTTGCTACCCGCTTCCCTTTCCTACCACAGGCCGCCGAGTGCCACGGTGATCGCTTCGCCGTTAACGCCGCCAGCCGCATCAGAGCACAAGAATGCGATCACCTCGGCGACCTCCTTCGGTTCCAGCACCCGGTTCTGCGGATAGATGGCGGCGCGCTCCCTCCATACTTGTTCGACGCTGATATTTCGCCGTTCGGATTCCGCCTTCGCCGAGCGTTCGGCCATGGCTGTTCGCACCCAGCCCGGCAACACGGCATTCGATGTGACACCGAAGGGTCCGGCATCCTGAGCAATCGCACGGGCAAGACCAATGAGCCCGTGTTTGGAAGCGGTGTAGGCGCTCCCCGAACGCTCGGCCTTCTCTCCGGCAGTCGAACTGGTAAACACCAGACGGCCAAAGCCTCGTTCGCACATGCCGCCTACCGTGAGCCGGGCGAGTTCGAATGGGCCATCGAGGTTGATTCGCATGGTCTCGCGCCACACCTTGGGATCCTGTTGCCACACCAGGCGTTCGTGCGCAGAGCCAATGCCGTGGTTGACGATCAGCAAATCGACCGGGCCCAGTCGCCGTTCAGTATCGGACACAGCAAGAGCGCAACCTTCGGGCGTCCCCAGGTCGGCCGCAACATACTCCAGACCCACATCGGCAAGCTCGGCTTCCGTGCGTGATACGACCATGACACGCGCGCCGGCCGCAGCCAGCAGCAGCGCCGCTTCGCGGCCGATTCCCCGGCCGCCACCTGTAACCAGCGCTACGCGTCCTCGCATTAGTGAACTCCCCTGTCGGCCAGTTGCGGAATCGTCCCACGCCCGGACACATGCGCACAACCTTCATACGATGGGAAGTCATCGCTCCAATCCCTCCCGAATAAGATCAACCATACCGACCGCGGTGGATTTCGCCTTTTCCCCACCCGAGTTCTCGCTGCAGAGTACATGCTGCGGTGCGGATCGCGAATAGGGAGTAGCACCAGAAGATTCGAGATTCTTGCGGTACTTGAGCCAGGCTTCCCGCGAAGTGGTCTGAGCGAGGCTCATCGCCTTGTTGATATCGCGTTGGCATCTGGCCGCATGCAGATTTGTGCTCCGGTGCAACAGTCCAGCATCATGTTCGCGCTTCCTCTCCGATTCGCCCGCCGCTTTGGCGTTTACCAGTTTCTCAATGACGGCCTGCTGTTCCTGCCAGGCTACACGCCGCTCCACATCCGTCTCGATCCCACGGCGCCTGAGCGCCGTCACCGAGGCGCCTAGGTGCACGGTGGGTTGGCGATCTATCCCCTGCGCGGCCAACGTCCGGTGGTCGATCCGCACCGCATGTCCGTATTGCCTGAGAAACTCATTGCCCAGCGCTGACCACCGCTCGCGGATCTCGACGAACTCCGCCCTTGAATGTGGCAGGCCGCGCTTGGCACGAACGGTCTCGGACAACTCGAGCGCCGTCTTGGCGCCAAGCCCTGATGGGGTCAGTTCCCGGGTGGTGGTAAGTACATGAGCGTGCCGGTTTCGTGGATCGCCCTCGCGGTGCGCCGTGTGGATCGCAAAATCGACCACCACGCGGTAGTGATTGGCGAGCACCGCCGCAAACTCGCGCACTAGATGGATGCGCTGGGCCTGATTGAGCTCGTGCGGAATTGCGACCTCGTACTCCCGGGCCACTCGCGAGTCTTTCCGTTTCTCAGCCGCTTCGGCAGCATTCCACAACGATTGCCGATTCCGGGCCCAGCCAAGGTCCTGCGAGGCCATCGACGTGGGCAAGACGATTTCCCTGTGTTCAATGCCGTGCTTGCGTGTGTAGTCAAAGACCTGGCCACTTCGCAGATCGGCAATCTTCTCACCGGAACGATAGGCCGCCGCCCCAGTAGCCGAGCGGCCCGCGGAACGCCCGACGGTCTTGATCGACAGATGATAGATGGCCATTTGTGATAACGACCGCTGGAAGACCAGCAACGAATCGGAAGTGCGCCATTGTTAGCGTTTCGCTCTGGCACTGGCACCGTCACTTTGCGGGGATTTTCATCGGATTCGGCCGTTGGTCTTGCGGCTCACGCGCGGCTAGGATTCTGGCAAGCAGGTTTTCTTCGGTACATGAGAAACGCAATGGAATTTACTTGGCAGAGTTTTTCCAAATCCCGCGACCCATCGCCGTCGGCCCGGTGACAGCACCGTACGACAATCGAATTGCCCGGCTTGAGGTGCGTTTGCGCCAGCTCAAGGTGCGCAAGCACCTCGCCGACTCGCGGCGCCGGGCGCTCGATACCAAGCGCAGCAAGCGCGAAGATGCCAGGAGAAAATACCTGGTGGGCTCGGCAATCCTCGCCCGAGTGGCGCAGGGCAAATTCGAGGAGCCGATTTTCCGGCGCTGGCTCGACGAGCATCTGTCCCGTGACCAGGATCGGCAACTCTTCGAATTGCCGCCGAGAAACTAGGCCCGGCACGCCCGGCGGCGCCGCCGGGCGCAGTTCTTATCTGTTGGACGGTTCCCCGCCGGTATTGACGTTCGAGTCCCAGATCACCTTTCCGCCAACAATGGTCTTCAAAACCCGCACCTCGCGAATCTTGGCGGGTTCGATTGAGAGAATGTCATCGCTCAGCAGGACCATGTCAGCGAGCTTGCCGGTCGTTATGGAGCCCTTCTCCTTTTCCTGGAACTCGGCGTAGGCCGAACCCATCGTGTAGGCCTCGACGGTTTCAGCCACACTGAGCTTCTGCTCCGGAAACCAGCCATTGGGGTTCTTGCCGTCCAAAGTAGCGCGCGTCACAGCGGCATAGACCGTCATCATCGGATTGAGGGGAGCCACATTCCAATCGGTGCCCAGCGCCAGACGCACGCCATTTTTCAGGAACGTGCGAAACGCGTAGGTGCGGCTTGCACGATCGTGGCCGATGCGCTGTTCTGCCCACCGCCCGTCGTCAATCGCATGGTATGGCTGCACGGAGGCGATCACCTTAAGTTGCGCAAAACGGGAAAAATCCTTCTCGGCCATGTGCTGGGCGTGCTCGATTCTCCAGCGGCGGTCGGCTGTGCCGTGCGCCTGCGCAATTTCCGTGTACAGATCCAAGATCATCGAGATCCCGCGATCCCCGATGGCGTGGGCGCAAATCTGGATTCCGGCCGCATCCGCGGCCATCATGCGCTGGCGCATCAGCGAGACGGGCTGCATGCCTTCCGAGAGCAGGCCGTAGTTGCCCGGCTGGTCGGTGAAGGGTTCGAAGAAATACGCCGTCCCTGAGCCCAAAGAGCCGTCGGCATAAGCCTTGACCGCGCCCACACGAAGTACGGAATCGCCAAATGCATGGCGAATCCCCATCTTGGCCTGATCCTCTACTTGCGGGATCAGCGGCGCGGCGTAAATGCGCGTGGTCAGTTCTCCTCGCTCCCGCAGTTCCGAATACACCGCGACATCGGCGTAGTCGGGGTTCATGTCCTGCACGCTGGTTACGCCGAGGGCTGCGGCGTGGGCCAGTGCGCGCTTGGCGGCATGCAGGCGCTGATCGTGCGTAAGCGCGGGTATCACTTTGGCCAGATAATCCATCGCTGCATCTTTCAGCGCCCCGGTGGGATTGCCCTGCGCATCGCGCACGATCGTGCCCCCGGGCGGATCGGGCGTGTCCTTGGTGATGCTCGCCAGCTTGAGGGCTGCTGAATTGGCGAGCCCCATGTGGCCGTCATAGCGATTGACGAACACCGGCGTGTTGGGCGTGACCGCATCGATCGACTCTTTGGTGGGAATGGCGGAGGGAGTCCACTTGGTTTCATCCCAGTCCCCACCCAGTATCCACTCCCCGGCTTTGGCGGAGCGCGCCTTCTCTCCGATGCGGCGCGCAAACTCCTGCGCGCTGCCCGCGTCATTCAACTGCACGTAGTCGAGCTGTGATCCGCCGCTGATGAAATGCACATGAGCATCGTCAAAGCCGGGCAGCAGCAGCTTGCCCTGGGCATCGATCGTGCGCGTCTTCGCGCCCCGCCACGCCTCGATGTCTGCATTTGTACCTACCGCCACGATGCGCTCGCCCAAGATAGCGACGGCCTGCGCCGACGGCCGTGATTTGTCGACGGTCCAGACCTTGGCATTGGTGATCACCAGATCTGCGGCGGGCCCGGCGGCGGCTTCACTTACGGAAACGAGTGGCCCGATTCCGATCAACAGCCACAGTAAGGGAAGCAGGTTTTTTCTTCGCGAGGCCATGAGGGCAGGCTCCTTGAGATAAGACACCACCACTGGTCTGATCGAGCTCAGCGGCAGACGCGCGGCGTGGCTGAGGGCGCAGATCGTACTTAGATCGTTCTAAGAGTGCTAGAACTCTTGATTATTCGGGCAGCCGGCGCTATCTCTGTCTCCATTGGCAATTGGGTTTGAGGGAGCAATACCTGTGGCGACCGGCTGGGCACATGAAGGGGCGGTGCTGGAACAGATTGAAGCTACGGTTCTGGACGCCGTGGCTCGTGCCCGCAGTGGCCTGCCGGCCGGCCCTGCTCTCAGCCATTGCGCAGAGTGCGGCGCGGAAATCCCGGAGGGCCGGCGGCTGGCCGTTCCCGGCGTCCGGCATTGCCTCTCGTGTCAGGAGGCGCTGGATAGCGCTGCCAGCAATTTCAGCGGCTACAATCGGCGCGGCAGCAAGGACAGCCAGTTGCGTTGATACGCGGCTAGGCGCAGAAGCAATCCCTGCGAAACGGCCATGAATTTCATCCGGTCTACCTCGGGTCGGCGAGCAGCTGGACCCAGTAGAGTTCGCGATGCGTGCCGCTGCCTTGGGCGTAGGCGATGCCCATTTCTTTGAAGCGAGGCTCCATCAGGTTCTCGCAATGCCCGGGACTTTTGAGCCACCCCGCAATGACCTCCTCGGTGGACAGCGTCCCATAGGCAATGTTTTCGGCGACGCGCTGTTCGCGGTAGCCCGCGGCCTTCACCCGGTCGGCCGGTGATCGCCCGCTTTGGTCCACGTGATCAAAATAGTGGTTCCTCGCCATATCGAGCGCGTGTGCGCGCGCGACTGCAGTGAGGATTGCGGACAACTGCACAGCATTCGCGCGAGCCCACGAGCGATCTCCGCAAAGATGTCCCTGTTCGCGAGCTGCGTTCACAAGAATCAGAGCGCGACGGGCCGTCTGCTCGCCGCTTTCGGCGTTTGGTAGCCTCACTCGCGCAGCGAACACCACCCAAAGTTGATCGCCGCGGCGAAACGCACCCACCTCATTCAACGAGCGGTCGCGCAGGATGCGGCAACTTGATGCATTCAGTCGGGGTCTGTCCGCGGAGTCCAGCCCGTAGACCCGCAGCCCGGAGAGTGCCGTGGCGGTGTAGCCGCCGCGAGCGACCGCGTCGCCCAATGCGCTGCCGGAGGCCCAGCGTTCGGCCCCGGCGTCGAGCTCAGAACTGGCGTGCCAGAGGGCCGAAGCTTTCTCCGCGATGCCGCAATCGGCCAGCGGCAGGTCGGCCAGTACCGGAGCCACGCCCGCGGCCGATGCGCCAGCCCCTTCCAGGCCAGGCACAAGAAAGGCGAATACCACAGCCAGAAGCAGGACTCGATGCGCGTCCACGCACACACAATGTCTCTTCCTGCTTCGAAGATCGATACCTCGTGAGTCTTGCACGGTACTTTTGCCTTCCTCCTGGGGCCATTTCTGGAATGGATCGCTTTGGGCTATTCTCCCGGCCCACACCCAATCTTTGTTGAGGATTTTTATATGCGGAGCCGTACTGCGCGAGCGCTCGGGATCGCACTGGCCCTAATTGCGCAAGTCGCACTCTGCGCGCCAGACCCGGCGCCTGCCAAGCCCGTAGTGCTTAAGGCCACGCGCTTGTTCGATTCCGTGTCGGGCAAGATCCAGGAGCCCGGCGTGCTCGTCATCTCCGGCGACAAAATTTCGGCTGTGGGCTCGGGTGCCGCCCTCCCCGCCGATGCTCAGGTCATCGACCTGGGCGATGCCACCTTGATGCCGGGCTTCATCGATGCCCATGTGCACTTGTCCGATGTCATGGGTCCGAATTGGTATCTCGATTTCTTCAACGAGATCATGCGCTTTCCGACCGAGCAGGCACTCTACGGCGCCCAATACGCCAAGCGTACGCTCGAAGCTGGGTTCACCTCGGTCCGCGACCTCGGCTCTTCCGACTATATTTCCTTGGGACTGCGCAACGCGATCAACGCCGGGGTCATTCCGGGCCCCAGAATTCTGATCGCCAACTACGCCATTGGATCGACCGGCGGCCACGCCGATCAAAGCCCCTACCCGCCCGAACGCATCGAGGTGGCCGGACCGCTCAAGGGCGTCTGCAACAGTCCGGACGAGTGCCGGCAGGCGGTGCGCTACCAGATCAAATATGGCGCGGATGTCATCAAGTTCATGCCCTCCGGTGGCGTGCTCTCGCTGGCCGATCCGGTCGATAACGTGCAGCTGACGCAGGAGGAGATGAACGCCATCATCTCCGAGGCCCACAGCTGGGGGCGCAAGGTCGCGGCGCACTGCCACGGTGATCGGGCTGCCAAGATGGCCATTGCCGCGGGCGTCGATTCCATCGAGCACGGCAGCTTCCTGCAGGATGACACGCTGCAGGAGATGAAGAAGAAGCACGTCTATCTGGTAGCTACTTTATTCGCCACTGACTGGATCAAGGGGCGACTGGATGGTTTTCCGCCGACGATTGCCGCCAAGGCCAGGGCGGCCTCCGCGCAAGCGCAGCAAATGTTCCAGCACGCGGCCAAGATTGGCGTGCCGGTCGCATTGGGCACGGATGCCGGCGTCGAGCCCCATGGTAAGAATGCGGCTGAGTTTGCGCTGATGGTCAGGAATGGCCTGAGCACTGAGCAGGCGCTGATGGCCGGGACCGCCAACGCCGCTGACCTGCTGGGCATTGCGGACAAGACCGGTTCGCTCGCCGTGGGCAAGCTCGCAGATGTGGTGGCCGTTCAGGGTAACCCCGTAGCGGACATTCACAGCACCGAGCATCCAGTGTTCGTCATGAAAGAAGGAGCCATCTTCCTGGGTGCCGCGCCGCGCTGAGAAGCGCTCCTTCGCGCCGGTGTTCGAAATGCTGGGCTATTTCGGAGAGCGTTTGGCTCTGCCCAGCAATTCCTGGAGACGCTCATCCAGTCGCGCCGGCATCGGCTTGCCAACGTGCAGCTGCGCGACATCGGTGTGCAAAGGATGGATGAGTATGTTGCCCTCGTAGGGAGATAACCGTGAGGGCACGATCAGCAACGCCGATCTGGCCTCTTCATGCCAGCGATCTCCGACGCTGCGACAGGTGTCATACGTCGTGGCAGAGTCAAAGTCGGCAACATCCTCGCGACGAATGATCTCGCGGGACACGCCCGCCGGAATATCGATTCTTGAGACCACCAGGTGAGGCGGCAGCTCACTGGCATTGAAATGCACGAGGCTTTCCAGCACCGCGAGCGCGTAACTCTCGGCGGTGTGTATCACCGCCCTGCCCTTGCTGGTCCAGCGCCCTCCCCAGCGTGCAGCGCCGCTCCCATCGAATACCGCATAGCCAGCCCGAACAATCCGATAGGCACTCAGTGCGCCTAGGTGGGTTTTCTCGATCACAATCGTAGTCGAGTCAGCTCAGGGCGGCTCATACCGGTAGGCCGTGCAATCCCCGCTGTATCACTTCCTCAACTTCCCGCGCGCCCAGTTCGGTCAGGGCCACTTCGATGGGCTTGCGCTGCCCGAGTTCGGGATGCTCGCTCCACAAGAAGCGCTGCGCCTTCGCATCGTCCTCCCACACGCTCTGGGCGAGTGCCGTGACGCGCGCAAGGCGTTCGGTGGTTGCGCTGTGGGCCGCACTCAGCACCTTACTGCGCTGGAAGCTTGCCCGCGGCACCACACGATTGCGCAGCCTGGCGCGTTCGCCTTCGGGCGCCACCGCAGCCATCAGGTGTTCCAGCGCCGCACGCGGAAGTCCGGCCTGGATTGCATGATCAAGATCCGCGAGGCTCCGCACTGTTCGCCCCACGGCCTTCGCTCCGCCGAGCAATCGAACGATGTCTTTGTGAGATTCCATGCCAGAATGCTTGTGTCTCAGATGAGACACAATATAGGCTCATTTGGTCGAGATCACAAATATACGCTTTAGGGCCGCTCCAGCGCCTTCTTACCGAAGATCCTTTTAATCGCTCTTTTGGCCTCTTTAACAGGTACTACAGGATCAGAATGAAGAGGGAGAGGATCGTAAGGAGCTGATAAATAAAAGAAAAATGGCGTATCACTGGAGAGTTGCGACGGGACTTTATCGAGAGATGCAACGAAGAGCTGGGAGAGATGACACGGGTCTGCCGTGAGAGATGCAACGGGCCCCCTGCTGGGCCGTCGAAAAAGGGCATTTGGAACAGATATTTGCAGGCTGGGCGTGAGAGATGTAACGGGTACAAATCTCCTCCGCCAGGCTTCCGAATAACTGCATGAATCCGCTGCAAATGAGAGTTGACTATCCCTCAAGGCCGCCCTTTTTCCGTGAGAGTTGCAACAGCGCGGCCGATGGCTCCCAGCTCGCACCAAGGAACCAAAACGGAAAACACGGTTAGCGGGGAAGCGAGGCAGTCTTTCGCGTCACGTGCGGTGCGGAAGGCATCAACAGCGCGCCCTGCTCGGTGAGCTTAATTTTAGCCTGTGGGTAGACCTTAAGGACACGCGTAAGGGAGTCGCTGAAGAACCGCCGGAAATAGCGCAGTTCCTTATAGCTGTGGCCAAACTGGCCCGACAGCTGTGACCAGCTCAGCCAGCTGGGCTTCCATAGGTTGTACAAGCGATGTACCAGCCAAGCATAGACGTCCAGATCCATCGGACTCTTGCGCAATTGCCGGATGGCATTGGTCGACAGTGGCGCTGAGCGCTCGAGGATCGAATCGAAGAGCACCGAAGAGAGCACGAGCGAACTCCCCTGCCCTACGCCGTGCTGCTCGTCCCACCAGAGCCTGGCCTCCTCGGCGAACAGCGCCTGGCGGATGTGCAGTCCGGTGCGGCCATTAGCATCGCGGATATCCTCGTCGATGGATACCGCACAGTGAATTAGCCGGAGCAGCTGATTGGCATAAATCCTCTGGCTTCCGCGTGCTCCGCGAGTAATGGGCACGTCGAGGCGTCGCAAGAAATCATTGACGCTGTCGCCGAGGTAGATTTCTGGGCTGCGCGTACGGATCGCCTCGCTTGCGCAGTAAATCGTGAGAAGCCGGGCCGGCACTCCATAGGGCAAGCCGAAGTCCCTGCGTGCGGTCGACAAGGTCAGCTCCAGCCAGCCATTGCGACGCGTAAAGCTAGTGAGCTCTCCCTGGTCCGCATGCGGGAAGGAGCATTGAATCAGTGGCACATACTGAAATGAAATTTCCTGGACACTCGCCTGCTCGATGTCGCCGGCTGCGCTCGTCGCTGAAAAAGCAAAACGGCGCTCAGTGACATCGGCACTCTGCCCTAGCTGACTTGTTGCACCCTCGGATGGAGCCGAGGGCGGGCGGATTGCCGGAGCTGTGTCGAGCGGCACGCGCTCCAGCAACGTAGCGGTTGTCGGGGTGAGCGCGCCGCGCCGGACGCCCACCTGTGGTCGCGTGTTGGAGTTCTCGCGGATGAGCTGCGCTGAAACGTTGGGAAGTCGCGCGCAGATTTCGGTGCTCGGGTGGCCGTTGCGCGCAAGAGTGATGGCTGCGCGCTCCTCGGTGTATCCAAACTCAAGATAGAGGCCCAGCGCTTGATCGAGCGCGTCCCCAGCGCCTTTACTTGAAGTCGGCGTGGGATCATCGCCCCTGACCTTCGGCTCGCTCGGGCTCATGACGCCATGGACAGTGCGCTCATCGCGAAGTTGCGATGGCTCCATGCACGTATTTCTGTTAATTTCCGCCGGAAATCCGTGCAGAGCGCGTTCCTTGGGAGATCAGTGTGCCAGCGATGCGTGCGATAGACAAGCTGGAAAGCATTCTCGCCAGCAGCGAAAACTTTCTCGAGAGGATGCACGAACTCGGTGCCGAACCTCACCAGCGCAAGAGCCTGCAGCGCCTGTTCTCTCCGGCGGAAGCCGGAGCCATGGTGGGCCGCGATCGCACCACGCTCGCGCGTGCTGAGGCGGACATTGGTATTACCGCCCCGCCCCGCGCTCCCGGGACCAACCGGCGCATCGGCTATACGCTTGCGGAGGTCCAAGCGTTCCGCAAGCACTTTGGCACACTGCCGGCCCGCGATTCGTCGAGCGATCCGCCGGTGGTGATCGCATGTCAAAACTTCAAGGGTGGTGTCGGCAAATCCACCACCTGTGTGAATTTCGCGCACTACCTGGCGCTGAAGGGCTATCGGGTACTGATCGTAGACACCGACAGCCAGGCTACTACGACCTCCATGTTCGGATTTGTGCCCGATGCGGAAATTCAGCAGGATCAGACCATCCTGCCTTACCTGGCGAGCGAGCAAAAGACGCTCGACTATGCAGTCCGGCCCACCTACTTTCCCGGCATAGATCTGATCCCGGCTTGCCTCGCGCTCTACGAAGCCGAAATAACCATCGTTATGCGAGTTGCGGGACAGACCGAAACCGCCAA
>Ga0207711_10003015_pt1 | contig 14723 bp, 14 predicted proteins | sample KBSS34metaG_FD_184401 | JGI IMG/M metagenome (GOLD analysis project Ga0207711, IMG submission 184401) | Switchgrass rhizosphere microbial communities from Kellogg Biological Station, Michigan, USA - KBS S3-4 metaG (SPAdes) (version 2) | ecosystem: Host-associated > Plants > Roots > Rhizosphere...
GATCGCGTCGGCGATGTCGACCAAGGCCTGCGCGCGCAGACGCGGTTCCGCTGCCGCAAACGGCCGTGCCGCGGCGGCGGCCGCGCCGGCGACCTCGTCGAGAGAGCGATCCTGGGTCATCGTCACGCCTCTCGCCCGGTGGCCGCGAACGCCATCGTCGTCGTCAGCGAGCCGAGTTGATCCACCCGGACGGTGACTTCGTCGCCCTCGATCATGCTCTGCCCGAGCTCCGGCACGATGCAGGTGCCGGTGCTCAGCACGACGCCATCCGGAAAGTCCGTCGCGGCGAACAGCCAGGTGACCAGCTCGTCGTAGCCGCGCTTCATGGCGGAGGTGCTGGCCGATCCCTCGAACCAGGTCGATCCGGATCGTTGGATGTCGACCGAGATCGTCAGCTCGTCGGGATGCTCCAGCTCCCACCAGGGAACGATCTCGCTCGAGAGCGCGCAGCTGCCCGTGAAGGTCTTGGCCTGCGGCAGGTAGATGGGATTCTCGGCCTCGATGCTGCGCGAGGTGAAATCGTTGCAGATCAGGCCTCCCACGATCTCGGCACGGCTGTTGACGACGATGGCGACCTCCGGCTCGGGGATCGAGTCGGTCGAGTCGTGCCTCATACCGCCACGGGCCCTGTCACCGAGCACCCTCCACGCTGCGGACTTGAAGAACAGTTCGGGGCGGTCGGCGTCGTAGACATCCAGGTAGACGCGGTCGAACCTCGACTCCTCCATGCGCGCCTCGCGCGAGCGGAAGTAGGTCACGCCGGCGCCCCACACCTCGGTGCGCCCGTCGATCGGGGCGAGAAGGGTCAGGTCTGACAGCGGGATCGACGCGGGCGCCGCAGCGGCGTCGTCGACCATCTGGCGCAACTCATCGCTCGGCAGGCGCAGCAGCGATGCGATCCCGGCGCCGTGGATCGGCTGCACGCGGTCGCTCAGCCGCACTCCGATCTTCGGATGACCATCGGCGCCGGCGTAGCGGACAATCGACATCGAGCCTCCGTCATCGGGGTGCTTCGGAACTGAACGGTGCCACTATTCAACCGGACCCGGCGCACCCCCGGGTGATAGGTTCTGAGCATGCCGGCAGACGTGCTCACCAGCTGGGCCTGGGTGTTCTGGCTGGCCCTGATCCTGGTGTTCCTCATCATCGAGGTCCTCAGCCTTTCGTTCGTGTTCCTGATGCTCGCCGTCGGCAGTCTCGGTGGCCTCGTTGCCGGGCTCCTCGGGGCCCCGTGGTGGGTCGAGCTGATCGTCGCGGCCGTGCTGTCGCTGCTGCTGCTGTTCTTCGTGCGGCCGCCGTTGCTGCGGCTGACCCACCGGGGAGCCGACCCCGCTCGCAGCAATGTCGAGCGCCTGATCGGCACGCCGGCAACCGTCGTCAAGGCTTTCGACGACGGAAGCGGTCAGGTCAAGCTGTCGAACGGCGAGACCTGGACGGCCAAGCTCGCCCACCACGCCACGATCCCGCTCATCGAGGGTGACCCGGTTCAGGTCGACTCGATCGAGGGAGCGACAGCGATCGTGTCTCCGGTGACCAAACCCGAGTCAACTCAGCACAATCCAACCGAGAAGAGCCCCAGCTGATGGATGCCCAGGTCTTCGGCAACGTGATCCTCGTGATCGTGCTTGTCATCATCGTGATCTTCGTGATCACGGTGCTCTTCCGCTCGATCCGGATCATTCCCCAGGCCTACGCCGGCATCGTCGAGCGCCTGGGCAAGTACCACAAGACCCTCATGCCGGGGTTGAACCTTCTGGTTCCCTTCGTCGACCGGCTGCGTCCGCTCGTCGATCTGCGCGAGCAGGTCGTCTCGTTCCCGCCGCAGCCGGTGATCACCGAAGACAACCTGGTGGTCTCCATCGACACGGTCGTCTACTTCCAGGTCACCGACGCTCGGGCCGCGACCTATGAGATCGCGAACTACCTCGGCGCGGTCGAGCAGCTGACGACCACCACCCTCCGTAACGTCGTCGGTGGGCTCAACCTCGAAGAAGCGCTGACCAGCCGCGACAACATCAACGGTCAGCTGCGCATCGTGCTCGATGAAGCGACCGGCAAGTGGGGCATCCGGGTGAGTCGTGTCGAGCTCAAGGCGATCGACCCGCCGCTCTCGATCCAGGATTCGATGGAGAAGCAGATGCGCGCCGAGCGCGACCGCCGAGCCGTCATCCTGACAGCAGAGGGCACCAAGCAGTCGCAGATCCTCGAGGCCGAGGGGGCGCGCCAGTCGGCGATCCTCCAGGCCGAGGGTGATGCGAAGGCGGCGGTGCTGCGCGCCGAGGGCGAGGCGAAGGCGATCGAGACGGTGTTCGGAGCCATCCACGCCGGCGACGCCGACCCGAAGCTGCTGGCATACCAGTACCTGCTGACCCTGCCGAAGCTGGCCGAGGGCGACGCGAACAAGCTCTGGATCATCCCGAGTGAGTTCACCGAGGCGCTCAAGGGTGTCAGCGCGGGCTTCTTCCCGTCGCGCGACCCCAGTGTGACCGCCGCGTTCGGCGCAGCCGCTGCGACGGCTGCCAAGGCAGCCGCGAACGCCTCGAAGCCGAACGCACCCAAGCCGGCGCCGCGCACGCGTTCGGCCAAGAGCGATTCCTAGGCGGAAGGCCGCAACTGGGCAGGGGTACTTCTCCCCCGCTCCCCCGCGCGTGCTCGCACATCGCGGCTTGGCCATCGACGCGCCCGAGAACACTCTGCTCGCGTTCGCCAAGGCGCTCGCTGTCGGCGCCACTCACCTCGAGACCGACGTGCACGCCTCGGCCGACGGCGTGGCGATCCTGAGCCACGACCCCGACCTGTTCCGGCTGACGGGGCGTCACGTGAGGATCGATCAGCTCACGGCGTCGGAACTCGCACGCATCGACCTGGGCGAATCCCAGACCTTCGCGACCCTTGCGGCGGCACTCGATGCCTTTCCGGATGCCCGTTTCAATATCGATGTCAAGGCAGCGGCCGCCGTGATCCCGACCATCGAGGCGATCCGCACGGCCAAGGCCGAAGACCGGGTGCTCATCGGCTCCTTCAGCAACGCACGCCGACTGGCTGTGGTGCGCACGTTGCCCGGGGTGGTGACCTCTGTGTCATCCCGAGGCGCCGTGATCGCGACCTGGGCCGGCGCGCTGCGCCTGCCGGCGATCACTCGGTGGGTGCTGAGGCGCGTGCAGGCCGTGCAACTGCCGGTCCGCGTGCTCGGCGTCCGGACCACCTCGCGCCGGGTGATCGCGGCGTACCACTCGGCCGACGTCGAGGTGCACATCTGGACCATCAACGATCCGGCCGAGATGGCGCGCCTTCTCGACGCCGGTGTTGACGGGATCGTGAGCGACCGCGCCGACCTCGCGCTTCAGGTGATCGCGCGTCGGTGACGACGGTTGTGGACGGGATCTGACCGCCTCCGCCGCCAATCCCTGCCCAATCACCTGTGAAAGCTCTGAAAAGGGGTGCGACCGGGCATTCTCACGGCCACGGTGTCGTTATACCTGTGTTCTGACCAATAGGGGTGGTCGAGCGGGGAATCCACGATTTTCCACCAGTCCGCCTTCGCAGAACACGCACACCAGCGCCGACCGGGCGCGAGCGCAGAGGAGGCCACACAATGGCAGATCGTAGTTTGCGCGGCATGCGACTCGGATCTCAAAGCTTGCAAAGCGAAGTAGGAGTCGAGTTCTCGCCGCGGAAGAAGAGTCTTTACCGCACAGAAGACGGCACCACCTTCGAGGTGATGTTCGCGGCCGAGGCAGAGGTTCCTGAGTCCTGGGAGTCACCGCGCACCGGGCTCGAGGGCCGTTTGGTCGGCGAAGACGGCGGACTTGTGCAGTCGGCCGTTGTCGAGACCAAGGCACCCCGCACCCACTGGGACATGCTGCTCGAGCGCCGCACGCGGCCCGAGCTCGAAGAGCTGCTCCAGGAGCGCCTCGAGCTGCTGCGGGCACGCCGCGGTCAGACCGCCAAGGCGACGAAGAGCACGGCGAAGACCGCCTGAGCTAGCCTCGCGAACGGCGGCTTCGGCCACCGCGCAGCGTGCCGCTTGCGAGTAGCGCGCCGATCCCGATGCCGCACACCAGCCACTCGAACTGACGCCCGCCGAGGACGGCAGGGGTGGTCCCGGTCGCCAGTGGCACGTCGTCGATGATCACGCCTGGCGTGTACACCGGCAGTTGGTGCGACACCGTCCCGTCGGGGGCGATCACGGCGCTCGTGCCCACCGTCGAGATGTTGACGACGCTGCGGCTCAGTTCTTCGGCGCGGATCCGGGCGATCGCGAGTTGCTGCTCGCTCTCGTCGGTGCGCCCGAAGTCGGCGTTGTTGGTCTGAGCCAGCACGACATCCGCCCCCTGGTGCACCATGTCGGCCATCAGCTGGTCGTCGACGATGTCGAAGCAGATCGCAATGCCGGCGAGCACGTCGGGCACACCGCTGCTCTTCGCCGTGCCGAGATCCAGAACCTCATCGGTAGTGCCCGGCGTGTATTCGCGCTGGATCAAGTCGATCAAGTTCGGGGCGAACTGCCGCCAGAACGGGCGGTCGGGCACGTACTCGCCGAACGGCACCGGGTGCTTCTTGTCGTAGTAGTCGACGACGCCCTTGCCCGACTCCCAGAGCAGCGAGGTGTTGTAGTAGCGCGTGACCTCCTTGCCGTTCTCGACCGTCGTGCGCGTCGTGATCGTGCCGCCGACGACCGGCGCGTCGGCGCGTTGGGCGACCTGGTCCCAGAGCTCTGCGGCGTTCGGATCCTCGAGCGGATCGACGTCCGACGCTCCCTCGGGCCAGACCACGACATCCACCTTCTTGCTGTACACCGGCTTCGTGGCTTGGATCTGGCCGAGCAGGTTGTCGCCGAAGTTCGCGGGCGGGTCGAAGTAACCGGCCTTCGTGTCGCCCTGCACGGCGCCGACGCGCAGCGTTCCTGCGATGTGGGTGGGCCACGCGGGAATCACAACGAGCACGGTCAGCGCGGCGACCACGATCGTCGCTCGCGTCAGGGCATCGAGCCCGAGGCCCACTGTCGCGAAGCCGGGCGTCGATGCGCCGGATGCTGCGGCTCCCGAGCTGACCCCCGCTCGCGACATCGCGTTCCCGCCGTCGACCCACGGGAGGTGCCACGCCGCGCTCCTCCCCCGGAGCGTGCGCAACCCCTCCTGCGCTGCCGCGACCGCCAGGCCGACGACGAAGACCATCAGGAAGCTGACGCCCGACACCCCGAACCAGGCGAACAGCGGCGACAGCGGGCTGTCGGACTGCGAGAACGCGACGCGCCCCCATGAGAACCCGCCGTACGGCCAGACGCTGGCGACAGCCTCGCGCAGCGTCCAGAGCCCGGCGACCACGACCGGCACGAAGAGCAGCCGGCTCCACGCTGTGGGGAACGCGCGCGGCACCCAGCGGTAGGCGAGGGTGATGAGCATTCCGCCCAGGCCGCACCACAGCGCCATCAGGGTCGACAAGGCCGACCACGGAATCGGGCCGAGGAACACCGCGGCCCACTGGATGTCGACGAAGTAGAACGTGGCCCCGAAGGCGAACCCGACCAGGAACGCCGAGCCCAGGCGGCGCCCCTGCAGCGTCACGAGCTGCAGCCCGATGGCAAGAAAGGCCAGCGGCCACCAGCCGAGATCGGGGAACGCCCCGTCGAGGATCGGCCCGGCACCGGCGGCGATGATGACGGCGACCCACAGCGGAAGCACCGGGCGCATCGAGGTCACGCAGCGAGCCTAGGAGATTCGGGCTGTGAACCCGTGTCGAGGTGGTGGGCTTGCCGCGCATTCCGCTCCGTGCCATCCTGCGAAATCAAGGATGAGAGGTCGCTTGAGGCCGAGTTAGCGCCCGAAATGCTCCATCCAAGCTGTTTCATCCTTGATTTCGCAGGGCGCGGAGGGCACCGGGGCCGGTGCAAGGCCCGTCCTAAGCGACCGAACTGTACGCGACGATCCCCCGGCGGATCCCGTCGATCGCGACGCGGGCCGTGCGCCCGAGCGGGCCATCGGCCACGATCGAGATCTGGTCGAGCAGATCGATGGCCTGCTTCATCCATCGCACGAAATCGCCCGCCGCCAGATCGGCTTCGCGCAGCACCGCGTCGAGCTGGCCGCCGCGCGCCCAGAGCTGGGTGGCCAGCGCCAGGCCGGTGGATGGCGGGTTGCTGTCGGGCAGGCGGTGCTCGGCCTCGAGGTCGCTCAGTTGCGCCCAGAGCTCGCCGGTCGCCTCCATCGCCGCGCGGAACGGCCCGCGCGGCAGGTTGCGCTCCCCCGCTTCTTCGCGGCGCGGCTCGAAGATGAGTGTGCTGATGACGGCAGCCAGGCTCGGCGCGTCGAGATCGTTCCAGGTGCCACGCCGCAGGCATTCGGCGACCAGCAAGTCGCGCTCGCCATAGATGCGCCGCAGCGAGCGGCCGGGCGCAGCCACCGTGACGACGCCGTCGTGGGTCTCGAGATACCCGAGTTCGAGCAGCACATCGGTGACCCGGTCGAAGACCTGCGCGACGGCGCCGGTGCGTCCGCGGATCTGCGAACTCAGCTGCTCGGTCTCGCGCTTCAGCCGCCACCAGCGCTCAGCCCAGCGCGAGTGCGCCTCACGCTCGCTGCAGCTGTGACAGGGGTGCGCCTTCATCCGCTTGCGCAGCTCGGAGATGCGCCGCTGCCGTCGGTCGCGCTCCGAGCGGCTCTCACTGTGGGCGCTGCCGCCGCGGCCCTCCGCGCGCGCGTTCTTCTTCTCGAGATCGGTGAGCTCGCGGCGCAGGCCCGAATACTCCTGGAAGTCGCCGAGGTGGCACTTCATCGCCTCGGCGTACTTGGCCAGCGAGGCCTCTTGCTCGCGCACCCGGCGCGCCAGATCGACGACGGCCCGGTCGGCCTGGAACTGCGCGAACGAGCTCTCGAGGATCTCGCGCGTGCGATCGCGCCCGAATTGCTCGATCAGGTTGACCGCCATGTTGTAGGTCGGCCGGAAGCTCGAGATCAACGGGTAGCTGCGGCGCGATGCCAACGACGCCACGGCGGCGGGGTCGAGGCCCTGCGCCCACTGGATGACCGCGTGCCCCTCGACGTCGATCCCGCGGCGCCCCGCCCGCCCGGTGAGCTGCGTGTACTCCCCCGGCGTGATCGGCACGCGGGCCTCGCCGTTGAACTTCTCGAGCTTCTCGAGCACGACCGTGCGCGCCGGCATGTTCACGCCGAGCGCCAGCGTCTCGGTCGCGAAGACGACCTTGAGCAGCTTGCGCTGAAACAGCTCCTCGACGACCTCCTTGAAGGCGGGCAGCATGCCGGCGTGGTGCGCCGCGATGCCGCGCTCCAGGCCCTCGAGCCACTCCCAGTAGCCCAGAACGCTCAGGTCCTGATCCGGGATGGCGCGGGTGCGGTCTTCGACGATCGCCCTGATCTCGTCGCGCTCGGCGCGTTCGGTGAGCCGGATGTCCGAGCGCACCACCTGCCGGACGGCGGCATCGCACCCGACCCGGCTGAAGACGAAGAAGATCGCGGGCAGCAGGTTCTTGCTCTCGAGCATCCGAGCGAACTCGGGGCGGTCCATCCGGTCGTTGCGGTCGAAACCGCCGGCGATGGATGCCAGGCCGGAGCCGCGGCTGCCCTCGGATCCCGATCCGCCCTGGCCTTTGCGGTGATGCCGCCCGCCGCCTCCACCGGAGCCGCGGTAGGTGCCCCCGTTGCCGCCCCCCGGTCGGCCGCCCGTTGACACCGTGCGGGTCAGCTCGGGGTTGACGCGGTTGGTAGCAGCCGGGCCGAGATTGATCACCGCAGAACTGTCGAACAGGTCGAGCAGCTTGCTGCGCACCAGCACGTGCTGCTCGAGGGGCACTGGTCGCTCCTCCGACACGATCACGTCGGTGTCGCCTCGCACCGCCTGCAGCCAGTCGCCGAACTCCTCGGCATTCGAGACCGTCGCGCTCAGCGAGACCATCTTCACCGCAGGCGGCAGGTGGATGATGACCTCCTCCCACACGGCGCCGCGGAACCGGTCGGCGAGATAGTGCACCTCATCCATGACCACGTAGGCCAAGTCTTTGAGCAGCGGGGAATCGGCGTAGAGCATGTTGCGCAGCACCTCGGTGGTCATGACGACCACTCGTGCCGAGCTGTTCACGTTGCTGTCGCCGGTGAGCAGGCCGACCGACTTGGCGCCGTGCTCCGCAGCCAACTCGTTGAACTTCTGATTGCTGAGCGCCTTCATCGGTGTCGTGTAGAAGACCTTCGCGCGCGGATCTTCGAGGGCCAGGTGCACGGCGAACTCGGCGACGACGGTCTTGCCCGCGCCGGTCGGCGCGGCGACCAGCACGCTGTGCCCCTCTTCGAGCGCGCGGCAGGCCTCGAGCTGGAACGGGTCGAGGTCGAACTCCTGCGCGCGCCGGAACTCCTCGAGGTGCGGTGCGACGCGACGCGTCCGAGCTGCTGCGTAGCGCTCCGCCGGTGAGAGCGTCACGCGCCTGCCAGGTCGGGCGACAGGGCGTCCGTGCGGCGCGCCACGGCGCGGTCGTGCAGGGTCGAGATGCCCCAGGCGGCGAAGTACAGGATCACCATCGGTCCGGCCAGCAGCAGCATCGTGAAGGGATCTCCGGCGGGCGTCGCGATGGCGGTGAACACGGTGATCCCCAGGACCGCCCATCGCCATCCCTTCAAGATGGCCTTCGCGGGCAGGATGCCGATGAAGTTCAAGAGCACCAGGAAGACCGGCAGGACAAAGGCGATGCCCGAGGCGAGGATCAGCTTGATGACGAAGTCGAGGTAGTACTTGGCATCGATGATGCTCGTGTCCTGCCCCGGCACGAACCCCACGAGCACGTTGACGATGCGCGGCAGGATGAACCAGCCGACGGTGCATCCCCCCAGGAACAGCGGAACCGCGGTGAAGAAGAAGCCGAAGATGTAGCGGCGTTCACGGCCATTCAGCCCAGGAACGAGGAACGCGAAGATCTGATAGAGCCAGAGCGGGCTGGAGATGACGATGCCGACAAGAAGCGCCACCTGGATGCGGATATCCCAGGCCCCGGTCACGCTCGAGTAGTTGATCGAGGCCTGGTGGTGCGCCGAGGCGAGCACCAGGATCGGCTTTCGAAGCTGCGTCAGCGCCAGGTCCGAGATGAACCAGCCGCCGACCATGCCGACGACCACACCGAGAGCGGCGATCGTTAGACGCTTGCGGAGTTCGACCAGATGCTGGCCGATCGACATCTTGCCTTCGGGGTTGGTCTTCCGCCGACTGCGGACGGCCATGAGCTACGACTTCGCGGACTTGCCCGGCGTCTTGGCAGACTTCGCGGACTTCTTCGGAGCGGCCGGATCGGCAGCGGGTGCGACCGGCTCGGCTACCGTCATCGGCGCGGCGGCGGGCGGCGTGGCTGGGTCGGAGGCGTCGGAATCGACCTTGTCGGACTTCATCTCGTTGCGGAAGATCTTGGTCGACTGGCCGATGCTCCTCGCGAGTGCCGGCAGGCGCGTTGCTCCGAACAGGAGCAGAACGACGACGAGGACGATCCAAATGCCGGGTCCGTCGAAAAGCCCTCTGAACATGGTCGGTTCCTCACTGGTCGGGAAGTGATGCTTGAGTCTACCGCGTGCTCAGGTCACCCGTCAGCGGTACCGCGCCACGCCCGCGCGCGCCCACGCCTCCACCGCCGCGCGTGCGCTCGGCGGCGCGACCACGGTCGCGACTCCCGGCATGCTCGCGATGAGCCGCTTGAGCCCGTGATAGTGCGACACCCGCAGCGTCGTGCGGATGCGGCCGTCGTGCTCGACGGTGGTCGCGCCATCCGGGATGTAGTCGGTCAGCAGCGGCATCGCCGAGGGGACCACCTCGATGGTGACCTCGAGGTCATCAGGAGAGGGTTCGAAGAGCACGTCCGGCAGACGCACATCGGAGTCGCTTGCCCGGTGCTCGATCGGCTGCTCGGTGATGATCGCATTCGAGATGCGGTCGAGCCGGAAGGTGCGCACGGCTTCGCGCAGGTGGCACCAACCGCGCAGGTACCAGTCGGTGTCGATCGACTCCACGCGCAGCGGATCGACTCGGCGGCGCTCGCGCTGCCCCTGGGAGTTCTGGTAGTCCAGTTCGAGCTGCACGCCGCGCTCGACCGACTCCCGGATGAGCGCGAGCGTGGGCGCGAGCGGGTCCGGTGCAACGGTGTCGATTCCGCCTGCTGTGGCAGCCCCTTCCACCCCGACCTGGCTGGGAGCCGCGGACGCCCCGCGCGACAACTTGCTCATCAGCGACGCGATGGCCCCACGGTCGGCGTTCTCGGGCAGCGCAGAGAGGTACTGGAGGCCGGCGATGAGCGCGGCGGCTTCTCGCGCCGAGAAACGCGGCGAATCGTCGATGGCCACCAGGTTCGTGATGACGATCTCATCGCGCTCTTCGAAGGCGTCCCAGTTGATGTCGAACAGGTCGCCGTGCTGATAGGCGTCGGTCTCACCGGGCACACCGCTCACCGCGATCAGCTCGACGGCCTCGCGGATCTGCTGCGGCGTCATCCCGAAGTGCTCGGCCGCCTCGCTCACCTTGGCGCCGTCGTGATCCATCAACCACGGCACGAGCGAGAGCAGGAACGCGAGCTTGTCGCGTGCCTGCAGCGGCTGCGGGCGCTCAGCCATGGTCCCGCACCGTCCGTTCCAGTCGTGCGATCACGGCGTCGCGCAGTTCGTGCGGACTCACGACGAGCACCTCGGGGCCGAAGCCGGCGAGTTCGTCTGCCAGGATCTCGAGGTCCACATAGTGCAGCCGAAGGCGAGCTTCGCGTCCGTCGGTCTCGGGGGCGAGCCGCTCGGTGCCGCGGCGGTTGCTCAGGCGGGTCGCGGCGTCTGAGTCGCACACCACGTCGACCTCCGCCACTCCGCGCTCCCACACCTCGTCGAGACCGGCCAGCGCCGCTGCGGCATGATCGCCCGGGCGGGCGGGAGCTGCCTTGCCGAACTCGACCGGTCCCACGATCCGGCGCAGCAGGTAGGTCTTGCGGGCACCTTCACCCTCGACCTCTTCGGCCGACAGGTGCCATCGCCCTTGGTACTGCACGAGGGCGAGCGGGATCACTTCGCGTTCGCGCGCGTGGTCCTCCCCCGGCTTCAGGTAGGGGAAGCGCACGATCAAGTGCTTCTCGAGCGCGGAGCTCAGCGGTTCGAAAGCCGCATCGCGCAGCCGGACGCGCGGTGCGTAGCCCAGGGTCGGCTCATCGGCCGCCACGCCGAGCGAGCGCAGCTTGAGCAGCGCGCGCCTCGACTCCCCCGACAGCGAGCCCTCGCGCCAGACCATGGCGGCGAGGTTGAGCAGGGTGGTCTCATCCGACGAGAAACGGATGTCGGCCGGCAACTCGTACGCACCGCGCGGGATGCGGTATCGCAAGGTCTGGTTGTTGCCCACGTCGCCAGGCGAGTCGATCGTCTCGAGCGGCACCCCCAGGTCGCGGATGTCGTCTTTGTCGCGCTCGAACTGGCGCTCCAAATTGGCATTGTCGCCGCCCGCCCGGAACTTCTGGCGGTAGCCCTGCACCGTCGACAGGATCTCGTTCTTGGTCAGTCCCGATTCCGTGGCGAGCAGTGCCAGCACGAGGCTGAACAGGCGCTCCTCGACGGGCACGCGCGATGCGGCTGACGACGTCGAGACAGGAGAAGAGGACACCTAAGGAATCCTAGGGCGGGCGAGACCTCCGCTAGGCGATGCCCAGCACGTCGATGACCATGATGACCGTGTCCGCGGCGGAAAAGCCATAGGCGGTCGAATCCGATCCGAATCCGTCTTTCGGCGGCATCACCACCAGGATCTGCGATCCGACTTTGGCGCCGATCAGAGCCTTGTACAGACCCGGGGTCATGTCCTTCGTCACCTTGGCATCGGTGGCCTTGTCGTCCGTCCAGGTGGCGTTGCCTGCCTTGCTCTGGCTGCCGTCGGCGCCGGTGCCGCCCGGCCAGATGACCGGCTTGCCACCTAGGGACGTGGGCCAGGTCCAGCCGCTGTACTTGATGTGGACCGTGTCGTTCTTCTTGATTGCGGGGCCCGAGCCGGCCTTGATGGTCGAAATACGCAACGTCGTGGGCTTGTCGAGCTCCTGGATGACGATGCCCGGCTGGCCATTGACGGCCGTGATCACATTCGGCATACCGTCGAGCGGCAGCTGATTGACACCATTGGCCTTGCCCAGAAAGTGATCCCGAACGTCGACGACGATCACGAGAGTGGCGCTGTCGGCGAAGTCGCTGCCGCCCGCGCCCTTGCCGAAGGCATCTTTCACCGTCGACACCAACGAGTAGCGCTCGCCGGACTTCGCGCACTGCAGGGACCGGATGATCGAGTTGGCCTTCGCCGAGTTCGAGGCGCCGCCGCGGATCACGCTCTGGGCCGTCCCGAGGGCTTGGCCATTCTCGCCGTTGTAGATCGCGTAGGTGTAGTCGACCTGATCGCCGTCGTGGATCGGGCTGCCCGCGCCCGCCTTATTCTGCGACACCTGGCTGGTCTTGGTGACCAGCGGGGTCGGGAAGTTCGCGGCGCTGGCGGTGGCCTTCACCAGTTTCGACGCCGAGCCCGACGCATAGGCCGGCGCGCACCCGGCGGAGGGGCTCGCCGAGCAACCCGCGAGGGCGGCGACCGCGAGCGCGGCGACCGCCACGGCAGAGAGGAGCGCGGGTGTCTTGCGCACGGGGCCTTCTTCCAGGGTCTCGCCGGATGACTCACGGCGCACGAACGGGCGGGACAACTCTACTGGCAGATCGCGCGGGCCTAGCTGGGAGGCTCGACGGGTGGGCTGTCGGCCAATTCGATGCCCGAATCGCTGGCCAGGGCGCGCGCGTCGCGCACCACGCGCCGCACCCGCTTGTCGCTTTTGACCGCATCGCCGAGCGCGCCCGGGGTCCAGAGCTCGACATCCTCATCGCCGTACTCGGTCTTCGACGATCGCCGAACGGGCTGCGCGAGCACCGTGCCGGGGGCGAGCCGCCGAGCGGTGATCAAGAAGCCGGTGTGGCCGACCATCCGGTGATCAGGCCGCACCGCGAGGCCCTCGACATGCCAGCCGCGCACGATGGTTTCGCTGGCATCCGGGTCGGTGAAGTTACCGGTTGCACGGATCGCCTCGGCGACCCGCGACAGCTGCGTGACGGTCGCGACGTAGCAGAGCAGCACTCCCCCGGGTGTCAGGGCGGTGGATGCCGCGTCCAGGCACTCCCACGGAGCGAGCATGTCCAGCACGATCCGGTCGACGGAAGCGGGCTGCGTCGTGGAGGGCAGAACGTCGGACAGATCGCCGATCGTCACGGTCCAGTTGGGCGGTTCCTCGCCGAGGAACGCGGCGACATTGGCGCGGGCGACCGTCGCGAACTCCTCGCGGCGCTCGTAGGAGAGCAGCCGCCCTTCGGGACCCACGGCGCGCAGCAGCCAGAGCGACAGGGCGCCTGATCCCACGCCGGCCTCGACCACGGTCGCGCCGGGGAAGATGTCGGCGAGGGCGCCGATCTGGGCGGCATCCTTCGGGTACACGATCGCCGCCCCGCGCGGCATCGACATGACGAAGTCGCTGAGCAACGGGCGCAGCGCCAGGTAGGCGTCGCCGTTGGTGGCAGCGACGACCGTGCCGTCGGGTTGGCCGATGATCGTGTCGTGCTTGACCACCCCGCGATGGGTGTGGAACTCGCCGCCCGCCTGGAGGGTGACCGTGTTGAGCCTGCCCCGCGGTCCGGTGAGTTGCACCCGGTCGCCGATGGCGAACGGTCCCGAGTGACGTGGAGCGCGGGCGCTCATCGCGCCACCCGGTGCAGCTCGAAGAGCTCGACCAGCGTTCGGCTCTCGAGCGAATCCCACAGTGCGTATGCCGGGCTCGGCGGCAACGGTAGATGCAGCGGTACGGCCAGGGTCGTCGCGCCGCTGGCCACCGCGGATGCAACACCGAACTCGGAGTCCTCGACCGCGATGCAGTCGGTCGGGTCGACCCCCAGAGCCTGGGCGGCGCGAAGGTACGGCTCGGGATCCGGCTTGCCATTGACGACTTCGTCGCCGGCGATCACCACGTCGAAGGCCGGAAACCCGGCGGCTTCGGCGATGTAGTCGGCCATCCGTCGGATCGACATGGTGACCAGAGCCGTCGGGACGCCGGCCTCGTGCAGCCCCACGAGCAACTCGCGCGCGCCGGGGCGCCAGGGCACCTCATCGGCGAGTTGGCTGATCACGCGATCGGTGAGCACCTGGATGATCTCGTCCGAGTCCAGCTGCACCCCTCGCGAGGCGATGATCAGCGACGACCGCTCGAGCGACGATCCGACGAGACCGAGCCCATCCTCGAGGCTCCACTCGCCGCCCCAGGCACGCACCAACTCGGTCTCCGCGGTGAGCCAGTACGGCTCGGTGTCGACCAGTGTGCCGTCCATGTCCCACAGCACGGCGGCGGGCCGGGCAGCGCCGTTGGGGGCGTGGGTGTCGTCGCTCACGTCGCACGAGTCTACGAGCAACAGATGCACGGCTTGCGCTGATGGCGAACGCTGCGAGCCCGGCGGCCGGCAGGGTGGGGTCCTATTCTGGAGGAACGGCGCGGAGCACGTTCCGCGCCGGGACGCCGGGCGACCGGCGAGAGGAACCACGTGGCGGACGCAACCGGATTCGGCGAGAACTCTCTTCTCGTCGTCGCCTTCGAGGGCTGGAACGACGCGGGCGAAGCGGCGAGCGGTGCCGCGCGGGCGCTGCGCGACCAACTCGAACTGGTGCCGGTGGCCGATCTGGATCCCGAGGACTACTTCGACTAC
>Ga0207711_10003020_pt1 | contig 14715 bp, 10 predicted proteins | sample KBSS34metaG_FD_184401 | JGI IMG/M metagenome (GOLD analysis project Ga0207711, IMG submission 184401) | Switchgrass rhizosphere microbial communities from Kellogg Biological Station, Michigan, USA - KBS S3-4 metaG (SPAdes) (version 2) | ecosystem: Host-associated > Plants > Roots > Rhizosphere...
CGACAAAGTGAGCGTGGGGATACCCGGCAGCGGAACTCGAACGAACAATGTACTGCTGTTGTCGTAGTCATAGACTATCCTCGGATCGAATTGTGCAAAAACTCCCGCAAGATTCAACCGCAGAGCGAGGCGCAGATCGTCCGTGTAGTAAAACATCGTGTAGTTATTGATGTCGCCCGTGAAGTCGGGCGGAACGATCACAGCACCGATCTGGACAATTCTGCCGATGCCATCATTGTGTCCGTCGATCGAAATCCCGCACCGTGCAGTGCGGACGACGAGCGGGGTTACGGGCTGACCCTCACCGGCCAATATAAACTCTGCCGGAACATAGCGGCGCGCATTGTCAGTCGATACCAAACCTACGCCGATACTCTCGACACAATCAGAAAAGTCAACTGAAAAATCTTGCAGTCCGCTCGCATTGGTGTGAACCGCCGGCAGAGAGCTCTTTGCCATAACAAAGCCGCAACCAAACAAAATAAATGTGACAAGAAACAATGTGTGAACTTTCATTTTCTTACCTCCAGATTAGTGAATATTGACTCCGAGTCTCTGCGTGTTGTTAAACACGATATTCAAGCTTCTCAGTGATCTGCGACCGAGTTAATTTCCATTCGCGTGCTTTGTTTTGCCAAGACATGCGTCTGCCGATTCCTTGAACACCTCCACGCAGGCGTCGTCGCTGCCAAAGCCTTCTTTTTGACATTGGTCCAGTGCCCACCTGGTGATCACGAGAAAGTCGTCTTCCTTAGGAGTCGCGGAGCAGAATCCTGATGTCGCTCGACAGGTCTCAAAACAGCCAAACGCAAACACTTCGGCCTCGCGTCGTTTCAGGATATCGTGATTTTTCAACGCCGTTCGCAACCGGCTTACAGAGGCGTCCTGACAGCCGCGCTGATCGGTGTGTTTTCCGAACTCCATACCTTCTGCTTTGGTTTTCTCCCACTCGCTTGTCATGCCGAGATAAAATATGCCGACGATCCCGCAGACAACGATCAAGGAGGCCACGAGTACGAGGCCAATACAACCGATAACAACATGCTCCGACCTTACCATGTCGGTTTCTTTACGCGTGCCGCCGGCGCACGACTTGTTTTCTTAAGGCCCTGATCTGTTGTTGCTGGAGCCTGATCTCTTCGCGAAGCTGCTCAATCTCGCCTTGCTGTTCCTTGACCGCATTAACAAGCACCGTAGTGAGTTGTCCGTATTTCACTCCTTCGATCTGCCCATCTTTGTTATAGGTGGTGAGCATTGGCTCCACTTTCTCGACATCTTCTGCAGCGAATCCGATATCACGCCGCCCATTTCCTTTTTTCCAATCGAACGTTATGGGATTGAGTCGCCGGACTATGTCTAATCCCGTGAGGAAAGAGTGCACATTATTTTTGTACCGTAGCGACGAGGAACAACTGGCAACTTGATTTGAGTCGTTGCGGCATAAACTTTCGAAGCCCTGAGTGCCGAGGCCGTAGATCACGACCCGGTCGGAGCCATCCGTGCGGCCGAGAGCGATGGTAGCGTTTTCAAGAACTCGGGACTCCGCACCGATAGCCGTGGCGAAAAAAAGTCCGGTTTGATTAAAACTTGCGTTGTAGCCGATCGCGGTATCGAATCCCCCGGTGGTATTGAACCGGCCCGAATGTTCTCCAAAAAAGCTATTGCTTCTACCCGTAGTGTTCTCGAGTCCGGCGTTATAGCCAACGAAGGAGTTATCCGATGCAGTTGTAACAAACCCCGAGTTGTTTCCGACATAAGTATTGAAGTCTCCATCCGTGTTGTTAAAGCCAGCTCCCGCGCCAAAAAATGAATTTAGTTTTCCCGTCGTGTTGGTTATTCCGCTCCCAAAGCCAAAGAATGAATTGTTGACTCCGGTGGTATTATTCTCGCCGGCCTCGCTGCCGAAGAATGAGTTGAATTGTCCGTCCGTATTAGCCTTTCCAGCTTGGAAGCCAAAGAAAGAGTTTTGTTCCCCAAGGGAGTTCCCCAGACCAGCAAGATATCCGAAGAAGGAATTCTTGCTGGCCTCATTGCTTAAGCCCGCTAATGCACCGAAGAAGGCGTTACTCTCGCCACTGTGATTTCCGCCGCCCGCATTCAAGCCCACAAAGGTGTTGTTTGTACCGGTTGTGTTCTGCTGGCCGGCGTTGGTCCCAAAAAACGAGTTGCTGTTTCCGGTCGTATTGTTCAACCCCGCCGATACCCCGAAGAAAGAATTCAGACCACCCGTCGTATTCGTCTGTCCGGCGTTCAATCCAAAAAAGGCATTGCTCGAGCCGGTCGTGTTGTTGAATCCTGCGTTCACACCGAAAAACGAGTTGCCGCTCACGACGTTGTTTCGGCCGGCATTGACCCCAAAAAATGAGTTCTGGTCTTGCGTCGAGGTTGCCTGTCCCGCTTTATAGCCAAAAAAGGAATTACTGCTGCCGGTAGTGTTCGAGTCGCCGGCATTGGGGCCAAAGAACGAATTGTTTTGTCCTGTCGTATTCGCAATTCCCGCACTGACGCCCACGAATATATTCAGGTTCCCAGCATTGCTGAGGATCCTGGTGCCGGCGATATTGAATTGGGTTTCTGCGTCGAGAATGTTGGCTCCAAAGGATCCGGCAATATTCAGATTCCCGGGAACCCGAACCGTGACCGCATTGGTCCCAAGCACCATCGTGTTGCTCGTCGTTACAACCGAGTTCGCTCCGATCGCGGTTGAATTGGTGATGCCGGCTGCGCCGTTCGAGTTAAAACCGAGAAAGGTATTGTTGCTCTCGGCCGTGTTGGATAATCCCGAACTTCTGCCTACGAACGTGTTTCCTGTACCGCTTGTATTGTTGAGGCCGGCGCTCGTGCCGAAGAAGGCGTTGTCGTTTGCGAGATTGCTTCGTCCGGCATTGGCTCCGAAGAAAGCATTGGCACGACCAGTTAGGTTTTGCTGTCCGCTGGTATTTCCAAAGAAAGCATTGCTGTCGCCCACCGTATTTGAAAGACCGGCTGAGGTCCCAAAGAACGAGTTGCCTCCGCCGGTCGGGTTCGCAGCACCTGCATTCAACCCGGCAAAAACGTTTTGTACTCCTCCGACGCTTAGTACCCGCAGGCCGCCGATGTTGTATTGGGAGCCTGTATTAAAAATGTTCGCGGTGCCAGTGCCGCTGATATTAAAATTGCTTGTGGTCTGCTGAGCCGTGCTATTTTGTATGTAGCTGTCGCTCCCCGCGGGCACGCTTGTCACGGGTATCTGTCCGTTCACCGCAGAGCCTGATACGCTGCCGATCTGGGTACTCGAAACACATGCCACACATGCCGACGAAAGGGTGTCGGCGACTGATGAGGTCACGCTCCGAACGGAATACGGAGCGGAAGTGAGCGGTTGCCTCGGTGAGAGTATCGTAAAGGGATTCGGACTTCCGACCGGACGCACACCGATCTCGAGAAAACGCGGCGGTCCGCTGAATGCTGCCAGGCCAAGATCAAGCTCAACCGTAAATATCCCACCGGATACCGTGACCGGTGCTGCAACCGCTGTCGGCCCGATCTGCGTTCCAGTACCGACGGTCGCCGTATCAAACAAGCGGAACTCCATCTCATAAATGCCGCTAGCGGGATTGCCTGCGTCACTCAACTTTCCCTGGTAGGCAAATCCCGTTGTCTGGGCGTCCGTCCTGACATCGACGCTCAACACGATCAAGACAACGGCAAGAAAACTGATTCGGCTCAACATCAAATAGAACATTTCTTTCTCTCCTTCAGTGGCGATTTCGACTTCGATAAACGAATTCTTGGCATCATCTCGATCCGTTCGTCGGCTTGTTGTAAATGACACGGTTCTTAAGTTCCCGTTTCAGATCGTGCTCCTCGGTTTTGTACGGCTTTACCTTTGGGATCTTCTGAATGACCTTGTTGGGGTCAGGATGGGAAAACCATCCTCGCTCTTTATTTATCGCGTCCCAATTATCACTGCGGTAAAAAGCGAGTAAGATCGAATCACCGTTCACACTGATAAGCTCGGCATTATTGCGATGAAAGATCTCGCCGCGAATCGGGTCGACAATTGCGAAATACGATGCGCCCACTCCTCCGTCGACCAGCCTGACCAACAGAAGTGTTTCGCCTGTAGTCAGTTTTGCCTCCAATACGGCTTCGATACTTTCGTATTCCGCGAGGATCTTGCGGGTTCGTCCCGAGTTGACGTCATAAACCCGGAGCGATTCCCCTTCGTTCTCAAAGCCGCCCGCGCCGTCGCGTGCCGAATAAACAACTTGACTACCGCCATCTATGATCCATGCAATGAGTGCGTCTTCACCGATCTTCTTCGTCTTGCCGCCGATCGTGATATAGAGTTCGCCGGCGAAGCCCTCCGGACCCTTGATCTTGTAGCCTGTCGCGATCTGGTTTTTCTGCGGCGGACGCGTCTGCGCCGGAACGGTGGGCACGGCCGGAATCCCCAAGAAGGTGATCGCCAGAAGTCGAATGTGTCTCATCGACGTCTCCCCGCGCCGCGTCCTGAGATCTTCAACGCCGCCCATATGAAAAGTAAAAGCAGCCCGAGAAAGAAGAAGACAACGCTGAACAGAACAGCAGATCCCCCCCTGAGGTCATGGCCGAAGCGCGGCCCAAAACCGCTTCCGGTATACAAGAGCTTGATAAAACTGAGGATTGAAGAAACGATGAACCCCGATCCCGTCCACGCCCAGTTGCTGATTTTTGATCGTCCCCCCATGCTTTCTATTTTCTTATGTGCTGCCTCCGATGGAATTGCCGCACACCAGCATCGATCTATCAGTGGCAGCCGACATATGCACTTTTCCGCACTCCGCCAAACCCATGATCGCCGACTCGGTGATCGACAGAATGGAGCTCGCCTCGGGGAGCGTAAAATGCGTCCCCGTTTCCTGGCATACCTCGCAAAACAGAACCGCTTTGCGCTGGGAAAAGCGAATAACGGTCCGTTCGTATGTCTCCATCGTTATCTTTGTGTGCCGACTATTTGCCACTCTTAAAATGTCTTTCTAGACAGGCAATTATTTGTTAGAATCGACGGACAAAACGCCGGACAATTGCTCGCTTGCCCTGTCAATGCGATGTTTCAAGGATTGACCCGTAATTGCCAAAAAGTCTTAAAAAAACGGATAAAAAAATCCGAAATCTTCCAAAAACCGAATGAACGGCGAAACGCGATCGAACATCTCCTTTGCCGAGTTTGAGTTAGATACTGAGCATCGGCAGCTTCGGCGAGACGGCAAACCACTCCCGCTGTACGCCAAAACATTCGATTTGCTTGCTTTCCTGATCCAAAAGAACGGACACGTAGTTACGAAAGACGAGATCCTGGACGCGGTTTGGGAGGGCCAGATCGTCGAGGAATCCAATCTTTCCGTTCAGATCTCGGCTTTGCGAAAAGTGTTGGGAGAGCGAAAAAACGAGCCGCGCTTCCTGGTGACGGTGCCCGGCAAGGGATACAAGTTTGTAGCCGACGTGAATGGTAAGGGCCGCGGCGGGGAGATCGTAATCGAACGACATCAGTTCTCACGGGTTGTCGTTGACGATACGGAAACATCGGGCGGTAGGTCTGACGTCCAGATCTCTGCAGCAAACGATGGACAGAAAATCGCCAAGGCATCGCGAACGAAAAAAACAATGATCTTCGTTGGCTCAATGACCGCCCTTGCTCTCGTAGGTCTGGCTGGAATTTGGTTTGTCAGATGGCGATCGGATTTGACTCGGCAACCAGTCCTTCATCGATTTACCACTCAGGGCGGACTGCCGTTTAGGGCGTCGATCTCGCCAGACGGAAAATCGCTGGCCTACATCCAGCGTCTAAATGAAAAGCTTTCGCTGTGGGTAGGTACCATAGAAACAAACAGCAGCGTGCCTGTATATCAGGAGTCTGACCTCTTGGCTGTTAATCCTGCATTCTCCCCCGACAGCAGCTCTATTTATTTCGTCATTAAAGGCGATATGCGTTCGCATTCGGTCATCGTGCGAAGGCCGGTTCTCGGAGGCGCAATTACTGAGTTGATCGAGGACGTAGCCGGCTCACCTACATTTTCGCCGGATGGGAAACAACTGGCATTTATCAGAAACGCCGGCGAAACGCGTCAAAGTTCGATCATTATCGCGGATACCGCCGACGGCAAAAATGAACGTACGCTTGTCACTCGGGGAGTCCCGACCAATTTCTCCAGCACCGCACTTTCTTGGTCACCCGACGGCAGATACATCGCTTTTGGTTCACACAAACCCGACGGCGGTGAGGAAGTGATGCTGGCGAATGCGGAGGACGGCACGACGAAGGTTTTGCCCGCTCGTGACTGGAGTAACGTGGACAACTTGGCCTGGTTCGCGAACGGTAGTCAATTGGCCGTTCTCGGCAAAGAGACCGTCGGTGAACGGAGGCGCGATATCTGGCTCGTTTCCTATCCGGACGGTGGTGAGCGAAAGCTTACAGATGATATGAATACCTTTCTGCAGCCGCCGCTGAGCATATCCCGGGACGGAAAACTTGCGGTATTGCAGGGGCAGGTAAATGCTGATATCTGGACCGCGCCCGGCGCGGGAACTAAGGACGCTCGCCGCATCCTGCATGGAGTCGCTCCCAGATATGAAGGCATTGACGGATTCTCTTGGACGCCCGACAACAAGATCCTTTACACCGCGTATGTCGGCGACAGCCGCGTCATTTGGGCCATGAACGGCGACGGCACTGATCCACAGCAAGTAACTCCCGGCAGGCGGGACATCAGCGACAGCGACCTTTCTGCTACTCCTGACGGACGTTACATTGTGTTTCAGTCAAATCGGTCCGGAAGTTTCGAGATATGGCGGATCGACAGGGATGGCACCAAGCTGCGCAGGCTGACGTCCGACGGGGAAAACCGCTCGCCCAGTCTATCCCCTGACGGGCATTGGATCGTGTATGCGTCTGCCCAAAACGGGAAAACTTCCCTCGCGCGAATGACGATCGACGGTACGGACAACGAAAGTATAACCGACGAGTCGTGCCAATGGCCTGCGGTTTCCCCTGACGGGACCCTTATCGCCTGTTACGCCAGGGATCGTTTATCGGGCTCCGGCATTGCTGTTCTGCCGTTCGGAGGCGGCCACCGGACAAGGTTCTTTCCGATATCTGGTGATCTGGGCGGACGACTATTGATGCGCTGGGCACCCGATAGCAAGGCCATCATTTACAAGATCGAGTCAGGATTCTTCAGGCAGGGGATCAATGAACGGCAGCCCGAGTTGATCAAGGATTTTGCGGACGTGCCTGTGCGGAATTTTGCCTGGTCAGAAGACGGAAAGAATTTCGCCTATGTGACAGGCTCGCCGACACAAGAGATCATCGTCATGGAAAACGTCGAGTAAACGAAGCGCGACAATATCTCATATAAAAAGGCGACTCGGATGAAGCCGCCTTTTTTTAATGGCAAGTAACGTTGTTAGTGAAAGTACTGATTACTTTCCGCCGTTTGCGAGTTTTCCGATCAAGGAGAACAGCGGCAGGTACATCGAGATAACGATCGAACCGATCGTTACACCGAGAAAAGCGATCAAGGCCGGCTCGATCATAGCGAGCAGGTCAGCAATGGCCGCGTCGACCTCCTCTTCGTAGAAGTCAGCGATCTTACCGAGCATCGCGTCGAGGGCACCGGTCTGTTCACCGACACCAACCATCTGTGCGACCATGTGCGGGAACACGTCCGTAGCTTTCAGGGGATCGACAAAGTTTTCGCCGCGCTCGACGCCCGCCCGAACTTTCAGGATGGCATCCTCGACGATTACGTTACCGGCCGTCTTTGCAGTGATCTCAAGCGACTGCAGAATAGGCACGCCGGACGATAACAGTGTCGAAAGAATTCGAGAGAATCGAGCTACCGCGATCTTTCGCAAGATGCCGCCGAAAATGGGCAGCTTTAAGAGTATAGTATCGATCTGCCAGCGACCCCTCGGCGTCTTGTAATAAAAGGTGATACCAACTGCCGCTCCGATTATGCCGACCAGCAGGGCCAGGCCGCCCCAACCGGCTAAAAAGCCGCTTATCGCCATGACAATTCGCGTCGGCAGCGGAAGCTGTTCGCCGGGGCCAAGTAAGCCGATAAAAATCTGCTGGAACTGCGGGATAACAAAGATCATGATGACCGCGACAGCCGCGACAGCTACCACAACGACGGCCGCCGGATAGATCGATGCTGACACGATATTTCGTTTCAGTTTCACCACCTTCTCGATCAAGGTCGCAAGACGCTGCAGGATCAGATCGAGCACACCACCCGTTTCACCAGCCTCGACCATGTGGGTATACAGCGAGTCAAAGACTTTCGGGTGCTTTTCAAGAGCTGCGAAGAGAGTCGCCCCTTCTTCGACGTTTTGGCGAACCTGGTGAAGCACATCCTTGAAGAACGCGTTCTTCTGCTGCTCGGCCAAAATATCGAGACACTGAACCAGCGGAAGACCGGCGTCGATCATGACGGAAAACTGTCGGGTGAAAACTGCAAGTTCGCGTGCTTTTACTTTCTTGCGGCGGCCGATCTTTGGTATAGCGATGTCACGGCCTTTTTCCGATGCTGACATCATTACGATCTGCTCGCGGCGCAGCAGAGCACGAAGTTCGTCCTGGCTTCCGGCTTCTCTTTCGCCACTCACCAGTTCATTCAATCGATTTCTTCCTTTAAATGCGTATGTAGGCATCTTTTTCTGACTCCTATTCGTGTTCTACCGCGAATGGTCGCGGCCGGAATTCAAACTACTATCTCGAAGGCGGCCGTGAGCCGACCGGACGTCCCTGGGCGTATGGGCTTGCGTGATTGGTTGGAGATACAACGGGGCGGGCCTGACCTCCGTAACTATCGTTCACGCCCGAGCCGCGTTCGATTAGATCCTTCAGTTCATCCGCATTTGACGATCTCTGCATCGCCGCTTCAAGCGAGATCTGCCGCTTGTGATAAAGCGAGGCGAGCGCCTGATTGAAGGTCTGCATTCCGAATTTGTCCTGACCGGTCTGCATCATCGAATAGATCTGATGGATCTTGTCTTCCCGGATCAGGTTTCGAATAGCGGAATTAGGAACAAGGATCTCGAGCGCCATGCAGCGTCCGTCGCCGGAGGCTTTCGGCAGCAGAGCCTGACACATGATCCCTTCAAGCACGAGCGAGAGCTGCGTTCGGACTTGGGCCTGTTGACCGGCCGGAAATACGTCGATGATGCGGTTGATGGTCGAGTAAGCCGAGTTCGTATGCAGAGTGGCAAACGTTAAGTGACCGGTTTCGGCAATTCGCAGAGCCATCTCGATCGTTTCAAGGTCTCGCATTTCGCCGACGAGCACGACGTCCGGGTCCTGACGAAGAGCGGTGCGAAGTGCAGCTCCAAACGAATGGGTATCGGCCGCGACTTCTCGTTGATTGATAACGCAATTCTTATGATTGTGAAGAAATTCGATCGGGTCCTCGATGGTCAGAATATGCTCATGCCGCTCGCTGTTGATCTTATCGACCATGGATGCCAGTGTCGTGGATTTACCGGAACCAGTCGGGCCCGTAACAAGAACAAGTCCGCGCGGCTTTTTGCACATGTCGGCTACGACGTTAGGCAATCCGAGCTGCTCGAACGACTTTATCTCATATGGGATCGCACGAAACACGGCTCCGACCGCACCCTTCTGGTTAAAAAGGTTGGCACGGAATCGGGACATTCCCTTCAATCCGAACGAAAAATCTAGTTCGAGGTTTTCTTCGAACCTGTGCTTTTGCGCGTCGGTCAACACCGAATACGCCAGACGTTTTGTATCCGCGGGCGATAGCGGAGCGTAGCCTGGGACCGGTGCAAGATGTCCGTGAACACGGATCTGCGGGGACGAGTTGGTGGACAAGTGAAGGTCAGAGCCGCCGGCCTCGGTCATCTTCTTAAGAAGCTCGGGCAGGCTTATCTGATTTTCTACTGTAGGTTGTTCGTAGCTCATATTGAAAGACTCAGGCGGGATTTTATGCGCGGCCGCCGGGCGATGATGCTAGCGGCCGCTGCGGGATTTAGATAAGACCGGGAGTCTTATTCTTTGGTGATAGAAGCCTGCTGAGTCGGACGCGACCTGTGCAGCGAATTGATCACCTTTTCGGATTCGTCTGCCAGGCGCTCTGCGTCATCGGACGAAGAATTCGTGGTCAGACTGTAAATGCGGCCGTCAGCTTCGGTGAAATAGAACATCCGAGACTGAACTCGTCCGCCGGCAGCCTGCGACTGGGCGACAACGACGTAGACGCTCTGTCCACTAACTTCTTTTTGGAAGTCGTTGACCACCCACCCGTTCTCACGGATCATTCGGTTGATAACTTCGCGGCGAAGCGACGCAGTCGGAACGCCGCCGAGATAGGTCGTTCGGCCGCGTTCGCCGCTCTCGCCCATCGCCGGGCCAACCACCGAGATGGCTGCGGAACCGATCTGTGCACCGCTCGCGTTGTCAACGCGGAACTGAAGTTCGGCATTCGATGACGAGCTGCGTTTCCAGCCCTGCGGAGCGGTTTCACCACCCGGCAGCATCGACACGCTAGTGTCTTCGGCTTTTGCGGGTGTCGCTTTTGCAGTCGTCTTCTTGCCGCCTTTGTCACCGACTTTGTGGACTTTGGCCAGCCTCAGCTGATGAAGACGCAATGCCCGGCGGCGAGCCGCAAGCTGTTTCTTGCGCCGCTGTCTGGCATGATACTGTCGCCACCAAGCGCGCGAGTATTTCTTATAATGGTGCTTTTTGTGGTGTCGTTTATATTTTCGGTGCTTGCGCGGCCCGGCTTCCGTTGTTTCCGTCGCAAGCGGAATGATCGTACCCAGTCCGATCATCAAAGCTAATGACAATGCAATCGCCCTTATTAGCATATTTCCTCCAAAATTCTTACAGGACAGTTTCCTTCACTACTTCCTCGATCGTCGTAATTCCCTGACGGATCTTGCACAAACCTGACTCGCGCAGCGTGATCATTCCGCATTCGATCGCCTTTCGCCGCAGCTCCATAGCGCTCGCACCGATGATGATCAGCTCGCGTAACTCCTCTGTGACCTCCATAACTTCATAGAGGCCGATTCGCCCCTTGTAACCCGTGTTATTGCAAGTCTTGCATCCACGTCCTCTGAAGATCTCGATCGAGGGAGCTTCTGCTTCCGTAAAGCCGATCTCGACCAGACCTTCGGTCGGAACATGTTGTTTCTCTTTGCAGTTGCTGCAGATCTTTCTGATGAGCCTTTGTGCCTGGATGATGTTGACCGAGGTCGCGACCAGAAAAGGCTCGATACCCATATTAACCAGACGCGAGATGGTCGAAGGTGCGTCGTTAGTGTGAAGCGTGGACAACACAAGGTGGCCAGTAAGAGCCGCCTTGATCGCGATCTCAGCCGTTTCAAAGTCTCGGATTTCGCCGACGAGGATGATGTTCGGGTCCTGACGCAGAAAAGATCTTAGCGCCGCTGCGAAATTCAGGCCGATCTGCTCCTTCATCTGCACCTGGTTAATTCCGTGCAAATTGAACTCGACCGGGTCTTCGGCGGTCATGATGTTAGTTTCACTTGTATTGAGAGCCTGCAGAGCAGAGTAAAGTGTATTCGTTTTACCGGAACCCGTCGGGCCGGTCACGAGGACCATGCCGTACGGATTTGAAATGTTTCGCTTGAATTTCTCAAGGCTCTCTTCCTCAAACCCGAGCTTGGTCATGTCAAGCATCAGCTTCTCTTTATCGAGAAGACGAAGCACAACCTTTTCGCCGAATAGCGTTGGCAATGTCGAAACACGAAAATCCAGCTCGCGTGAACGCTCATCGACCCTTACTTTAATCTTAATGCGGCCGTCCTGCGGAAGGCGTTTCTCGGCGATGTCGAGCTTCGACATGATCTTTAAACGCGAGATGAGCGGATCGCGGATCTGGAGCGGCGGGTGCATCACGTCGTAAAGAACACCGTCAATGCGAAACCTGATGCGGAAATCTTTTTCGTACGGCTCGACGTGAATATCTGATGCGCCGCGGCGAAGACTATCGACAAGCAGAACGTTGACAAGCCGCACGACCGGAGCGTCCTCGCTCGCTCGAGCGAGAGCCGCAAGATCGATCTCCTCATTGTCCTGGACTACTTCGAAAGCTTCTTCGTTATCATTAAACTCAAAGTTTTCTAGAATATTTGGGTCGAGGTCCGCGTCATGAAGCTTTTGGCCGGCCGCCTGCGCTCCATTTTTGGAAGCACCGTTCTTCGAGTGGCCATTCTTTCCTGTCTTGTTCGCCGCTTTCTCGGCCTCGAATGCGAAGGCTTCATCAAAGATATCGATCTGGTTAGAACCGCCGTAGTATTTCCCGATGGCCGCCTGGATCGAAGTCTCCGATGCGATCACCGGTTCGACCGTCAGGCTCGTCATGAACTTGATATCGTCGATGGCGAAAACATTTGTCGGATCTGCCATCGCAAGCGTGAGTGTAGCGCCCATCTTGGACAGCGGCATTACCGAATACTTCAGTGCAACATCTTGTGAAATAAGTCTGACCACTTCGGCATCAATGTGAAACAGGTCGAGATTGATCGACGGAACACCATACTTGCGCGACAAAACCGCCGTGATCACGTCATCGGACACCATGCCGAGCCGGACTAATATAGATCCGAGGCGTCCGCCGTTAGCTCGCTGATGATCCAAAGCATCACGCAACTGGTCGCTCGTGATCAGGTTCTCGCGGACAAGAAGTTCCCCTAATTTCAGTGACATTTTTTCAGCTTTTCCCGTTGTGCTACGACAAACCCCGAGGAATAAAAAGAAAGGTTTTTTAGGTCGTTTTTCTTAAAGAGGTGATTCAGAAACAGTGTTGATAAACACTGTTGACACCTAATAATACGTGTTCAACTCGATGTGTGTCAAGATTTTCTTCGCCAGAAAGACGCCGAATCGGTCAAATTGAACGGAATGTTACGGAGATTAAAATCGCAAAGGTTTTCGCCCTGCTTGGCTACCCCGTGCGCGGCGAGCCGGTCCTGGGAAGATCGGTGATTTGGCCGCATCGCTGAGGTCCAGCCTGCAGGGCGAAGCTTGGTGATTGACGGGTTTTCGGCTTGCCGGCCCAAAGATCGGTTCAAAATATTGGATGCGAAGAGCCTGTTTCGGAAGCCGCGTTTGTCTTCATTTTGGAATGTACTTATTAAGGTTGTTTTGTTGATCGGGTGGAATGAAAACCTTGAGGAAAACGGAATGTACTAGAGGGAAGTTTACCTGTGGGGCTTCAGTTGCGTCAAGTTATTTTTAGCATTGTTAAACAGAGCCTAGTACCTCACCTGAACCTCTCAAGCATGCGTCTAAACCCGTGTGGTTTTTATTTTTCGGGCTTTCTTCGGTATAATCTGTAAATTTGTTGGAGAGCTCAAAAAGGCAACCTGTATTTGGTTCGTCGAATCAAATCCAGCGTAACAATCCGACATTATGCGAGCTGCGCCCGATGCTCTGCCCATTCGTTTAAATCTGGGCTGCTTGTAGATAGAGCTTTCCGAAGCTATCAAGAATTTTGCACTTATTTATTTGTTCGATGGGTTTTATGCACAATATTCGCGCGTTCGGGTTGGTGGTTTTTAGCTTTTTCCTTCTTTCCATTCCGGCCCTTGGCTTCAATGCCCTCGCGTCCGCAGAGTCCTCGTCGGTTATACAACAACAAGTGATCGAGTCGGTAGATATACAGGGTAATCGCCGCCTGCGCGACGAAGACCTGATGTACTACATCAAAACAAGGACGGGTGACGTGTATGACCCAGCCGCGCTGGAACGCGACCTTAAGGAGCTTCTCTCGCTGAACTTCTTTGATAAAACCGAGACCCGCGTATTGACGGAACCCGGTGTTCGCGGCGGCGTCAACGTTATCTTCGAGGTGAAAGAGCTTCCGATCATTCGCGATCTGCAATTTCAGGGAATGAAGGCCGTACAGGAATCGGACGTCCTTAAGGCATTTCGTGAGCAGCGCGCGGGCATTTCAAAGGAGTCGGTCTATGACCCCGTGAAGGCGCGCGGAGCCACCCGCATCCTGCGTGAATTGCTAGCTTCCAAGGGATTTCCAAACGCAAAAGTAACAGTCAAGGAAGAAGAGGTATCGGCGACTTCCATCGCGGTCACATTTGTGGTCGAGCAAGGGGCTCGATCGCGAATCGTGGACATAGAGTTTCAGGGCCTCGAACACTTTAAGGGTAGTGAGCTGAAAAACGCTCTTCAGTTGGTCAAACAGACTGGGCTTATCACCCGGTTCAAAGGCGAAGACATACTGGATCTCAGGAAGCTGGAATATGACCTGCATAAGAATGTTCTGGCGTACATGTTCTCCAAGGGCTACTTTCAGGCCCGGATCGGCGAACCGCGGGTCCAGGGCCTTGGCTTGAAACGCACCGGTCCGCTGCCTGTGATCGATAAGCTGCCTCTTCCTATGATCACTTCGATCGACGACACGCTGAAGATCATTGTTCCGGTAACCGAGGGCAAGGTGTTTCGCCTCGGTGAACTGAGCGTTGAGGGCAATTCGATCTTTTCGGAGCAGCAGATCCTTGGCTATGTCGGACTTCAGAAAGGCGAGGTGGTTGACGGCAAGCGGCTGCAGGACGCTGTTTATGAGGATCTGAAAAAGGTTTACGGTTCACAAGGATTCGTCCAATACAACGCCGAATTCGATCCTGAGTTTAAGGACAATCCGGGCAATCCCAACGAAGGCATTGTCGATATTAAGATAACGATCGACG
>Ga0207711_10003023_pt1 | contig 14703 bp, 14 predicted proteins | sample KBSS34metaG_FD_184401 | JGI IMG/M metagenome (GOLD analysis project Ga0207711, IMG submission 184401) | Switchgrass rhizosphere microbial communities from Kellogg Biological Station, Michigan, USA - KBS S3-4 metaG (SPAdes) (version 2) | ecosystem: Host-associated > Plants > Roots > Rhizosphere...
CCCCCGGTGCAGCCGCCAAACCCATCAGGGCACCGCCACCGCTCTTCCAAGAGCCCGGCAATCGCCCGAGCCCCCTTCCGTCTGGCTTGAAGACGGACATCGCGCCGGCCGCACCCTCTTCCGGGTCCGCCTCGCTTCCTCCCCCACAGGACAGGCGCGCCCGCAAATCCTACAGCGCGCCTCTCTGCGTGCCTGTCTGTCTGAGCACTTGCCCGAAAGCCCCCCGTTCGTCCCGAGCGAAGTCGAGGGACGTGAGGCGGGCGCGGCACTAGGGGCACGTCCCTCGACTACGCTCGGGACGAACGGGGGAGAGAGGTCACCTCTGTTCGACCTCCCTCGTCATGCCGGACTCGATCCGGCATCCCGCTCGCCTTACGCGACGGAGCCCCGAAGAAGAAGCGGGACCCCGGAGCCCAGTCCGGGGTGACGGTGGACAGGGAATCCCTTCCCACACCCCCACACCCCCACGCACTGAGGAGGTTCCCTCCGGCCCGGCGCGCCTCTAAGGAGGGGGCAACCTCTGCTCGGGAATGTCGCCTTGCCGCCAGCCATCGATCCCAACGCCTTCACGCACTGGACCTCGCTGGGTCTGTCCCCGGTCGCGCTGTCGCTCGGCTGGTTCCAGATCCGCTGGTACTCGCTGGCCTATATCACCGGCATTCTCGTCGGCTGGTGGTACATGCTGAAGCTGATCGACCGGCCCGGCGCGCCGCTCGCTCGCCGCCATGCCGACGATTTCGTCTTCTACGCGACGCTGGGCGTGCTGATCGGCGGACGGCTCGGCTATGTGCTGTTCTACAATTTCAGCGAATATCTCGCCCACCCGGCAGACATCCTCAAATTGTGGGAAGGCGGCATGTCCTTCCATGGCGGGGCGTTCGGCGTGGTGGTGGCGCTGGCGCTGTTCTGCCGCCGCAACGGGCTCAACTGGGTGCGGGTGGGTGACTATCTGTGCTGCGTGGTGCCGATCGGCCTGTTCTTCGGCCGCCTCGCCAATTTCGTGAACGGCGAGCTGTGGGGCAAGCCCAGCACCGTGCCGTGGGCGATCGTCTTCCCCGGCGCGGGCGACGTGCCGCGCCACCCGAGCGAGCTCTACGAGGCGGGGCTCGAGGGCCTCGCGCTCTTCATCATCCTGAACCTCCTCTTCTGGCGGACGGATGCGCGCACCAAGCCCGGCTTCCTCGCCGGCACCTTCATCCTCGGCTACGGCGTGTTCCGCTTCTTCGTGGAATTCTTCCGCGAGCCGGATCAGCAGCTGGAGGCGTTCACCCGCGCCACCCACATGCACATGGGCCAGTGGCTGTGCGTGCCGATGATCCTGATCGGCCTGTATCTGGTTCTGACCGCCAAGGCCCGCCGCACCCGCGAGCAATCCGCCCCCGAGAATGCCCGCATCGCCTGACGCCGCTTCGCAGGGCCTTGCCGAACGCCTGCGCCGCCTGATCGCGGGCGGCGGGCCGATGCCGCTTGCCCAGTATATGGCGCTCGCCAACGCGCATTATTACGCGACGCGCGATCCGCTGGGCACCGCCGGGGATTTCACCACCGCGCCCGAAATCAGCCAGATGTTCGGCGAGCTGATCGGCCTGTGGCTGGCGGACCTGTGGCTGCGCGCCGGCATCGCCGAGGCCGCCTATGTGGAGCTGGGGCCGGGACGCGGCACGCTCGCCGCCGATGCGCTTCGCGCCATGGGCAAGGCCCGGCTGGCGCCCCCCGTCCACCTCGTCGAGACGAGCCCGGTGCTGGCCCGCGCGCAATCCGCCCGCATCCCCCACGCCGTGCATCACGACAGCATCGAGACGCTGCCCGCCGACCAGCCGCTGCTGATCGTCGCCAACGAGTTTTTCGATGCGCTGCCGATCCACCAGATCGTCCGCACCGAGAAGGGCTGGCACGAGCGGACGGTCGAATGGGATGACGGGCGCCTCGTGCCCGGCCTCGGCCAGCAGCGCTTCGACACCGCCATTCCCGATAGCCTGCGCGATACGCCCGCCGGCGGCATCGTCGAAACCTCGCCTGCCTCCGCCGCGATCCTGCGCGGGCTGGCGGCGCGGCTGATGCAGCAGGGCGGCGCCATGCTGGTGATCGACTATGGCTATGAAGGGCCGCTCGCCGGCGACACGCTACAGGCGCTCCACAAGCATCGCTTCGCCGATCCCTTCGAGGCGCCGGGCGAGCAGGACCTGACCGCGCATGTCGATTTCGCCGCGCTCGCTGTGGCGGCCCGCGCGGAAGGCCTGATCCCGCATCGGGTGATCGGGCAGGGCGCGCTGCTGGCGGCGCTCGGCATCGATGCCCGCGCCGCCGCCCTCGCCACCGCCGCGCCGGATCGCGCCGCCGAGATCGAGACGGCGCGCGCACGGCTCGTCGAGCCCCAGCAGATGGGCACATTGTTCAAGGCGCTGGCGCTGACGGCGCCGGGCTGGCCGATACCGGGTGGATGGGCATGATCGAATATCGCGACGCGCGGCCGGAGGATGGCGCCGCACTGGCCGCCATGGCCTCGCAAAGCTTCTGCGACACCTTCGCGCACCTCTACAAGGCGGAAGACCTCGCCGCCTTCCTGGGCGACACCTTCGGCCCGGATGGCCTGCCCGCCCAGATCGGCGACCCGGATTACCGCATCCGCATCGCGCTGGATGACGGCGCCATCGCCGGCTTCGCGAAGCTCGGCCCCTGCCACCTCCCCTCCCCGCCGGTGGCCGAGGGCGCGGCGGAGCTGCACCAGCTCTACATATTGGGGGACTGGCACGGCCGCGGCGTGGCCAACGCCCTGATGGACTGGGCGGTGGAGACGGTGCGGGACGACGGCGCCTCCCACCTCGTGCTCAGCGTCTATGCCGAAAACCATCGCGCCAAGCGCTTCTACGCACGCTATGGACTGAGCGAGATCGGCGCCCACGGCTTTCAGGTGGGCGACCAGATCGACGATGACCGCATCTGGAGCGTGGCGCTGTGAGCGAAGCAACCGACACCGTCGAGACGATCCGCGCCGATGCGCTGGGTGCCCTGCCCCATGCCTTCCTCGGGCGGCGGGGCGGTGTGTCGGGCGGCATCCATGCCGGGCTGAACGTCGGCTGGGGATCGGACGACGACCGCGCCGCCATCGCCGAGAACCGCCGTCGGGCGGTGGCGGCGGTGAAGCCGGGCGCGACGCTGGTGACGGTCCATCAGGTCCACAGCCCCACCGCCGTGGTGGCCGATGCCTGGGCGGACGACGCCCGCCCCCATGCCGACGCGCTCGTCACGAACCGGCCGGACCTGCTGATCGGCGTGCTGACGGCCGATTGCGTGCCGGTGCTGCTGGCGGATGCGCAGGCCGGCGTGGTCGGCGCGGCGCATGCCGGATGGAAGGGCGCGCTGGGCGGGGTGGTCGGCTCGACCGTGGAGGCGATGGAAGGGCTCGGCGCTGATCGCACCCGCATCATCGCCGCGATCGGCCCGGCGATCGGCAAGCGCAGCTATGAGGTGGACGACGCCTTCCTCGCCCGCTTCTGCGAGGCCGAGGCGGAGAATGAGCGCTTCTTCCTCGCCGGCCGCCGCGAGAGGCATCATCAGTTCGATATCGAGGCCTATGTCGCCGCGCGCCTCGCCGGGGCCGGGGTGCGCCGCATCGAGGCGTTGGGCCTCGACACCTATGCGGACGAAGCCCGCTTCTTCAGCTACCGCCGCGCCACCCATCGCGGCGAGCCCGGCTATGGCCGCCAGATCGCGCTGATCGGGGTGTAAGGGAAAGGCCGCCCGAGATTTCGGACGGCCTTTCGATGGCCTCGCGGCGGCCCCTCAGCGCCCGACGTGAATCCCGTTGAGCGCGCCCAAAAGACCGAACGCCTGAAGCAACCACAGAACAACCAGAATGACCACGACGGCATTGAGAATGCCTTTGATCTTGCTGTCCATCGGTATGTAGTTGTTGACGAGCCACAACAGCACGCCAACGACGATCAACACGATGACGACGTTGAGAAGTGGCACGATGATCTCTCCTCGGCTTCCTCCGAATGTTCTGTGATGCCAACAGAAGACGGGTGAAATCGTTCCATTATCGAACGGAATGGCCGGGGCAGGCGTGCGGGGAGTACTTCCCTTTTTCGTCATCCTGACGAAGGTCAGGATCCATTCGCACGGCATCGAGAGGGCATGAGGGCGCCACTGCCCGCCATAAGGCCGGGACGTGCATCCCGACGCCCCGACGGCAGCCCCCTTGGCCCTCGCCTTCACCGCCGTGCTTATGGATCCTGACCTCCGTCAGGATGACGACGGAGAGGCCCCCCACATTTCCTACCCCTTCGATGCCAGCGTCGACGCCACCTCATCGGGGTTGGAAAGCTGCGCCACGATCCAGCCATTGCCGTCGATATCCTTCAGCATCGTGAAGCGGCCCCAGGGCTGCTCGTCCACCGGCGAGACGGCGACGCCCGCTGCCGCGAGCCGCGCATGTTCGGCGTCGATATCCGGCACATGCAGCATCACGCCCTGCAATCCGCCCGGCCCCATCCCCTCGAACCAGGTGACGAGCGCGATCGTCGATCCGCCCGTTTTCGGCTGGAGTTGTATCCAGCGCATCTGCGGCCCCATCGGCTCGTCGCGCAGCAGGGTGAAGCCCATTTTCTCCGTATAGAAATCCCGTGCGGCGGCCTGATCCGCTACAGGCACCGAAACGATCGCGATCGGCATCGGATTGTCTCCCAACATCGGCTAGAAATGACATCATAACGCCAAGTCATGGCGACACCGAGAGGACAGGATGACCGATAAATCCACGCCCGAAACCGAGGCCCAACTCTCCGGCGCCACCCCGCGCCGCCGCCCCAGGGCCGATGTGCTGGAGGTAGGCGGCCGGCGGCTCAGCCCCTCCACGCTGATGATGGGCCATGCCTTCGATCCGGCGCTGTCCGAAGGATCGCTGAAGCCGCCGATCTTCCTCACCTCGACGTTCGTGTTCGAGAATGCGGCGGCGGGTAAGCGCTTTTTCGAGGGCGTCACCGGCAAGCGGCCGGGCGGGGCCGAGGGCCTCGTCTATTCGCGCTTCAACGGCCCCAATCAGGAAATCCTCGAAGACCGGCTCGGCATCTGGGACGATGCGGAGGATGCGCTCACCTTCTCCTCGGGCATGTCGGCAATCGCCACCATGCTGCTGGCGCTGGTGAAGCCGGGCGACGTGATCGTCCATTCCGCCCCGCTCTACGCGGCGACCGAGACGCTGATCGGCCGCATCCTCGGCCGCTTCGGCGTGACCTTCCTCGATTTCCCGGCCGGCGCCACCGAAGCCGAGATCGAGGCGCTGGTCGCCCGCGCCAAGGCGCAGGGCCCGGTCGCGCTCATCTATCTGGAGAGCCCCGCCAACCCCACCAACGCGCTGGTGGACGTGGAGGCGGTCGCCCGCGTGCGCAACCGCCTCTTCGCCGATGCGGAGGCCAAGCCGCCGATCGCCATCGACAACACCTTCCTCGGGCCGCTCTGGCAGCAGCCGCTGCGGCAGGGGGCGGACCTGGTGGTTTACAGCCTCACCAAATATGCGGGCGGCCATTCGGATCTCGTGGCCGGCGGCATCACCGGCAGCAAGGCGGGGATCAACCCGATCCGCATGATGCGCAACACGATCGGCACCATCACCGATCCGCATTCGGCGTGGATGCTGCTGCGCAGCCTCGAAACGCTGGAGCTGCGCATGACGCGGGCCGGCGAGAATGCCGAGAAGGTGTGCGGCTTCTTCCGCGGCCATCCCAAGGTGGAGAGTGTCGGTTATCTCGGCTTTCTGGAGGAAGGCTCACGGCAGGCGGATATCTACAGGCGCCACTGCACCGGCGCGGGATCGACCTTCTCCCTGTACCTGAAAGGCGGCGAGCGGGAGAGCTTCGCCTTCCTCGACGCGCTGAAGATCGCCAAGCTGGCGGTGAGCCTCGGCGGCACCGAGACGCTCGCCTCCTGCCCGGCGGCGATGACGCACCTCTCCGTGCCGGACCAGCGCAAGCAGGAACTGGGGATCACCGACAACCTCGTGCGTATCTCGATCGGCGTCGAGAATGCGGATGACCTGATTGCGGACTTCGATCAGGCGCTGAAGGCGGTGTGATGGCGGGGCGGGGTGGAGGCGCACGGCCTTCGCCCCCCTCTCTTCGTCATCCCGGCGGACGCCGGGACCCATTCGCGCTGCGGCGATGGCTGGGCTCGGCGTTGTTCCAGGCCGGGCGTCGAGACACTCGGACGGTGCCCCGGCTCACCCCACCCTTTTCCCTTATATGCGACGCGGCACCCACCCCGAATGCCTTGCGTATGGGTCCCGGCGTCCGCCGGGATGACGAAAAGAGGGGGCGTGACGTGGAGAGGGTGAACAAGCCGGCTGGAAACCGCCCCCCTATCCCCTCACCCCCATTCCACCACCGGCCAGCCCCGCTTCGCCGCCAGCGAGCGCATCTTGGCGGACGGGTTCGCGGCGAAGGGCTCGTCGGCCCATTCCATCACCGGCGCGTCCGACGCATGGTCCGAATAGAAGCGGACATGCGCCTTCGCCCGGTCGATGCCCTCGGCGCGGAACCATGCCTCGATCATGCGGAGCTTCGCGGGGCCGTAGCAATTCTCACCGTCGATCTTCGCCGTCACTGCCGCATCGAGCCCGAGGATCGAGTTGGTGGCGATCACATCGTCGAAGCCCAGCCGCGCCGCGATCGCCTCGACGTAGAGCCGGTAGGAAGCCGTCGCCAGCACCAGCCGCCGCCCGGCCGCGCGATCCTCCGCAATCTGCTTCAGCGCGCCGGGCAGCGTGTTGAGCCGCATCGTCCGCTCGGCGAAGCTGGCCGTCACCGGCTCCAGCTCGGAGCGGGCGACGTGGGGGCCGAGCAGCAGATGCTGGTTGATCTCCTTCAGCCGCGCCCGCGTGAAGAGCTTCAGCGCATAGCCCAGCATCGCCAGCAGCGCGGCCGGCAGCAGCAGCAGGCGCCACGGCGCGCGGGCCAGCGCGGCGTGGATCAGGAAGGGCGTGTAGGTGCCCGTCCGCGTGATGGTGCGATCCATATCGTAGATCGCGATGTCCCGTCCGTCCTTCACGCCCGCCCTTCCAATACCGCCTCGGCCAGTTCGAGGTCTGAAACCTTGTCCACGTCCACCGCCGCCAGCGGATCGGAGAGGCCCACCATGCGGACCTTCGCCCCCATCCGCCGCCCGGCCTGCGCCACCGCGTCGTGCAGCGTGATCGTCCGGGTGAGCGCGCGCAGCAGCAGCACCACGCCGAACTTGGCGATCAGCTTCCAGCCCTTCTTGCGATCCTGCTCCACCGAGGCCCATGTTACGATGACGGGCAGCGCCGCCGGGCCCGCGAAATAGAAGAGATTGGCGCCCGTCCAGTCTCCGCCCCGGAAGCGCAGCCAGGTGCGCTTCGTCTGCGGGAAGCGCCGCTCCACCACCGCCCGCTCCACGACGCCCACCGCGACATCGGCCCCCCGCGCGCCGGCCAGGAACTCGGCGATCGTCTCGGGGCGGAGCAGCGCATGGTCGGCGGTGGTGACGAACAGCGGGAAGGGCGCCTCCCCGCTCTCCAGCGCCGCCGCGATCGAGCGGGCGATGCCGCTGCCCGATTGCAGGAAGGCGATGCGCGGATCGGCCGGCAGCACGGCGGCGATGGGATCGACGTCCTGCGTCATCACCCGCACCGGCCCCACCTCGGGCGCGGCGAGCAGCGTCGCGGTGACGCGCGCCACCATCGGCGTGCCGGCCACCGGGATCAGCGCCTTCAGCACCTCCCCCCGCGTGGCCGCGAGCGGATCGACGCCGGGGCGGCGGCCGGCGAGCAGCAGCGCGGTCAGGCCGGGCACGCGACCGCCTCCGCGCTCACCGCTGCACCGCACCGAAATATGCGTGAAATCCGCTTATGGTCTATCGCCGTCACGTCCATGCAACCCCTTTGGCAAATTTCGCGTTCAGACGCACCACGAGAACGCGATATATGCTCAGTGCTTGCCGCCCGTAATGATCTGCCGCATCGTGACAACGCATGACCTCCCAGCCCGCCGACTTCACGCAGGATAACCAGACGCTGCGCTTTACCGGCGAGTGGACGCTGGCGCATCTCGGCGACGTGCCCACGCGGCTGGAGCGGCTTTCCGAAGCGCCAGGCATGGTGGACCTCTCCGGCGTGGCGCGGATCGATACGGTGGGCGCGTGGCTGGTCCACCGCCTGCGGCGCGATCATGGCGTGACGATCGAGGGCGCCGACGAGAAGATCCGCGTGCTGATCGAGAAGGTCGGCAGCGTCGACAAGCCGTTGCAGGTGATGCCGAACGAGCCGCCCTCGTTCGAGCGGGTGATCGGCCGGATCGGCGCGGCCACGATCAACGCCGGCAGCACGCTGCTGGGGCTGCTCGGCTTCTTCGGCGCCACGGTGGTGGCGGTGTGGGACATCATCCTCAATCCGCGCCGCTTCCGGGGCAATGCGGTGATCCGCCAGATCGAGGTGATCGGCATCGACGCGCTCGGCATCATCGGACTGATGAGCTTCCTGATCGGCATCGTCATCGCGCAGCAGGGCGCGGTGCAGCTTCGGCAGTTCGGCGCCGAGGTGTTCACCGTCAACCTGATCGGCCGGCTCACCATGCGCGAGCTGGGCGTGCTGATGACGGCGATCATGGTGGCGGGCCGCTCCGGCTCGGCCTTCGCCGCGCAGATAGGCTCGATGCGCCTCGCCGAGGAGGTGGATGCGATGCGCACCATCGGCCTCTCCCCCATGCAGGCGCTGGTGCTGCCGCGCGTGATCGCCACGCTGATCGCCATGCCGCTGCTCGCCTTCTACGCGATGCTGACGGCGCTGGTGGGCGGGGGGCTGCTGTGCTGGCTCCAGCTCGGCATTCCGCCCATCACCTTCGTCGCCCGGCTGCGCGAGGTGACGCCGATGACGGATTTGTGGGGCGGCCTGCTGAAGGCGCCGGTGTTCGGCCTCATCATCGCGATGGCGGGCTGTTTCCAGGGCATGCAGGTGAAGGGCAATGCCGAGGAAGTGGGCCTGCGCACCACCTCCGCCGTGGTGCAGTCGATCTTCCTGGTGATCGTGCTCGATGCCTTCTTCGCCGTCTTCTACACGATGATAGGCTGGGTATGAGCGCCACCGCCCAGCGCGCCGCGCAGCCCGCGCCGGCCGAAGCCGCGGATGATGCGATCATCCGCGTGCGCGGCCTCGTCAACAGCTTCGGCAGCCAGATCGTCCACGAGAATCTCGATCTCGACGTGCGGCGGGGCGAGATATTGGGCGTGGTCGGCGGATCGGGCACGGGCAAATCCGTGCTGATGCGCTCGATCATCGGGCTCCAGCATCCGGTTGCCGGCTCGATCGAGGTGTTCGGCGAGCCCGCCACCGAGCGCGAGGAAAGCGACGCCAAGGATATCCGCCGCCGCTGGGGCGTGCTGTTCCAGAACGGCGCGCTCTTCTCCACGCTGACGGTGGCCGAGAATGTGCAGGTGCCGATCCGCGAATTCTACCCCGCGATCGACCAGCCGCTGCTCGACGAAATCGCCTCCTACAAGATCGTCGCCACCGGCCTGCCGCCGGAAACCTCATGCAAATTCCCGTCGGAGCTGTCGGGCGGGATGCGCAAGCGCGCCGGCCTCGCCCGTGCGCTGGCGCTCGATCCGGAGCTTCTGTTCCTCGACGAGCCGACCGCCGGGCTCGATCCGATCGGTGCGGCCGCGTTCGACAATCTGATCCGCTCGCTGAAGGATCTGCTGGGCCTCACCGTCTTCCTCATCACCCACGATCTCGATACGCTGTACGCCATCTGCGATCGCGTCGCGGTGCTGGCGGACAAGCGCGTGGTCGCGGTCGGAACGATCCCGGAATTGCTGGCGTTGGACCATCCGTGGATCCAGGAATATTTCAGAGGCCCGCGCGGCCGCGCGGCGGAAGATTCGGCGGAGCAGGCCGCCTCGCGAAAAGCCACGCCCGCCATGGGCGACGATAGGGACAAGACGGACTGATGGAGACGCGCTCGAACCATGTGCTCGTCGGTGGCGTCGTGCTCGCCATCCTGGCGGTGGCGCTCGCCTTCATCGTCTGGATGAGCCAGGTGAGCAGCGGCCACCAGCGCCAGTACGACATCTTCTTCCCCAATTCGGTGGATGGCCTCTCCAAGGGCTCGTCCGTCACCTTCTCCGGCGTGCCGGTGGGCAAGATCGACGACATCAAGCTGCTGCCGGATTCGCCCGAGCTGGTGCGCGTGCGCATCTCGGTGGACGAGAATACGCCGATCCTGCGCGGCACCACCGCCACCATCGCGGGCGTGGGCTTCACCGGCGTGAGCCAGATCAACCTCGCCGGCGCGCAGAAGGGCGCCCCGCCGATCAGCGACATCGGGCCGTTCGGCGTACCGGTGATCCCCACCAAGCCGGGGCTGGTGGGCCAGCTGCTCAATTCCGCGCCGGAGCTGATCAGCAAGCTCTCGACGCTGACCCAGCGCGTCACCGAGCTGCTGGACGATCGCAACCAGAATTCCGTCCACCACATCCTGGCGAATATCGACAAGCTGACGACGGACCTCACCGCCCAAGGCCCCGAAATCCGCAAGACGCTGGAAGCCGCGCAGGTGACGATCCACCAGACCGGCGAAGCCGCCGAGCAGATCGGCAAGCTGGCCGGCACCACCAACGATCTGCTCGACAAGCAGGGCCGCCCGCTCATCGACGATCTGCGCAAGACGGTGCAGGCCGCCCGCCAGAGCGCCGACAATCTGAACGCGCTCGTCAAAGATGCCCGCCCCGGCGTGCAGACCTTCAGCACGCAGACGGCGCCGCAGGTCGATCAGCTCGTGCGTGACCTTTCCGACATGGCCGAGGCGCTGACGCAGACCGCCGACCGCCTCAATTCGGGCGGCGCGCGCGGCGTGCTGGGCGGCCATCGCCTGCCCGACTACAAGCCCCACTGATGAGGACCGACATGGCCCCTTCGCGCCACCTCTCCCTGTTCGCCGGCTTGCCCTTGCTGGCGCTTGCCGGCTGCATCAGCCTCGGGGCGAACCCGCCGTCCGAGCTGATGCGCCTCACCCCGGCCGAGACGGCGCCGGCCGGCACGACGGAGGCCCTATCCGCCGGCGCCGCCATCACGGTGATGATCCCGGTGACGCCCGCCGAGATCGCCACGGTGCGCGTGCCGGTGCGCAGCGGGGCGACCTCGCTCGCTTATGTGAAGGACGCGCAATGGGCGGATACGCCGGCGCGCCTCTTCCGCGATCTGCTGGCGGAAACCATCCTCGCCCGCACCGGCCGGCCGGTGCTGCGCGGGCGGGACTATCATCTGGCGCCCGGCCCGCGGCTGACCGGCAGCATCGAGCAGTTCGGCCTCGATGCCGGCTCGATGCAGGTGGTGATGCTCTACGACGCGACGCTGGATCGCGGCGCCGGCAAGATCGAGACCCGCCGCTTCGAAGCCCGCATCCCCGCGCCCAGCGCCAACGAAGCCGGCGTGGCCCCCGCGCTCAACCGCGCCGCCAACGCCGTGGCCGCCCAGGTCGCGGACTGGGTGGGGAAGTAAGCGGCGGCGCGCGATACGAAGCGCGCAACATGCCCCCTTCTTCGTCATCCCGGCGGACGCCGGGATCCATTTCGCACGGCGGGGATGCGGCCGAGGCGTAGCTTGTAGACGGAAAGGCCGGGACACGCGTCCAGACCTCATGGCGAGCCATGAGGCCCTGCCAAGCCTTCCATGCCGTGCTAATGGGTCCCGGCGTCCGCCGGGATGATGATGGTAAAGGACGCGCGCACCCTCGCGCCCTCCCCCCTCGCCACTCCCTTACGGGCAGGCGAGGAAAAGCCCCGCCCGCCCCTCAGGCGAGGCTCTTCGACACCTGCTCGAACACATCCTTGCTGAGCCCCGGCGTCGCGACGATGCGCTCCAGTTCCGCCTTCATCAGCGCCGAGCGGCCGGGTTCGAAGCGGCGCCAGCGGCCGAGCGGGGGCACCAGCCGTGCCGCGGACTGCGGGTTGAGCTTGTCCGCCGCGAGGATCATGTCCGCCACGAAGCGATAGCCGCGTCCGTCCGGCGCATGGAAGGCATATTGGTTCGCCGCGAACGCCCCCACCAGCGCGCGCAGGCGGTTGGGGTTGGCGATGGTGAAATCCGGATGCTTCGCCAGCGCCTCCACCACTTCAGGCGTATCATCCCGCATCGAGAGCGCCTGCGTGGTGAACCATTTGTCCAGCACCAGCGCATCGTTCCGGTAGCGCGCGTAGAAGGCCGCCAGCGCCGTCTCGCGCTCCGGCGAATCCCCGTTGGCCAGTACGCCGAGCGCGCCGTTGCGATCGGTCATGTTGTCGGCGCCCTCGAACTGGGCGAGCGCCAGCGCCGGGGCGTCCGCCGCCCCCGCCGCCGCCAGATAGCCGATCGCGATCGAGCGCAGCCGCCGCAGCCCCTTGGCCGAGGGGGTATATTCGAACCGATTGGCCGCCGTCGCCGCATAGGCCGCTCGCCATTCGCTCTCCAGCTCGCGGCCGAGCCGGACGCGCAGTGCCTCGCGCGCCTTGCGGATCGCCGCCGGGTCCACCTCGCCGAGCTGGTCGCCGAGGAAGGCCTCGGTCGGCAGCAGCACCGCCTCGCCGATGAAGGCCGCGTCCAGCGCCGGATCGGCGAGCGTGTTGCGCACCGCCTCGATCACCGGCCCCTCCACCAGCGTACCGCCGACGATGGCCGCCACCAGCGTATCGACCATCAGCTGCTGCATCGCCTCGAAGCGGGCGAAGGCATCGTCGTCATGCGCGGAGAGGAAGGCGAGATCGGCCGCCGTCCGGTCCGTTTCCACCACCACCGGCGCGGAGAAGCCCCGGTTGATGGAGAGCACCGGCTGCTCGTCGATCCCCTCGAACAGGATTTCGCCCTCGGCTTCGTGGAACACATGCACGCGCTCCTCCACGATCGGCTGGCCGCTCTTCGCGCCGAACAGCGCGAGGCGCAGCGGCAGCGGCAGCGGCAGCTTGTCCGGCTGGCCCGGCGTGGCCGGCACGATCTGCGAGAGGGAGAGGCGCGCCCGCGCCGTGCCCGGCTCGTGGGTGAGGCTCGCCCGCAGGCGGGGCGTGCCGGCCTGCATGTACCAGCGGCGGAAATCGGTGAGGTCGGCGCCGTTGGCATCCTCCATGGCGCGGACGAAATCCTCGCAGGTGGCAGCCTCGCCGTCATGCCGCGCGAAATAGAGATCGGTGCCGCGCCGGAAGCCTTCCGCCCCCAGCATGGTGTGCAGCATCCGGATCACCTCGGCGCCCTTGTTATAGACGGTCGCGGTGTAGAAATTGCTGATTTCCAGGTAGGAATCGGGCCGGATCGGGTGCGCCAGCGGCCCGGCATCCTCCGGGAACTGGGCGGCGCGCAGCACGCGGACATCCTCGATCCGCTTCACCGCCCGGCTGCCCTGATCGGCCGAGAATTCCTGATCGCGGAAGACGGTGAAGCCTTCCTTCAGCGATAGCTGGAACCAATCCCGGCAGGTGACGCGATTGCCCGACCAGTTGTGGAAATATTCGTGCGCCACCACGCCGGCGATGGCATCGTAATCCCCGTCCGTCGCGGTATCCGGGTCGGCCAGGATGTAGCGCGAGTTAAAGATGTTGAGGCCCTTGTTCTCCATCGCGCCGAAATTGAAATCGGCCACCGCCACGATGTTGAAGATGCCGAGATCATATTCCCGGCCATAGACGCGCTCGTCCCACGCCATGGAGGCCTTGAGCGCCGACATCGCGTGCGCGGTGCGCGGCAGGTCCGCCTCGCGCACCCAGATGCCCAGCGCCACCGTGCGACCGGACATGGTGACGAAGCTGTCGCGATTGGCCTTGAGATCGCCTGCCACCATCGCGAAGAGGTAGCAGGGCTTGGGGAAAGGATCGCGCCATTCCGCCCAGTGCCGGCCCTCGCCCGCATCGCCCTCGCCCACCAGATCGCCGTTCGCCAGCAGCACCGGATAGGTGGCGCGATCCGCCGTCATGCGGACGGTGTAGCGCGAAAGCACGTCCGGCCGATCGGGGAAGAAGGTGATGCGGCGGAAACCCTCCGCCTCGCACTGGGTGCAGAGCAGCCCGCCCGAGGCATAGAGGCCCATGAGCTGGGTGTTCTTCTCCGGGCTGATCGCGACTTCGGTCTCGATCGCATGGGCGTCGCCGGGAAGATCGATCAGCAGCTGGTCATGCTCGATCCGCCATTCGCCCTCGCCGAGCGCACGGCCATCGACCGAGACGGCCAGCGGCCGCATTCCGGCTGCCGCATCGAGCGCGAGCGGGCCATGCGGCGCGCCTTCGGCCTTGTTGCGCGCCACCTCCAGCCGGGCGCGCACCACCGTCCGCGCCGCGTCGAGATCGACGTCCAGACTGATGCTCGGCACCAGCCAGGCAGGCGGACGATAATCGAGCCGGAGCACCGGCGCGGGCGGCGTGGCGAGAGCGGAATGCTGGTCCATGGAGCACTTCTAGGCGTGGGATAAAAGCGTGACAACGAAAAGGGGCGCCGGAGGTGTCCGTCCCTTTCATCGTCATGCCGGACTTGATCCGGCATCCAGAGCCGGACAGGTCATCGCGAGCCGCCCTGGATGCCGGATCAAGTCCGGCATGACGGTGGAAGATATCATCCCTTCGCCCTTATCCTGAGGCCCGATCCAGCCTAATCATCCCCCATGTCGACCATGCTGATCCTCGGCCGGGGCTACAGCGCCTCGCGCATCGCCGCCCGGCTGGAGGCGCTGGGCT
>Ga0207711_10003028_pt1 | contig 14693 bp, 5 predicted proteins | sample KBSS34metaG_FD_184401 | JGI IMG/M metagenome (GOLD analysis project Ga0207711, IMG submission 184401) | Switchgrass rhizosphere microbial communities from Kellogg Biological Station, Michigan, USA - KBS S3-4 metaG (SPAdes) (version 2) | ecosystem: Host-associated > Plants > Roots > Rhizosphere >...
CTCGGTTATTGGTTCGTACCCAGCCATCGACAAACGTTGTGGCGGTTTGTTCGGGACGTTCCCAATAACCGAGTGCGGCGCTGCCGCCCTTGATCCAGAGATTGCCTTCGACATCATCGGGCGTGGGCTCACCGTGTTCGTCGACGAGTCGCGCTTCGAAGCCTGCGAGCAACCTGCCGCTGCTGCCGTAACGCACGTCGTTCTCGTGATTCGACATAAACATGTGCAGCATCTCGGTCGAGCCGATGGCGTCGAGCACCGGCACGCCAAACGTGCGCTCCCACTCTTCTCCGATATGGGCCGGCAGCGCTTCGCCCGCCGAGACGCAAAAGCGCAGGCTCGAGCAGTCGAGTGGTTCTTTGTTGCGATGGTGTTCCAGCAGGAGGTTGAAGACCACGGGAACGCCGAAAAAGATCGTGGGCTGTGCTTCCTTAAATACTTTGGTGATTAAATCCGGTGTGGGCTTCTCGCGACAGAGGATCGAGGTCGCGCCGTTGAGGAGGGGAAACGTGAAGCTGTTGCCGAGACCGTACGCGAAAGGCAGTCGCGACGAAGAGAACAGTCGATCGCGCGGCGAGAGACGCAGCACCTCGCGGCAGTAAGTTTCGTTTGTATAGAAGATGTCGGCCTGGCGGTGCATCGCTCCCTTCGGCTCGCCGGTGCTGCCGGAGGTGTAGAGAATGAAGGCCGTTTCCGAGACTGCGGGCGCGGGAAAATCGATCGATTCCGGCGTTTCCGGCCGTGTTAATGCTTCCAAAGGGACGATTTTTTGCAGCGCGTGCAGTTTTTCCGGCGCATGTGTCCGCAAGGTGCTGCACAGCTCGGGCTCGGCGAGGGCGAATGTTGCACCACAGTTGTGAAGGATTGAACACTGCGCCTCCAGCCGCAGCGCCATGTTAATGGGAACAGCGATTGCCCCGAGCGAACACGTGGCGATGAAGGCTTCAACAAACCCTGGAGAGTCGTGCAAAAGCAGCGCAACGCGGTCACCGCGCCCGACGCCGAGTGAGGTGAGCGCTTGGGCCATCTGCAACGTCGCCGCACGCAAATCGCCGTACGAGACATCGCGCCCGCCAAAGTGAATTGCCGGCGCGGAGAGGTCATGAGCAAATACTGCTACGAAGAGGTTCATCGCGGAAGTTATACTCCAGTCAGGCCCAGACGGTCACCCGGCGTCCCCGACCGACGGTGAGTCACAATGGAATTCATCTACATACTGTTCACCCTGTTTGCCCTCTTTTTCGTCGTCGCGATCTTTGTTGTAGTCGGCCACCTTGTGTGGCTCATGGCAGCCGAGGTGGTGAAGTGGGTAATTAAATCTGAAAAACGGGCCGAACCAATTTTTCCGCCGGGGCCGACCGCGCCTAATCCGCCACGGCCTCACCGCCCAGACGACCTGACGATTTTCGAACGTCAAGTGGGCCGTTTCTATCAGGACGGAAAGATCAGCGACGAGATCTACGAAACGCTCATGGCTCGCGTGCGTGCCGAACGCGCGCCCGCTGACGTTCCTAAACCCAGGCCCGTTCCCGTGAGCGAGGTTCCGAAACCAGTTGAGCCGATCCCTCCTAGATCCCCTATCTTTGAGATCGCACCCAAGCGTCCGACCCGACCAAATCCCCCGCCGCCACCTCCGCCACCTGCTCCTCCGCCTCCGAGACCCCCACGCCGCCCCTTCAGCGAAGTGCTCAACTCCTTCATGGAAGAAAGCAACATTCGCTGGGGCGAGATCATCGGCGGTCTACTGATCATCGGCTGCTCGACCGCGCTCGTCGTCAGCCTCTGGGCGCAAATCTCGCAAATCCCCGTACTCAAGTTTTTGATCTTCACGACCGTGACCGCCGTGCTCTTCGGCGTCGGACTCTACACCGAACATCGCTGGAAACTCCCAACCACGAGCCGCGGCATTCTCACGATCGCGACCCTCCTCGTGCCCCTGAACTTCTTAGCGATTGCCGCCGTGTCAGCCAGCAACACGCCCGGCGCGCTTGTGATCGGCAGCGAGTTGGCAGCGCCTGCGATCTTTCTGTGTCTCGTCTATTTCGCCGGACGCGTGATCACGCCCGGCTGCGCGCACATTCTCTCCGCGGGTGTGCTCGGCTCGTCGATCGGCCAACTGCTCGTGCGCCACTTCGCCGGGACGGATACTTCGCCCGCGCTGCTGATACTGCTCGCGGCCTTTCCCGTGACCTGTTACGTCGTGACGGTCGGGCTCGCGCTCCGTCGCGTACTCGCCGATCGCGAGATCGACGAAAGTGAAACGACTACCGTCTTCACGATTCTCGGCACGATGAGCTTCGCGGCGCTGCTGCCATTCGGCCTGTTGCTCTACAAGTCGGGTCCGCTCGGGGTGACGATGATGTATCTCGCTCCGATCGTCACGCTCTGGGGCTTGCCGCTGCTGGCCACCGGTACCGTGCTGTGGCGACGAATCAAGAACCGGGAACTGGTTGCCTCTCGAACGACGGGCACAGCACTCGGACTTCTCGGCGTGGCGATCGTGCTGGCGGGAATGTTGTTGGCGTGGCCCAACCCGGCGAGCATCGTACCCGCTGCGTTATTCAACTTTGCGATCTTCACGGCGCTCGCGATTGCACTCGAGTTGCCGGTGGCCCATCTCATTGCGGCGCAGTGTTTGGCGCTGGCTTATCTCGTTGCGTTTCACGTTTCCGCGGGACGCGTCGCATGGAAAAACCTGCGCGTGATGTCGTTACTGGAAGTGGTTCTCTCGGCTCCGAGCGGCCAGGCGCTCGCGGGCGCGTTTGTGATCTTTTTGATCGCCGCGGAATGGCTGTCGCGCAAGCGACGCGCACGCGACAGTTTTTATTACGTCGTAGCGGCGTGCGTCGTCTCGGTGGTCAGCCTCGCGTTGATAACGGCGTTCGGCCTGTGGACAGTGGAGAACCACTGGCTCTGGATCGTATTCGCGATCTACTCGCTCGGCGCGTGCTGGATTGCGTGGCGGCAGAAGCAACCGACGTTTACGTGGATCTCATCGGCGCTGTTGCTCTTCGCGCTCGCCGATCTGTTTTCCAAATCGCTTTTGATTCCTTTCCCCTGGCAGTCAGCCTTGCTGGCCCACGCGACTCTCTGCGCTGCCCTGGCAATCATCGCCGCGCGCTATCGGGTCCTCTCAAAACCGTTCGGCAACACCGCACACATTACGTTGGTGTTGGGTGTAGTCGCACTCTTCCAGGCGAACACGTGGGAAATCACCGCGATGCAGGCGCAACGCGTCTTCTGGATCGCCGCCATCCTGCTGCTGCTGTTGTGGGTCAATCGCCGGCGCATCCTTCTCAACGCCTTTCAGATCGCGGTGATCTGCGCGGTGGTGCTGACGGTCAAAGCGTCGTTGCAGCAGTTTGACTGGTACGCGTATCTGCCTTACGCGTTCCTGCACCCGGCCGCGTTGCAGATCTACGGAACCGTGCTCGTGCTGTTTTGTCTGGCTTGGCTCGCGTTGCGTTTTCTCGTGCTGCGAGCGCTACCGAAGTACGGCGAACGCACGTGGCTCCAGGATGCCTCGCAACTCCTCGACACGAACGTGTCAATCGATCGCGTGCTTTCCGGGATGCTGCTCGGCGCGTTCATCCTGTTCGCGGTTTACGGAGCGGTGTCGGGACTAGCGCGCGAGCTCACGGCGTTGGGCAGCAGCTATTTGGGCCTGAACATCGCGGGCTTCGCACACCAGGAAGCGTTGGGACTCGGTTCGTGGATTCTGCTGGGACTGTTGGCCGTGTTGATGCTCGCGAACTACCGCGAGCGACGGCAAAAAGAATACTTGCTCGCGGCGCTCGTGGTGCTCGCCGCCGCGATACCCCTGCTCGCCGGAAGATTCGAGGCGCAAATGGCGACGGCGGCGGCGTGGCGTTGGCTAGCGGCGCTGTTTCTGCTCGGCGGCTCGCTCGTGCTCTGGTACCGGCGCGACAGCTCGCGCGACATGCGGCTGCTGTTGATCGCGCTAACGGCCGCTCCGCTCCTGTTATTCACGCTCATCCCGGCGGTGCGCGCGATCTTCTACCTGCCGGTGCAAGCTCCGATTGGCGGAATCTTCGCCTCGTTCAGCGACGACCTTCTGTACGGTGGACCGTTGCTGATCGTCGCCCTCGTGATGGTTGGTTACGCGTTGCGCGAACGGCTGCCTGACTACGGGTTCTATGGCGGCTTCCTGATCAACCTGACCGTCACGCTCGCGTTTCTGCTGACAGTCGTTTCAAGCAAGGGACTGATGGACCGCGTCGTGCTCGTGCGTCTGGCCCAACTCAACGCGATCGCTTGCGCCGTTTACGCGCTGCCGTGGTTGAGCTCGCGACGTTTATGGCAGCAGCGCCTCGACCAACCCGGACAGAAACGCGCGGACGAACTACTCGACCTGCAAATCTGGCTCGCGATTGGTTTGAACGTCGTCTTGATCGTGCCAATCGCGCTCGGATTGATCGTCGAACCCGAACCCGCCGGCATCGGAACGATGGCTGCGGGAAGCCTGCTCGGCTGGCTCGCATTTGCCGCCACGGTCGCGGCCACTGCGTGGCTCGCGCGCACGCGCAATCGCAGTCTTTCGGCCGAGATACTCGCCGCAGGCTCGGTGGCAATCGGTTGTTTGCTCGCGTTCAGTGTTGCACGCGCGAACGGCTGGCTTGGGCTGCACGTGCTGACTGTCGGCATCACGCTGTCAGCGTGGTTGATGCTCGGCGCTGCGGATCGTTATCCAGCTCTCGCGCGGCGCGCTCGGCAGCTTGCCGCAATCATCGGCGGCGTCGCGGCTTTTCTTTGTTTGCGAACCGCCAACGAACATGGTTTCACCGCGTGGTGGTCCATCGGCCCACTGCTGGCGCTGAGTCTCCTGTACGCGACGTTGAACTGGCAGACACTGCGCCGCCGTTATATCTACCTGTCCGGCATCCTTTTCACGTTCGCCGTTTCGATCTTCTGCTTCCGCGTTCTGCCGAGGGCCTATCACAAAGACTTCTTCGCCTTCAACATCATTGGCGGATGCCTCTTGAGCATTTCGTTGCTGTGGTTGGAGCTGCGGGCACGACGTCTAAGCACCAGCGAAACACCACGTTCGACGGTACTCTCGTTTCACAACCTCGCCGCGATCTTCTGGCCGCTGTGGCTGCTGTTTTTTCTGGCGATGAGTCCGGGTCTTCCGCGGCCTTGGTCGCCGCTTGCGACGTCGCCAGGGTTCTACTGGCTGGCGATGGCTGCAACTGTCGTTCTGATGGCGGCAGTGCTCTGGGACAAGCACGCGAAATACGCGGTCGCCGGGCTCTATCTGCTTGGTTTGCTTGCGGCTGGAATAGCGTTTTATCAACTCGATCTGCCGCGAACCAGCCTGCGCTGGTCCAGTCTTATCTTTCTGGCGATCTACGCGCTCGTTTCAGCGCTGCTCTGGCGCTCGCGCGAGCGACTGATCGCTTTCGCTGAACGGTTCGGCGTGCCGCGGCGCATCAGCCCGGAGACGACCGAACTGCCGTGGCTGGCTGCTTTTCTAACGATAACGATCGGGTTTGTTATTGCTCTCGCGTCCTGGATTACTCTGCGCTTCGGCGACTTCGGCTTGCGAGCCACCGCGGCACTCGCAGTCGTCGCCCAATTCGTCACGTTTGCCGCCCTCGCAGAGGGATTGCGAAAGCGAACGTGGCGACAGGTCGCCATCGCCGTGCTCGTCGTGGGCTTTACCTTGTTCGGTTGGTCGTGGCTGACGCCGAACCTCACCGGCACGTGGCTGAACCGCAGCGTCATCCTGATGTTGCTCATGTTTGGCCTCACGGCGCTTTACGGAGCGCTGCTCGAAAAAGCCAAGGCGCGTTCACCCGAATGGACGAATGCCGCGCAGAGTGGCGTGCCGGTGCTGCTCGTCGCGGGCGCGATCGCGCTGTTCTTCTGCCTCGGCACGGAGATCTCGTACCAACTGAATTTCGGCGCCGTGCGCATCCATCCGTTAGCTTTGACGGCGATTGGCGCCACGCTCATTGCAGCCGTCGTGATTCCGGTTTTATTCGCGCTTTCCCCGCCACACGATCCAATGTCACTCTCCGAACGCGGCCGCATGAACTACGTCTACGCCGCGGAGATCATGCTGGCGCTGCTGTTCGTGCACATCCGTTTGACGCTCCCGTGGTTGTTCACCGGCTTCATCGAACGTTACTGGCCGCTCGCGGTGATGGTGATTGCTTATCTCGGCGTGGTGACGAGCGAGTCGTTGCGGCGACGCCAACTCCTCGTCCTCGCCCAGCCGCTCGAACGCACCGGAGTGTTTTTGCCGTTGCTGCCGGTGCTGGGTTTCTGGCTCGCTTCTTCGGAAGTGGATTTCTCCTTGCTGCTGTTTGTGGTCGGCGGTCTTTACGGACTGCTTGCGATCCTGCGGCGCTCGTTTGTTTTTGGACTCATGGCCGCGGTCGCGGGCAACGGCGCGCTGTGGTACATGCTGCACCGCACGGACAGCTACCAGTTTCTACAGCATCCGCAGTTGTGGCTGATCCCGGTCGCGCTTTCAGTGTTGCTGGCTGCGTACCTGAATGAAGAGAACCTCAGCGAGGATCAGATGGCGGGGATCAGGTATCTCTCGCTCGTCACGATCTACGCGTCGTCGACTGCCGACATCTTCATCAACGGCGTCGCCAACTCTCCGTGGCTGCCGTTGGTGCTCGGCTCGTTCTCGCTCGCCGGCGTGTTTGCGGGAATACTCTTTCGCATCCGCGGCTTGCTGCTGTTGGGATCGGTATTTCTGTTGTTATCGATCATCACGATGATCTGGTACGCGTCAGCAAACTTCGGTTGGACGTGGTTGTGGTACGTCGCCGGAATCGTGACGGGCGCGACGATCATCTTCATGTTCGCGGTCTTCGAAAAGAAGCGCAGCGAAGTGCTGCGCCTCGTCGAAGGTTTGAAGGAGTGGGAACGTTAACGCGTCCCAGTTGTCCGTGTTATCTGTGGCTTACTTCGGCGCCAGCTTGCGGCCGGCGTTCAAGTTGTCCCAGTTCAGGATCGCGTTGAAGACGAGGAAATAACTTCCCTTCGTCTGGCCGCGCCAGAAGGGATTCGTCGAGAAGAGCAGCACGTGACCGTTGCCTGAAGGCACGTCGATGATGGCTGCGCGTTGCGCGATCTCGTCGCCGCCGTCCAGCAAGCCGGAGACAAAGAGCTCGCGGCTGTCGGCATAACGCAGCACGACGCGCGGACGCTGGCTCGGCGGAATCAGACCGATCGCGTTGCGCAGTTGCTCTTCAACTACCGGCGGCGCTTCCCACGGCTCAACTCGCGGCGGTGGCTCAGGTATCTCTGCCGGCGGACGACCCTGCGGCACATCGGGATCGTCGGGCGTGCCGCGGCCGGTCGCGCGCGGTTGATTTCTCGGACCACGACCACCCACGCCGTTGTTGATGTTGTAAATCGCGCCGTTGAAACAATACATCGCGAGCGAGTCGCCGTAGCCGTAAGCGACCGGACTCGCCGCGTCCACCGTCTTCGTGCGCAGGATCGCTCCGACCGCACGCAATCTCTGTGAACGACTCGCCGACACGCCCGCGGTGAAACCGTAGTTGATCGCGAGCTCTGCGGTATCGTCGACGGTAATAAACAGACCGCCGTCTTTCACGAACTTCTGCAGGTTTTGTAGTCCACTCCAGCCGAGACCCGGACGCATGTCGTCGGTCTCGTCGATGCTGCCGAGGTTCGGAGTGAGTTGCGTCTTTTTCCACGGCAAAGGATTGCCGTACATCGGCAGGCCGTTGATGATCGCCTGACTGCCGCGTCCGACCGGCGCAAACAGGATCACGTCATACTTGCTCTTCAGGTTCGGATCGCGCGAAACGTCCTGCGTGCTGATGTAAGTGAACGGCACCTGCAACTGGTCGAGTCCGACGCGATACCAGCCTTCATCCTGCGTGCTTAGCCACGTGTGCATCATCGCGATGCGCGGGGCGCGGATCGGATGTGTCTTCACTGACGGCGCATCGTTGACGGCGTAGACCTGGATGCCGAGCTCGTTTGCAACGCGCCGCACTTCGTCGCTGTTGCCGCGGCGGATGATGAACGAGCCGCGATTGAACTTGCGTCCCGCGGCGTCAAACGGATCTTCCGCCGCGTCCATTTCGACGTCTTTCAAACGATAACGAAACGTTACGAGCGCGTTGTCGGCGTTGTGGTTGATTAAGAGTATCGAGCCCGCGTTCGTAATGCCGCCCGGCGAGCGCACGTCCGCGGTGACGCGTTCCATCGGCGCTGACAACACTCTCGCATCGACCACGCGTACCACTTCGACGTTCGCGAGCTCGCCCATGGTCCAGGCGGTGTCGTCGTAGATGTCTTGTTGCGGATCGTTTGGCGCCCAGTATTGATAATCGAGCAGAGCATCGGCGATACGGCTGTACGGTTGGTCCATGCGAACGATGTACGTGCCGGCCGGGAACGTGCGGTCTTCGGTTTTAGAGGGAGAAGGCGAAGCGGACGGACGCGGACTTGATGAGGAGGTCGCCGGGGAAGAACTGGGTGCTGAGCCGGATCTCTTGCGAACGGGAACGGTGAACGCCGCGGTGGCGCGGCTGATCTCGACGCCTTGCGCTTGCAGCGTGCGCAGCAGCTCAGCCTGATTGCCCGGACGCGCGTCGTCCGCAGGCAGCACGTAAGCTGCCGGACCTTCATTCTTTGGCTTGTCGATCGAACGCTTGCTCTTCACATAAAAATTCTTGAGAAACAGTTTGCTGTTCGCGCCGAAGTAATGAAGCGAGGTCAGCAGCGCGGTCTGCTGGTAGTTGTTGTTATTGCGCTGCGACCACTTCGCCTTCGGCAATGGCGGATTCTGGCGATACCAGGTGCGTTGGTATTCACTCGGCGAAAGAGTACGTTCCACCGTATCGGCGCCCGCGTTGCCAAACGTTTCGTACAGGCGGCTGATGCCGTTGTGGGTGGCCGCGATGAACATCAAGTATCCCGGCGACCACGTGTCAAAGTTTCCATGAGCAAACACTCCGGGCATGCCAAACTTCGTCATCTCCGACACGTTGTTCCAGCCGATCATCTGCCACTCGTCAGTCAGAATCGGATCGACCCACGCGTTGTACGGCCCATCGCCGATCGTGTTGTCGTAGAGATAGGGAACCGACTCGTGCAGGTCGTGCAACACCTGCGGTTTCCACGAAAGGTACGTGTTCATCACGTTGCGCGTGAGTTTTAGCGACAGTCCGATCGCATCGCGATTGTTATCGTGCGCGACGTACTTCCCCCAGTAAACGAGAGCGGGCCAGTTTTCGTTTGGGTGCGCGAGGTGCCAGTTGTAGACGTCGACCATGCGGTTGCGTCCGTCCACTTCGACGACCGGCGTGATCAACGTGACCACGTTGTCGCGAATAAACTTCACATAAGGACTGTTGTCCACCACGAGCCGATAGGCGAGCTCCATCAAAGCGGTCGGCGAACCCGTTTCAGTTGAGTGGATCGTACCGGTGATGTAGTAAACGGGAAACGACGCCGCGACGAGACGATCCGCTTCCGCTTCGTCCATGTTGATGCTTCTGGGATCGGCGAGTTTCGTCAGTCGCGCGCGGTTCTCGTCGAGCTTGCTGATCAGTTGCTCGGAACCCACCGCGACGGCGATCATCTCGCGGCCTTCTTCGGTCGTGCCGATGGAAAAGACCTTCACGCGCGGGCTGGCGCGCTCCAGCATCCGCATGTATTTGTAAACGTCCTCCGCGTACGGCAGTTTTCCGGGCGCGCCGGCAACGTCGCCGAGCACCGCCTTCGGCGTGGGCACGTCAGGCGAAGCCGGCAGGTAATCGGTCAGGGGCGAGTTGAAGTAGGGCGCAGTTGTATACTCGCGAATCTTGTCGGTGTACTCCTGATCGATCGGTTGATTGGGATCGCGGCCGGGTTTGACCTGGGCGCTGGCGATGCTGGTTAAGGTTGCGAAGGAGAGAACGTAAAGAAAGAGCGACCTGAAGGGGCGCGAAAAGGTCATATAGTTTTTTTCCTCGGCCAAGCCTTTTAAGCTATTGGGAACAGCGAAGTCAACCGTGTAATCTGTGCAAGGATGTCTGAAGAAACCAGGAAGAGTAAAGCAGCCGGCGGGGTGCCGGCGATCGTGGCGACGCTGAAAACAATCTCGTCCGAGATGGGTCTCGTTCGGGGTGCGCGCACCCTCTTGAAGGTGAACCAGTCGGGCGGCGTTGATTGTCCGGGTTGCGCGTGGCCGGAACCGGATCGCGAGCGCTCGCATTTCGAGTTCTGCGAAAACGGCGCGAAGCATATCGCTGACGAAGCGACGACGAAGCGCGTCACGCCGGAGTTTTTCGCGCAGTGGAGCGTCGCCGATCTGGCGTTGCAATCCGATGAATGGCTCGGCGCGCAGGGTCGAATCACGCACCCGATGTTGTTGCGTCGCGGCGGTACGCACTACGAACCGCTCAGTTGGGATGAGGCATTCGAACTGATTTCCGGCGAGCTCAACTCGTTGAATTATCCCGACCAGGCGATCTTCTACACTTCGGGACGCACCAGTAACGAAGCGGCTTTTCTTTATCAACTGTTCGTGCGGCAGTTTGGCACCAACAACCTGCCTGACTGTTCGAACATGTGTCACGAATCGAGCGGCACGGCACTCGGCGAAACGATCGGCATCGGCAAGGGAACAGTCACCCTCGAAGATTTTGATCTCGCCGATGCGATCTTTGTTATCGGACAGAATCCGGGGACCAATCATCCGCGCATGTTGAGCGCGCTGCAACGCGCGAAGCGAAGAGGTTGCAAGCTGGTTCATATCAATCCGCTGCCGGAAGTCGGGATGACGCGTTTCAAACATCCGCAGCAGATACTCGGGCTGTTTGGACGCGGAACGGAGCTCGCGGATTTGTTTCTTCAGGTGCGCATCAATGGCGACGTGGCGTTGTTGAAGGGAATCAGCAAAGCTGTTTTAGCGCGTGAAGCGGTCGACCAGGAGTTCATCGAGACGTACACGAGGGGGTTCGAGGATTTCGAGCGCGCGTTGCGAGAGGTCTCGTGGGAGGAAATTGTTGCGCAAGCGGGAGTCGCGCGAAATTTAATTGAAGAAGCGGCGCAAATCTTTGCAGAGTCGGAGAGAACGATCTTTTGTTGGGCCATGGGGTTGACGCAGCATCACAACGCGGTAGCGAACATCCAGGAGATCGTTAACCTGATGTTGCTGCGCGGCCAGCTTGGCAAGCCCGGCGCGGGCGTGTGTCCCGTGCGTGGTCATAGCAACGTGCAGGGCGATCGCACGGTCGGGATTTGGGAGCGGCCAACCGCGGCGTTTCTCGATCGACTCGGAACGGAGTTTAACTTCGAGCCGCCGCGTAATCACGGCTTCGACACGGTCAGATCGATCCAGGCGATGCACGACGGACAGGCGAAAGTCTTCTTCGCGCTCGGTGGGAATTTTCTTTCGGCGACGCCCGATACGGAGTTTACAGCGGCCGCGTTGCGCCGTTGCCGCTTGACGGCCCATGTGTCTACGAAGTTGAATCGTTCCCACGTCGTGACCGGAGATCGCGCGCTCATCCTGCCGTGTTTGGGACGAACGGAGATCGACGTGCAGGCGAGTGGTGCACAGTTCGTCACGACGGAAAACTCGATGGGCGTGGTGCAGATGTCGCGCGGCTCGCTAGAGCCTGCATCGACGGAGTTGCTGAGCGAGACGCAGATCGTCGCGAAGCTCGCGAGAGCGACGTTCGAACACCGCACGAGCGTCGACTGGGAAGCGTTGGCCGCTGACTACGATCTGATCCGCGAGGCGATCCAACGCGTGATACCGGGCTTTGACAACTACAACGCGCGCGTGCGCGAGCCGGGCGGGTTTTATTTGCCAAACGCCGTACGCCAGCGCGTTTTCAACACGTCGTCCGGAAAGGCTGTGTTTACGGTTCACCCGCTGCCGGAACATCAGCTCGAGCCGGGACAGTTTTTGATGATGACGATTCGCAGTCACGACCAGTTTAATACTTCCGTTTACAGCTCGAACGATCGTTATCGGGGAATCAGTAACGGCCGGCGAGTCGTTTTTCTGAATCCGAAAGACATCGAGTCAGCGGGTTTGCGCGCGCGCCAGCTAGTGACTCTCGTCAGTCATTTCAACGGCGAAGAACGAGTCGCGCCCGAGTTTGCCGTCGTGCCGTATGACATTCCCGAGCGTTGCGCCGCGACTTACTTTCCCGAAGCAAATGTTTTAGTGCCGGTGGGCAGCGTGGCTGAAAAGAGCAACACGCCTGCTTCGAAATCGGTGGTGATCAGTATCAGGGCCAATCCTGCAATGGAGGAATCGAACCACTCATGACTGCTGTTTTAACCAAACGAAAGCCCGCCACGAAGCGAGCCGCCGCGAAGAAGAAAGTATCGGGCAAGGCCGCGAAGAAGACGGCCGCGAAGACGACGGAGAATGCGAAGTCGAAGCTCTACGCGAGTCTCACGGTGCAACTGTTGAGTCTGCTGAAAGGCGAACACGACTTCATCGCGAACGCCGCGAACTTCAGCGCCCTCTTGTTCAACTCGCTGCCCAACGTCAACTGGGCCGGGTTCTATTTTCTCCACGGCGACGAGCTGGTGCTTGGACCATTTCAAGGCAATCCCGCGTGCGTGCGGATTCCGATGGGCAAGGGCGTCTGTGGTGTCGCCGCGCAACAGTTGGAAACGATCATCGTGCCGAACGTGCACGAGTTTCCGGGACACATCGCCTGCGACGTCGCTTCCAATTCGGAGATCGTCGTGCCGTTGTTCGATGGCGAGCGGCTGTTGGGAGTGCTCGATCTCGATAGTCCGCTGATCGGCAGGTTTGACGATCAGGATGCGGAGGGTTTGAACGAGCTGGCGACGGTTTTTGTCGGGCACGAAGAAGGGTTGATTCATGATCACGATTAGGCGGGCAAGCGAACGCGGGCACTTCGATCACGGGTGGCTTAACACGTATCACACGTTCTCGTTCGATCAATACTACGATCCGCGTTACATGGGGTTTCGCACGCTGCGCGTGATCAATGAAGACTTCGTCGCGGGCGGACGCGGGTTTCCGAAGCACGGCCATCGCGACATGGAGATCATCACCTACATTCTCGAAGGCGCGTTGAAACACGAAGACAGCATCGGCAATGGTTCGGTCATTCGTCCCGGCGACGTGCAGCGGATGACAGCGGGAACTGGCGTGCGTCACAGCGAAGCGAACGCGTCGGATAGCGAGCGGGTGCATCTGTTGCAGATCTGGATCCTGCCGCACACGGTCGGGCTCGAACCGGGTTACGAACAGAAAGCGTTTAGCGAAGACGATCGCCGCGGGCGTTTGAAACTGATCGCTTCCGAAGAGGGCAGTGATGGTTCGGTCGTGGTGCACCAGGACGTAAAGCTGTTTGCGTCGATCATTCCTGCCGGAGAGCAGGTCGAGCACACGATGGACGAGCAGCGTTACGCGTGGATCCAGCTCGCGCGCGGCAGCGTCAGCGTCAACGGCGAAAAGGCAGAGCAGGGCGACGGCGCGATCGTCGTTGGCGAATCCAGCTTGCAGATAAAGGCGGAGGAAAACGCAGAAGTCTTGCTGTTTGATCTCGCATGAGCACTCCAAATAAGTGGCGTGCATTAGTGCTGCTTTCCCTCGCGGAACTGTTCGGCATGGCGCTGTGGTTTAGCGGCTCCGCGGTCGTGCCGGCGCTTTCGCGGGAATGGAACCTCACCAGCAGCCAGGTTAGTTGGTTAGCAAACGCGGTCCAGCTCGGTTTCGTCGCGGGGACGCTGATCAGCGCCACTCTCAACCTCGCCGACATCATCACCACTCGTCATCTTTTCGCAGTCTGCGCGCTGCTCGGCGCGCTTACCAACGCTTTCTTTGGTCTCTACGCTCATCAACCCGGAACGGCGATCGCGCTTCGTTTTCTCACGGGCGTGTGTCTCGCGGGTGTTTATCCACCGGGAATGAAACTGATGGCGACGTGGTTTCGCGAGCGGCGCGGCATGGCGCTCGGGTTTCTTGTGGGCGCGTTGACGCTGGGGAAGGCAACACCGTATCTCGTGAACGCGCTCGGCAGCGCGAACTGGCGGCTCAACGTGCTGTTCGTTTCCATGCTGGCGCTTATCGGCGGGTTGATCGTGCTGCTGTTTGTTTCCGATGGACCACATGCGTTGCCGCCGGCGTCGTTTGACTTGACGCAGATCGTGAAGGTGTTCAGCAATCGCGGCGTGCGGCTGGCGAGCTTTGGTTACTTCGGGCACATGTGGGAGCTGTACGCCATGTGGATCTGGATTCCGGTCATGCTGCGCGCCAGCGTGACTGCCCAAGGGGGAAATTCGATTTTTCCGGAAGTCGGATCGTTTTTGATTATTGGCGCGGGCGCGATCGGTTGTGTCGTGGCGGGGTTGATCGCCGATCGTGTGGGACGGACGCTCGTCACGTCGTGGGCGATGGCGATCAGTGGTAGTTGTTGTTTACTCGTCGGATTTTTATTTGGCGCGCACCCGGTGCTGTTGTTGCTGCTCGCGGTCGTGTGGGGCGCGAGTGTGGTTGCCGACTCCGCGCAGTTCTCTTCGTGTGTTACGGAGCTGGGCGATCCGCAGTACATCGGCACGGCGTTGACGCTGCAAATGTGCATCGGGTTTTTGTTGACGACGATCTCGATCGAGCTGATTCCGAAGCTGGTGGACGTGGTCACCTGGCGTTACGCGTTCATGATTCTCGCGCCGGGACCCTTGTTCGCCGTCCT
>Ga0207711_10003039_pt1 | contig 14664 bp, 13 predicted proteins | sample KBSS34metaG_FD_184401 | JGI IMG/M metagenome (GOLD analysis project Ga0207711, IMG submission 184401) | Switchgrass rhizosphere microbial communities from Kellogg Biological Station, Michigan, USA - KBS S3-4 metaG (SPAdes) (version 2) | ecosystem: Host-associated > Plants > Roots > Rhizosphere...
ACGGGGCTTCGCCTTGCTCGCGACTCTTGATCAGCAGACCGAGGCGTTCCGACGCGACGTGCTTGCGGGCCTTGCGCAATATATTCCGGCGATCCCGGCGCGCTGGCTCTACGACACGCGCGGGTCGGAGCTATTCGACGCGATCACGCGCCTCTCGGCTTATTACCCGACGCGCACGGAAACGGCCTTGTTGCACACGGCCATGCCCGAGATCGCAGCACGCATCCGCGGCGGTTCCGCAGTGGTTGAGTTTGGCGCGGGCTCGGCGACCAAGACCCCGATCCTGCTCGAGGCCATCAGGCCCGAGGCTTACGTCCCGGTCGACATCTCCGGCGAGTATCTCGAGCAGAGCGCGGCGGAGATCCAGCGCCGCTTCCCCGCGGTCGGAGTGATTCCCGTCACTGCCGACTTTGCGCGCCCGTTTACGCTGCCGGACGCAATCTCGGGCTTCCCCAAGCTTGGCTTCTTTCCAGGTTCGACGATCGGCAATTTCGTCCCCCGCAGCGCGACAGATTTGTTGCGCCAGTTCCGCGACCTTTTGGGCGTCGGCGCCCAGCTGTTGATCGGCATGGATCGGGTGAAGCCGGTCGAACGCCTGCTGGCCGCTTACGACGATCCCGAAGGCATCACCGCGGCGTTCAATCTCAACCTGCTCGATCGCATCAACCGCGAGATCGATGGCACGATTCCCGTCGACGCCTTCCGCCACGAAGCCCGGTGGAACGACATATTGTCGCGCATCGAAATGCATCTGGTGACTACACGCGACATCGAATTCATGATCTCGGGCGAGCGCTTCCGCTTCGCTCGAGATTCGTCGATCCACACCGAAAACAGTCATAAATATGAGCTTCGCGGCGGGCGGCTGCTCCTGCTTGCCGGCGGCTGGACCCCGGTCGCGGAATGGACCGATGACGCCGGCGATTTCGCGATCGTGCTCGCCGAGGCTCAGCCCAACCGCTTCGCGCCCTAGATTGCGGCTCAAACCGCGCGCGGCTAAGCGCCTCGCATGATCCTTGCACTCGTCGACATCGCCAACCTCCTGCTCAGCATCCTCTCATGGATCATCATCATCCAGGTGATCCTCAGCTGGCTGCTCGCGTTCAACGTTCTCAACACGAGCTCCGGCGGGGTCCGCACCGTCCTCGTGGCCCTGGACCGGATGACTGCTCCAATCTACCGTCCGATCCGGCGCATGCTGCCGGATTTCGGCGGAATCGATTTCTCCCCGTTGGTGATCCTGATCCTCATCCAGGTGCTCAAGAAGCTGCTCGCGGGCGTCGTCACCCAATATTATTTCGGCGGATGACCGCGAGGCTGATCGACGGAAAGGCCGCTGCTGCGGCGATCCGCAAGCGTGTGGCGGAGCATGTGCTTCAGTTCACGGCGCGCATCGGCCGTCCGCCTGGCCTTGCCACCGTCCTCGTCGGCGAAGATTCGGCGAGCGCCGTCTATGTGCGCTCGAAGAACCGCGCGACAGCCGAGGCTGGCATGGCGAGCTTCGCGCACAATTTGCCGGACACCATCACCGAAGACGAACTGCTGCAACTGGTCGCGGACCTCAACACCGACGAGCGAGTCGACGGCATCCTTGTCCAGCTGCCCTTGCCTCGACAGATCGATGCCGGCCGGATCATTGCCACGATCGAACCTTCCAAGGATGTCGACGGCTTCCACGCGATCAACGCCGGACGGCTCGCGATCGGGCTCGACGCGCTCGTGCCCTGTACTCCGCTCGGATGCCTTCACCTTCTTAAGTCCGAGTTGGGCGACCTCGCGGGGCTTAATGCAGTCGTGATCGGACGGTCGAACATCGTCGGCAAGCCGATGGCGCTGCTCCTGCTCGGCGAGAGCGCGACGGTAACCATCGCGCATTCGAAGACCCGCGACCTGCCGGGAGTCGTTCGTCAGGCGGATATCGTCGTGGCCGCTGTCGGACGGCCGGAAATCGTGCGCGGCGACTGGGTCAAGCCTGGCGCGACGGTCATCGATGTTGGCATCAACCGCCTGCCTACGGACGACGGCAAGGGCCGGCTGGTCGGCGATGTCGCCTTTGACGAGGCGGTCGAAATCGCGCGCGCGATCACCCCGGTCCCTGGTGGTGTAGGACCGATGACCATCGCCATGCTAATGCGCAACACGCTGGTCGCGGCCCATCGCCGCGCCGGACTGTCAGACCCGGAGGGACTATGATCACCGCCCTGTTGCTTGCCGCATCCTTGCCGTCTGCCGTCGACGCCGAACGGGCATTTGCCGCCGATGCCCAGCGCATCGGCCAATGGACGGCCTTCCGCAAATACGCCGATCACGACGCGGTCATGTTCACGCCCCAGGCGGTGTGGGCGCGCGATTTCCTCAAGGACCGCAAGGATCCGCCTAAGCCGGTCCGCTGGTGGCCGGCACACAGTTTTGTGTCCTGCGACGGCAGGACCGCCATCAACACTGGGCCGTGGGTGAGGGCGGACAAGAAGCACGGCTATTTCACCACCGTGTGGCAGCGAACCGAAGGGCAGTGGCGTTGGGTCTATGACGGCGGCGACGGAATCGAGGGCCCGCTTCCACCTGCGGTCAAGCCGCAGACTCACCGCGCCTCGTGCACCGGCAAGGCGCCTGGCGCACCGATCATTCCCCCGCCGCCGCTGACGTCAAAGCAGTCGCGAACCACGCCCGAGGACGATGGCCGCGGCCAGTCGGCGGACAAGACCCTCGGCTGGGACTGGAAGGTCGATAAGAACGGCGCGCGCCGTTTCCGCGTCTACCAATGGGCCGGCGGGCATTACGCCCAGGTCCTCGTCAACGACATAGCCGGCGAATGATCGAACTGTTCGGCTCGGCGTTGGTCACCTTTCTGGTGATCATCGACCCGCCGGGCTGCGCGCCGATCTTCGCAGGGCTGACCCGCGGAGCAGTGCCGAGACAGCGGCGGGCGATGGCGCTCCGCTCCTCGCTGATCGCCTGGGTGATCCTGATGTTCTTCGCGCTGCTCGGCAAGCCGATGCTGCATGCGCTGGGCATCAGCCTTGCGAGCTTCCGCATCGCGGGCGGGATCATGCTCTTCTTCATCGCCATCGACATGGTTTTCGAAAAGCGCACCGAGCGGCGCGAGAAACGCGCCGAGGCGATCGAGCGCACGCCCGAGATCGAGGACATCAGCGTCTTCCCGATGGCCATGCCGATGATCGCCGGTCCCGGATCTATCGCCAGCGCGATGCTTTGGGTGTCGCGCGCCGAAAGCCCGGTTCACGTCGCGGTCGTACTGGCCGCCATCACGACGGTGATGCTGTTGACGCTTCTAACTCTGCTTGCCGCCGGCCCCCTGATGCGGCTCATCGGAGACAAGGTAGAAAGCGCGATCACGCGCATCCTCGGCGTGATCCTTGCGGCGCTGGCGGCCCAGTTCGTGATCGACGGGTTGAAGCAGAGCTTCCCCCATGTGCTCGCCTAACCGGCCACCCTCCAGATCCTGAACGGCGAATCCTTCGGCAGGGAAATCGGAATCAGCCATTTCGGCACCTCGCCCCGCTGAAGCTGGGCATAAAATCCCTGGGGCGCCTCGGCCATGAAGATCGTCGTGGTCGAGCTGTCCGGACAGGTCATCAGATAGGTCGAATGATATTTGGCGATCAGCCGATGCGCCTGGTCGGCATCGCCGCGAAAGGCGTTCATCACGTCCGCTATCTGCTGGCCGTTGCGATGATAAGGCCCGCCGATTGTGTCATGGTGCGTGACCGTGATTAGTCGCGGCCCAAGATCGATGAACGTGAACACCGTCCCTTTCGGCAACAGCGCGATCGGATGATAACCCCAAAGCGAGTTGCACAACCGGTTGGCCTTGCCGATCGCGATTTCGCGCGGTGTCGACTTCGTTTCGGGAATAAAGTTGAGGATGAACGGCACGACCGCGCCGACCCCGATCAGTACGGCGGCCATCGTCCCGATCACGCGCACGGCGCTATATTTCGCATTCCAGACCAGCGGGACCAGTGTCCAGGCAAGCGCCGCGGCACCGACCGTTGCGAGCATTTGCGCCGCCGGACCGGTGCGCGTCTGCCACAGAAGGAGCAGGCTCGCCGCCAGCCCCGGAGCGGCAGCGCCGAGAATCCGCCGCAAGAGCTCGCGGTCGCCGCGCCGAAGCCATGCGAACGCGATCCAGCCGATTGCCCCGGTAATCGGAATCGCCACGACCAAGGTCGCGACGCGCCAGCCGTGACGATAAATCGGCCTCGCCTCACGCACGTGGCTCAGCCACAATCGTTCGACTTCGGGGGAGACGCCCTCGAGCCGCTGGATGCAATGCGGCCACATCAGTGCATGGAACGCCGCCATAACCGCGCCGGCAACGAGCGCGAGCATGAGGCGCCGCTTCCAGTCCGCAGGCGACCCCCATGCCAGCGCATAAAGGAGAGCGCCGCCGAGCATCGCGTCGGACAGCCATACTGGCGACAGCGCGTCGCATACCGCGCTGCGATTGGCGTAGGAGACAAAGACGAGGAAGCAAAAGGCTGTCCCGCCAACGAGCGAAACCGCGTAGGCACGAAGCCGCTCACGCTCTTCCGCGTCATCGACCCAGAAAAGTACCATCGCCGCGCCACAGACGGCGAGGTAAATGATCATCTCGAGCCCGATCGCAAGCGAGAAAGCCGTGGCGAGGCCAAGCGTGAGGCCGCCACGGGCGCGCTTCGGGTCGGCGACAGCGGCAACGCATAACGCCAGAAGGGCAAGCTGCCAGCCGTGGTGATCGATCCTTTCGGGCATGAACATGCCGTTGGTCGAGCCGGCGAAGAACAAGGCGAGGAACGCCGCCGGATAGGCCCGGCGGTCGATCAGCCGGCGCGCCGTCAGGGCCAACGAGAAGAGCAACAGGAGAAAGGGAAGCAGCGGCGCCAGCCCGACCGCCCAACGCTCCGCGGCCGCGCTCCCGATCAGGGGCCTCAGGAAGAGGATCAATCCTGCGATCGGCAGGTCGACCAGACGTGACCAATGGATGTTCGCGCCGAACGGCGGGTTCATGCGATGCTGGCGAAGGTCGAACCAACCTTGGCCGTGGAGCAGGCCGCGGACCTGCATCATCCGCATGTTGTCGTCGGTGTCGCCAAGGCCGAAGAAGCGGATGTCGGCCCACTTGCTGTAGATGAACCAGGCGCAGAACCCGAGCCACACGAGTAAAACCAGCAGGCGCCAACGGCGCTCAATCAGCGCCGCGATCTCCGCTTCCCAGTCCCTGTCCTTGCGCTCCCGCATTTTTCGCGCTGTAGCCGCTCGACTTCAAACGGCAAGCAACGGGCGCATGGCCAGTAAATTAAACGTCAGTCATCAAACCTTTGGCCAGCTTGTGCGGTTCGCCCTCGTCGGGCTGTTCCTCGCCGCCATTTATTCGGCGATCTACTGGTATCTCGCGACCTATGTGATGACGCCGGTCGCAGCGGTGGTGATTGCCTTCCTCGTCTCGGTCACGCTCGGGTTCGTGCTTCACAGCCGCTGGAGCTTCCGCGGCCACGGACGCGAGGAAGACCATCGGATGAAGGTCAAATTCCTGCTCGTCCAGTTTTCGGGGTTCCTGCTCAACGAGGCGTTCACATGGGTGCTAACGGGGCCGATGCACGGGCCTACGTGGTGGCCGCTCATTCCGGCGATCTTCGTCACGCCCTTCGCAACCTTCATGCTCAACCGTCAGTGGGTGTTCGGCTGACCGCACATCGGTTAGCTTCTGCCACGTGATGTCGGACTGCATTCTTTCGATCGTCGTCCCCGTGAAGGATGAAGAGCAGGCCATTGCGCCATTCATCGCGCGCGTAAGAGAGGTACTTGGCAGAGTCCCCGATTTGGCGGACGGGCAATTCGAGTTCCTGTTCATCGACGACGGCAGCAGCGACGGGACGCTCGACGCCATTCGCCTGGCCCACGCCGACGATGGTCGTGTCCGGGCCATTTCCTTCTCGCGCAACTTCGGCAAGGAGGCAGCGCTGACCGCGGGGATCGAGCATGCGCGGGGCGCGGCAGTCGTGCCGATGGACGTCGACTTGCAGGATCCGCCCGAAGTCCTGCCGGAAATGATCGCGAAATGGCGGAGCGGGTTCGAGATTGTCTACGGCGTCCGCAACGACCGTGCCTCGGACAGCCTGCCGAAGAGGCTGACCGCCGATCTTTATTATCGCGCGCACAATTGGCTGAGTAACGACAAGATCCCCGAGCATGCCGGCGATTTTCGGCTGCTCGACCGCAAGGTCATCGATGCGATCATGCGGATGCCGGAGCGAAATCGGTTCATGAAGGCCCTCTTCGCCTGGGCCGGTTTTCGCCAGACCTCCGTCGCTTACAGCCGCGCGCCTCGCGCCACCGGGACGACGAAGTTCCGTTATTGGCAGCTTTGGACTTTCGCACTCGACGGGATCACCTCGAGCTCCACGGTTCCGCTGCGCGTGTGGAGCTATCTCGGCGGCCTCGTCGCTCTCTTCGCACTCGCCTACGCGATGTTCATTGCGGTCCGCACGCTGGTCTTCGGGATCGACGTACCGGGCTATGCCTCGCTCATGGTGTCCGTCCTGTTCCTCGGCGGGTTGCAGCTGCTCTCGCTCGGAGTACTCGGCGAATATGTCGGCCGCATCCTAATCGAAACCAAGGGGCGCCCGCTGTACGTGATCCGCGAGCAGATCGGGGACGATTGATGGAGCGCTTCGTCTACGATCAGATGGCGGCGCTGGACCAACGTCATTGGTGGTATTGCGCTCGACGAGAAGTCGTCGCCGCGTTGATCCGCCGGCTCGCCCGGCCGCCCGCGGGCGCGGCGATTCTCGAGATCGGTTGCGGGACCGGCCATAATTTCGAGATGCTCGGCGAATTCGGCCACGTCGATGCTCTGGAGCTCGACGACGAAGCGCGAAGCATTGCCGAGAAGCGGCTCGGCCGCTGCATCATGAGCGCGCCGCTTCCCGAGCTCGTCGGGGTTCCCGAGAATCATTACGGCCTGATCGGCGCGTTCGATGTTATCGAGCACATCGACGACCACCATGCCGCGATCGCCTCGATCGCCGCGCGGCTCAAGCCCGGCGGCAAGTTCGTCATGACCGTGCCCGCGCACCAATGGATGTGGTCGGCGCACGATACGGTGAACCACCATAAGCGGCGCTACTCGAGGCCCGGCCTGAAGCAGCTAATCGAACGCTCACCGCTCGAGCTCGAGAAGGTCGGCTATTTCAACAGCTTGCTGTTTCCAGTCGCGATCGCCGAGCGCATGGTTTCGAAGGCCTTGGGGAAGGACGGAGGTGATCTCGAACTCCCCGCGGCTCCACTCAATGCCGCCCTCAAGCGGACCTTCGCCATCGAGCGTCACTTGATCGGCCGCGTGCCGTTGCCGCCCGGCTTGTCGCTGTTCGCGGTCGCGTCGGCGACATAACCAAGCCGCGTCGTGCGGTGCTCCCCGCCGGCAATTTCCTGCACGATATAGAGCGGACGGCGCTTCGATTCATTGTAGAGGCGGCCGATATATTCACCCATCAGGCCAAGCACGAACATCTGCGCGGCGCCGATGATGACGACGATCAGCATCAGCGAGGTCCATCCCTGAATGCTCGAACCCACCAGCCAGGCATAAGCGATGTAAAGGATTAGCAGCAGCGATCCGATCGACAGGCCGATCCCGACGTGGCTGGCGAGCTTCAGAGGAGCAGACGAGAAACCGGTCAGCGCGTCGATCGCAAACCGAACCATCTTGCGCAGCGGATACTTGGTCTCGCCTGCCAGCCGCTCGGCACGATCATAGGGGAAAGGGACTTGCTTGAACCCGATCCAGGCGACCATGCCGCGGATGAACCGCGCCTGCTCGGGCATCGCCAGCAGGACCTCGAGCGCGCGCCGGCTCATCAGCCGAAAGTCGCCAGCGTCGAGCGGGATGTCGACCTCGGTCGCGCGCGAAAGCAGGCGATAGAATCCGTGGGCGGTGGCGCGCTTGAACGCCGTGTCGCCGCGCCGGCTCTTGCGCACGCCGTAAACCACGTCGGCCTGGCTCTCGCGCATCGTCGCAAGCATCGCGCCCAGCAGCTCGGGCGGATCCTGCAGGTCGGCATCGATGATCAGGATCGTTTCGCCGTTGGCAAGGTCGAGACCAGCGGTCAGCGCGAGCTGGTGACCATGATTGCGCGACAGGTTGACGGCGAGCACGTGGGAATCGCCGGACGCAAGTTGCTGCATGATGCCCCAGCTTCCATCGCGCGACCCGTCGTTGATCAGCACGATCTCGTAATCCTCGCCCACGGCGTCACGCGCGGCGGCGCTCAACCGCTCATGCAGGACGCGGAGACAGGCTTGCTCGTCAAAGCAAGGAACGACGATGGAAAGCGCGATCATCAACGCACTCGATAGAGGATTGAGCCCGGCCCGCGCCAGACCGGATGCACGTCCGCGACCCAGGCCGGGTCATAAGGAGGCGCGTCGACCAGCCAGATAAAGTCGAACTTGTCTCTCGGAAGCTCGGTGAGAGCGTCGCGGATCGTTCGATGGAGTCGGTCGTGGCAGCGATCAGGACGGACGAGTTCCGACGGGTCGTAAGCGAAAGATCCAGGCGCAGTATATTTGAGGTTCATCAGGTTGACGCCCTCGAGCAGCCACTGATCGTTCGAGAAGCCCTCGCGCCTGACGATCACCATCGCGCCGATATGGCTGTTGCGGAGCAGCGGCCAATATTCGGAGCAGCGCATCCCGGTCAGCGTGACAACGCGCGCGCCGGTCGGGACATGATCGAGGGCGGCAAGCTTTGCCTTTTGGTCGTCCGCCGCCATCCACAGGCTGATCGTGTTGCCCGCGATGCGCGCGGCCAGGAACAGCAGCCCGGCGATCGCCAGAAGTTGCGCCGTGCGCTTGTCCGGCGAGCCTTTGAAGCGAATCGCGAGCACCGCCACCGCGATGAGATAGGGAACCAGCCGCATGTCGGCATAAGCCGAACCAAAGATGATGCGGGGCAGGATCAGGTAGCAGGCGGCGAGGACCAGCGCCGAGAAAGCAAGATTGCGCGAAAGCGTCAGTTGGCGGCTGAAGACCGACGCCGCGAAGATGACCGCGACAAATGCCAGCGAACCGATGTCGAAACGGCTCCAGCGATCGCGCAGAACGCCGTAGACCCATTGCCATTTGAGCTTCCATTCGAACCAGCCGGCGGTCGAGCCGCCATGGGTCTCGCTGCGCCAGGCGAGCATCACCAGAAGCGGCAATGCCATGACGGAGGTGTGGAGCGCCGCTTCAAAGCCTGCCCGGAACCACGAGCGGCCGCGGTCATGAAGGCGGACCGCGTCGGCTGAAAAGCACAGCAGGCCGAGCAGCCCCCAGCCGTAAGTGTGGGCGAAAAAGACGACGAGCGAGATCGGCACGAAAAGCCAACCCCGAAGCGCCGTGCGTTCGAGCCGACCGAGCCGCAACCACAACCCGAAGGCGAGGAAGGCAAGCGCGACCGACAGCGCGAAGTTCACGAAGCCGAACAGGAACGGGAAACCGTAAATGAACGGCAGCGCCAGAAATGCCGTCGGCGGAATGCGTCCATGGACCTCGCGCGCGACCCACAAGAACCCCGCGGCCGTAAGCGGCGGAATCGCCAGCACGATGAGCTTCACCGCCGGCTCGAGCCCGATGAGCTTGCCGAGCGGGATTACGAGCAGGTCGACGCCGAGGTTTCCGATCGCCGCCCAATGGTAGGAGAAATATCGCTGGAGCCAGGGCGAATGGACGAGGTCGAGCTCGACGCGATAGCGGCCCATGTGTCCGAACAGGTCGACCAGCGGCGGGATCGGCGGGTAGAGCAGCGGCACCATCGTCGCGAGCACGACCAGCGCGAGGCATGGCCATGACTCCCACCACGCTGGCGCGTGATCCATCACTTCTGCCGCAGACGCGGCTTTGGCCCCCATCGTCACGCGCCTGTCACCCTGCCGCGCCTCCTAACGGCATCGGGTCAATTGTCCATGGAACGGGAAATTACAGGCCGTTAACCATATTCCGGCTACCTCGGGTCGGAGATGGACGCTGCCACAGCCTCTCGGACCGAAACGCCAGCCGAGCGCCTTGCCTGGCGCGTTTCGCCGTGGGCGGTGGCCATCGCCATTGCACTGGTCGCGATCGCCGTCAGATCGATCGGCCTCCAACTCCGGCCGTTGTGGCTGGACGAATCCTATACGGCCTGGTTTTCATCGCGTGGCTGGCGCGAATTGTGGACTGTCGTCCCAACTTACGAGACCCATCCGCCGCTCTACTATTCGCTAATGAAGCTGTGGCGCGGGCTGTTCGGTGCTGACCCGGTGTCGCTCCGCGCACTGTCCGTGCTGCTTGGAATCATCGCGGTGCCGGTCGTGGCCGTCGCGGCCCGCGAACAGGAACGGCAGGCGCCGACCGGACAGCTGCTGCTGCGGACGGGAATGGCTGCCTTCCTTTGCGCTTGCTCGCCCCTCCTCGTCTTCCTCGACCAGGAGGCGCGCCCCTACCCGCTGATGGTCTTCGCTTATTCGGTTGCCGTGCTCGGGACCGTGAAGCTCTTGCGCGAATTCGCCGCCGGCGGCCCGGGAAAGGTCGCGTCATGGGCAATTCTCGCGGGCGGCACGGAGCTGACCTTATGGTCCCACAGCCTCGGCCTGCTTTATGCGGCCTGCCTGGCAATCGCGCTTGCGCCCGCATGGCTGTGCGGGCCGCTCAACAGCGTGCGCATCCGACGGGGCGCAGCGACCGCTGCGATGGTGCTTCTCGCCTATGTCCCGTGCCTGCTGCTGATCCTCGAGCGAGTGGCCGACTGGAACCAGGGGTGGCTTGGCTGGAGCGGCACCATGCCGTTCGAGCTGTTCCAGCTCTACTCGGTGCCGATGGAAGTATTCACCGTCGGCTCGGCAATCGCGGCGATCGTCATGCTGCTGCTCGCGATGCGGGTGATCGGCGCGGTCTTGCGTGGCCGCGGCTGGACTTCCGACCGCGCCCTTGTCGTACTCTGGCTCGGCCCGCCGATACTCGCCATCCTCATTTCGAGCCTGTGGACGCCGGTCTTCCTGCTGCGCGCGCTCGGCGCCACCCTGGTCCCCGCCTATCTGGCGATGGCTGGCGCGCTGGCGCGGACTCCGTCGCCGCGCGAGCGGCTCGTCTTCACCGTCGCGCTGATCCTGACCCTGGTCCCGACCGCGATACAGGTCGCGTTGAAGCCGGCGCCGGAACGGTGGAACGACGTGAGCAGCTACCTTGCATCCAATGTCCGGCCCGGCGATGAAGTTTGGCTGTATCCGAACGACAGCGCGCTCCCGCTGCGCGCCGCAGACCCGAGAGCGCGTTATCCGATGCGGGGAATCCCCGGCGATTATCCGGCGCTTGGCTTTAAAGGGCCAATCCGCGCCGGCTCCCCCGCCGTCGTCTCGCTGACTCACTATCAGGCGATGTCGCTCGCCGACCAAGCTCCCCGCACAGGCACGATCTGGCTCGTGGGCCGCCAGCCGGCGATCTTCGACCCGCAAGGCGACCTGCCCGCCGCACTGTCGCGCGTGCGCATCCCAGGCAAGACACGGGAGTGGGGCTATATCAGCGTCAGGCCCTATTACCGGCGCTGACGGGAGCCATTCAACTCGGGGACAGCTTCGGTGGCCTAGCCCCTCCTCAACGACTTTGAGGAGTTCACGAGATGAAGAACATATTGTTTGGCGGAGCCGCGGCGGCCGCGCTGGTCAGCGGAACAGCCTTGCTTGCTCAAGCGGCGCCTGCGGCGATGCCGATGCACGGCGGGCACAAGATGACGCAGACCGAGCTTCGCACCGACGTACCGGGTCATGTCGCGAAGATGTTCGCGCGACTCGACGCCAACCGCGACGGCTTCATTACCAAAACCGAAGCCGATGCTGTCGAGACGCAACATGCAGCCAAGGTTGAGCAGCGCGCCGACCGGTTCGACCCGGCGAAGATGTTCGCTCGTCTCGACACCAACAAAGACGGCAAGATCACCCAGGCCGAAGCCGATGCGGCGCACAATGCCCGCGCGCAGGCTAAGACGGGTCAGCCGGCCAAGGCACACAACGGCGGCGGCATGTTCGCCCGGCTCGATGCGAACAAGGACGGCTTCGTGACCCGCGCGGAGTTCGACGCGGCGGCGGCGCAGATGCATGCGCGGATGGAGCAGGCCGGGATGCATCATGGCTTTGCAGAGCGCATGTTTGGTGCGGCTGACTTCAACAAGGATGGAAAGATCTCGGTCGCCGAGGCGCAGCAGATGGCACTTCAGCATTTCGACAGCGCCGACCTCAACCATGACGGCAAGCTAACGCCCGAAGAGCGGAAGCAGTCGCGCCCGGCGCACGCAGGGCGTAAGGCGTAAGGCGTAAGGATTGATCGAAAGGCCCGGCCCAAAGCCGGGCCTTTTATTTAGCCAGCTCGGGTTGTTCAGCCCGACGGCGGCGCGCTGCCGGTTTCTTTGCAGGTGCAACTTCGGCACCGAGCTTGCGATAGCGCTGTTCGGCTTCGATCATATAATCGCGCGTGATCGGCAACGCCCGCCGCTCGCGGATATATTGCACCTGATAATTGCAGGCCGCCCCGCTCTCGAACATCACGATGCCGCCGGCGAGATAGAATTCCCACATGCGGAAAAAGCGCTCGTCGTACATCGCTTCGATTTCCGTTCGCGCCTTCGTCGCGCGCTCCAGCCATCGGCGCAGCGTCAATCCGTAGTGCAGCCGCAAGTTCTCGACGTCGCTGCTAATCAGCCGCGCCTTTTCGCTGGCCTCGGACATCTGGCTCAGGGAGGGCAAATGATAGCCGGGGAAGATCCATTTGTCGGTGAACGGATCGGGGCCCTTCGAGATTTCGCCCAGCTTCCCGATCGTGTGCAGCAACATCACGCCGTCGGGCTTGAGCAGCTCCCGGCACTTGGCGAAGAATTCATCGTAATGCTTGGCGCCGACATGCTCGAACATGCCGACCGAGACGATCCGGTCGAACGTCTGGTCCAGCATTCGATAATCGATCAGCTCGAACTTGACGCGATCCGATACGCCCGCCGCCGCAGCGCGTTCGCGCGCGATCTTCAGCTGACGCTCTGAAAGCGTGACGCCTAGCACATCGACGTCGGCGACCTGGTGCAGGTAAAGCGCCATGCCGCCCCATCCGCACCCGATGTCGAGCACGCGCTGGCCCGGCTCGAGCGCGAGCTTGGCGGCGATATGCGCCTTCTTGTCCGCTTGAGCCTGTTCGAGGCTGTTCGTGGAATCGGTGAAGTAGGCGCAGCTGTACTGTTTATCCTCATCGAGGAAGAGTTCGTAGAGCTCGTCCTTCAAGTCGTAATGGTGCGCGACATTGCGCCGAGCGCGCTTGAAATTGTTGCGCGTCAACAGGCGCTGCAACCGCTTCTTCCCCTTGCTGAGCGCCGCCCGGCCCTCGCCTTTCTCCTCCCAGCGATTCGCCCCGACGATCAGCTCGAGAAGGTCGAGGATCGTCCCATCCTCGATGATCAGGTGCCCATCCATATAGGCTTCGCCGACGCCGAGGCGCGGGTTGCGGATGATGTCGAAGGCGACCTTGCGATCGGTGAAGCGGACGGTGAGATGCTTGCCGCCGCGCCCATATGTGTGCGGCGGCTTTCCGGGCCGCAGCAGCGTGATGCTGCCCTGGGTGAGCAGCTTTTCGACCAGCTTCCCGATCAGCGACATTCGCAGGACACTCCGTTTCAAGCGGCTGAAGCGGTGCGCCGCTTTCTTTCCGCCGCAGTCTTCAACTGGCCGCACGCAGCGTCAATGTCGCGCCCGCGCGGCGTGCGCACCGGAGCCGAGATGCCGGCTTCGAAGATGATGTTGCTGAACGCCCTGATCCGCTCCGGCTCCGAGCATTCGTAAGGCGCTCCGGGCCAGGGATTAAACGGGATCAGGTTGACCTTTGCCGGCAGCCTGTACTTGCGAATCAGCCGCACCAGCTCGCGCGCATCCTCGTCCCGGTCGTTCTTGCCCTTGAGCATCACATATTCGAATGTGATGCGTCGGGCATTATTCGCGCCCGGGTAAGCGGCGCACGCTTCGAGCAGCTGCTCGATCCCATATTTGCGATTGAGCGGAACGATCTCGTCGCGAACTTCCTTGCTGACCGCGTGGAGCGAGACCGCGAGATTGACGCCAATCTCCTCACCCGCCTTAGCCATCATCGGCACCACGCCGCTGGTCGACAAGGTGATCCGGCGCCGCGACAGACCAAGCCCGTCGCCGTCCATCACGATCTTCAGCGCGTCACGGACATTGTCGAAATTGTAGAGCGGCTCACCCATGCCCATCATCACGATATTGGTCAGCATGCGGCCTTCCGGCTGTGATGGCCATTCACCGAGTGCGTCGCGGGCGAGCATGACTTGGCCGACGATTTCCGCCGGCTCGAGGTTCCGGACCAGCCGCATCGTGCCGGTGTGACAGAAGCGGCAGTTGAGCGTGCAGCCGACCTGGCTCGACACGCACAGCGTGCCGCGGTCGGCGTCGGGGATGAACACCATCTCGAAATCGTGACCGTCGTGCGTCCGCAGCAACCATTTGCGGGTGCCGTCGGTCGAAACCTGGGCCTCGATCACCGCCGGCCGCGAGATGATGAACCGCTCCGCGAACCAGCCGCGCTGCGGCTTGGCGATGTCGCTCATCGCGGCGAACTCGCTGACGCCCCGATTGTATATCCAGTGCCAGATCT
>Ga0207711_10003043_pt1 | contig 14659 bp, 15 predicted proteins | sample KBSS34metaG_FD_184401 | JGI IMG/M metagenome (GOLD analysis project Ga0207711, IMG submission 184401) | Switchgrass rhizosphere microbial communities from Kellogg Biological Station, Michigan, USA - KBS S3-4 metaG (SPAdes) (version 2) | ecosystem: Host-associated > Plants > Roots > Rhizosphere...
GGGCGAGCCTTTGGGCGGCGGTACACGGTGCACCACGGCTTCGAGCACGTCGGGCACGCCCATTCCTTGCTTGGCGCTCACCAGCAAAGCGTCCGAGGCGTCCAATCCGATCAATTGCTCGATCTGCTCGCGAATCCGTTCGGGTTCGGCCGAAGGTAGGTCGATCTTATTGATCACCGGAATGATTTCCAGATTGTGATGCAGCGCTAAATAGGTATTGGCAAGCGTCTGGGCTTCTACGCCCTGGGATGCGTCCACCACCAGCAGCGCACCTTCGCAGGCCTGCAAGCTGCGCGACACTTCGTAGGAAAAGTCCACATGCCCGGGCGTATCGATCAGGTTGAGCTGATACATCTCGCCGTCTTTGGCGCGATAGTTCAGGCGCACGGCGTGAGCTTTAATGGTGATGCCGCGCTCACGTTCCAGATCCATGGAGTCGAGCACCTGCGCCATCATCTCGCGCTGGCTGAGCGCGCCGGTCACTTCGAGCAGCCGATCGGCCAAGGTGGACTTACCGTGGTCGATGTGCGCAATGATGCTGAAATTACGGATTCTCTGGGGATCCATGCTTACTGTCTGTGAACTTATGACGAGCGCGGTATGATTGAAGCCGAGCCGGTATTCCCGATTATCCCACGATGTCCCATGAAACCCCGCATTGGAGCTCCGAAGCAACACCGTCCGGCAAGAACGACGCGCACGGACTGACATTCGCCATCGTCGTGGCGCGTTTCAATTCCTCGATCACCAGCAAGCTGCTGGAAGGTGCGCGCGACGCTCTGACCAAAGCGGGCGCTGCCAGCATTGAAGTGTTCGAGGTACCCGGCGCCTTTGAATTGCCGCTGGCTGCGAAAAGGCTGGCCTTGGGCGGCGGGCAGTTCGTCAATCGCACGTACAGCGCCATCATCGCCCTGGGCGCAGTGATACGCGGGGAAACTCCGCATTTCGATTATGTCGCCGGCGAGGCCGCGCGCGGCTTACAGCAGGTTGCATTGGAATCGCTGATTCCCGTGGCGTTCGGCGTACTGACCACCGACACGCAGGAGCAAGCCGCGGCCCGCGCCGGCGGCCAGCACGGCAACAAAGGGTACGACGCAGCCATGACCGCCATTGAAATGGCGAGATTCGGGAAGTAATATGCCCGCCCGCCACCGCTCCCGCCAGCGCGCGCTGCAGGTTTTATTCTCCTGGGACCTGCGCAAACAGCCCGTGGATGAAGCCATCCAGGCCTTCTATAAATCGCTGGTCTCGGATGAAGACGATCCGCAAGCCGAGCAGCCCGACGAATTCATGGAGACGCTGGTCCGCGGCGCCGCCGAGCAGGCTGTGGTGATCGACCAGCGTATCGCCGCCCGGTCTGACAACTGGCGGTTGGACCGCATGCCGGCTGTGGATCGCAACATTCTGCGCCTGGCGGTCTTTGAGATGAGCAATGTGGGCACGCCGGCACCCGTGGTGATCGACGAAGCGCTGGAACTGGCTCGCAAATTCTCAACCGACGAATCCGTGGCGTTCGTCAATGGAGTGCTGGACGCCGTAAGCCGCGACGCTGCCTGACTTTCAAGCAATGACTCGCGGTACCGATTCGCTATGCGTGGTGTTGGTGGCCCCGCGGAATCCTCTGAATATCGGCGCGGCGGCGCGCGCCATGAGCAACTTCGGCTGCCTCGACTTGCGCCTCGTCAATCCGTATGAAGTTGCATTTCGAGAAGCCAAGTCGGCGGTGAAGGCTCAAAAGGTTCTCGAAAAAGCGAGAGAATATCCGACGGTCGGAGAAGCAGTAGCCGATTGCGCCCTGGTGGTGGGCACGACTTCCATCGGTCATCGAGTTCCCGAGCATCCCCTGCGAAGGCTGGAGGTTGGCGGTAAGCTCATCGCGCGAAAACTCGCGAGCGCTCCCGTGGCGCTACTGTTCGGTTCGGAGAAGTTCGGGCTTTCGAATGATGACATGAGCCACTGCAACTGGCTGATGCGCATTCCGACGAGGGAAGAGCACGGGTCCATGAACCTGGGCCAGGCCGTAGCAGTGTGCTTGTACGAGATCGTCCGCAGCCCGGCGGCCGCAAAGGTCAAAGCTCGCGCCAAGCAAGACGTATCCGCGGGAGATTTGGAACGGATGACAGCCACGCTGAAAGAAATCCTGGAGCATTCCGGCTACATGCATGAACGCGTGGAAGGATCCTCGGAATTGAAGCTCCGCCGCATGATCCGGCGCATGAACCTGGACGCGCACGACGCGCAAGTATGGCTGGGCATGCTGCGTCAAATTCGCTGGAAGCTGCTATCCTGAGTGGTTTCAAGATGACCAAGGTCACTCTGCATTACGATCTCAGCCGCAAGCTCACCGAAGAAGATTTTTCCAATGTCGCGGCAGTGCATAGCGTGTATGGAATGGCGCGCGTCGCGATGGCCCCATCGCTCGATAAGATCACCGTGGATTACGACGCCTCGCGTCTGATGAAAGACGACGTGGAAGCCGCGCTGGCGAAGTACGGCATTCCCGTGGCCCATCGAGCCGCCGCGTTGTAACCAAGGGGCGGACATGTCCGACCCCGACAACCCAATACAAATGCGTCGCCCCGTCCGTCATTCGAGCACAACGGTCCGGTCGAAGACTACATCCACATTCGTCCCCGGGTGAAGCTCAACTTCGCGGCCTCTGGCGACAATAGCTGAGATCACCGCTGCCGCACCGACGGCCGCCATGCCAACGCCGGATCCCGTCCTTCCTCCCGCGATCGCGCCAACCACGGCGGCACCGAACACGCTCTTGAACGGGATTGGTGGAATTACGCCGGCATCCCATTGACCCTTCGACGCTCCCTCCGACGCTCTCTCTGACGAGATCGAGGCTGTTCTGGAAGACGCCGTGATCACCTCGCCATTCGTCAACATAAGCATGACGAGTTGAATCTCCAATTCGGCCGGCCCGTGGGCTCGTTTACCGCGTTCGGCCCTGGTCACGATTCCCTGAGCATAACTGCCAGGGGGCACCACGATCTTGCCGCCCGCACTGAGAGGAGTGACGGTGCGGAAATAGACGCCGTCGCCTGCCTTGGCCGTGCGGGAGCTGATGGAGTTTTCCATACGAAGGAGCAAGTGAGTGCCGGCGGGTATCTCGGCCGCGGAAGCGGTGGATACGAACGCCGCAAAGGCAAGCGCGCGAAAAGGTTTCATGGGCACAGAATAAACGCGCCTGCGCTCGCAGCTCGGGCTGCTTAGGACACTTTCTGATCTGTCACAAGCGCCAGAAACTGCTGCAGCTCGGCGATAGAGGCGTCCGAAATCACTCGGAATACGCGGGCCGTGCACTTGGCCGATAGCCGACGCGCTGTCACAACATCGGTGATGACGAACTGGCAAGCGTTCAGGCCGCGACGCCAGCCGGCCTCGCGCGCGTCGCGAAACGCCAAAGCTTCCGGATCCAGGCCGGCAGCCGCCAAGATCGTGCGGATTCTCCGCAAAATCTCGGGTGAAGAGGACGCCACGCCGATTAAGGCATCGGGTGTAGGTCGGGCCTGGCCCTGCAGATACTCGGGGACCGAGCGCATTCGTAACAGATGATGCGGCACGCCCGGCGGCAGTGCGTGCACACGGCTTCCCAACGCGACTGCGGCGGCTCCGTCGAGAGCCCCTGCCGTGACTGGCAGGGCTACGTGTTCCCGGAGCTCCGCGGTTAAGATCTCGCAGAGTTCCGGCTCGGGTTCGATCACCGCAACGCATCGCACGGGCGCGGTTCCCAGCACGCGAGCCAGGTTCTCGCGCACTTCGACAGCGGAGAATCCGCGCGCGCGGGTTTCCGCCAGAAAACTCTCGATCAGCTCATGCAGCGACGAACTCTCGGCGGCCCGGCGCCGATCGCGCACATAAACGCCGCTGCCTTTGCGGGCCTCCAGCCACCCGCGCGTCTCCACATCGCGGTAGGCGGCGCTCACTGTGTTGGAATGGATCTTGTACCGGCGCGCGAGCTCGCGCACGCTGGGCAGCTTCTCGCCCGGCTTGAGATCGCCACTGATGATGCCGAGAGTGAGCTGGGTGCCGAGCTGATCGCGCAGGCTTGCCGCCGAATTCTTCGACAGCCATAAACGCATCATGGCGGTCTAAGCCTTCAAACCTGGAACTCCGCCGAGCGTGCGCGCTTCCCGAGCCGCTCGAACAATGGCTTCCGCGGTCGCCTCAGCCGCGGCCACGCCCAGAGCGTCCACGGGAGCCGTCGCATTGCCGACTGATAGCGCGATCGTCACGTCGCCATCCGACATCGTGTTGACGGGATTGATCGATCGCGCCACGCCCAACTGCGCCAGTTGCGAAAGCTTGGTGGCTTCCACTTTGTTTAGCCGCGCGTTGGTCGCCACCACCACCAACGTCGTATTCGCCCGCGAGAATCCGGACTGCACGCCGGACTTCATCGCTCGTGCGCTATTCGCGAATTCCATGGAGTTGGGGGCGATTCGTGCTCCGGCGACAATCGCGCGCGTGGCGGGATCCAAAATATCGCCGACGGCGTTCACCGCCGCCAGCGCCGCCACTTTCACGCCCGCGTAGGATCCGGACAACTCCACCGTCCACGAGCCGATGCCCGATTTCATGGCGCGTCCCAAGCCGAATAGCTTGCCGACGGTCGCTCCAGTGCCTGCCCCGATCGCGCCTTCGACAACTGCTTCATCCGTCGCTGCCGACGCTGCGGCCTCGCCCATTTCCCGCGTCGGACGTGCACTACTCTTGCCGACATTCAGATCGTAAAGAATCGCGCAGGGGACTAGAGGCACGCGCGCCGCACCGGTTTCGAATCCCACGCCTTTATGCTCCAGATAGCGCCGGACGCCGCTCGCGGCTTCCAGGCCAAAGGCGCTGCCGCCCGCTAGGACCACCGCGTGAATGCGCTCGGTGACGTGATGCGGATGGAGCAGGTCCCACTCTTCGGTTCCGGTCGCGGAACCCCGAATGTCACCGCCCGCTGCCGCTCCGCTTTCGCAGAGGATGGCCGTGCAGCCCGTCAATCCGTCATAATCGGAAGCGTGGCCGACCAAAATACCTGCAATATCGGTCAAACCCTTCATCGCGCGAACCTAATGTTAGCATCTACTGTATCGGGGAATCCGGATTGCTCGACCCTCTAAAATCGCCCGTCGAGGCGTTCCAGGAGTTCGTTTTGTTGAGCATCCGCGCGATCCGGAATATCTTCCGGACGCCCCACTACGCCGACGACATTTTCATGCAGATGGACGTGATCGGCGTCGGATCCCTATTCATCGTTTCGCTGATCGGCCTGTTCAGCGGCATCGTGATGGCGCTGCAGATGGCCCGAGCCTTGACTACCTATGGCGCGCAAGGCCAGGTCGGCCAGATCGTGGCGATTACTCTGGTGCGCGAGCTGGGTCCCGTGCTGACAGCGGTTCTAGTAGCGGGCCGCAACGCCAGCGGCATCGCCAGCGAACTCGGCTCCATGAAGGTGACCGAGCAGATCGACGCCATGCGCGCGCTGGGCACGGACCCGATCCAGAAGCTGGTAACGCCGCGGCTGATCGCGACGGCTTTCGTGCTGCCCTTGTTGACGATCATTTCGGATTTCATCGGACTGGCCGGCGGTTACTTCATCGCCAGCACCATGCTGGGGCTCACGTTTTCCGAGTACTGGACGACGGCCTGGCAGGCGCTGGAATATAACGATCTGGCGCAGGGTTTGATCAAGCCTTTCGTTTTCGCGATTATCATCGCGCTGGTGGGATGTTTCTACGGCATGCGGACCAGCGGTGGCACCCAGGGCGTGGGTCGCGCCACTACCCGCGCCGTGGTCAGCTCCTCGGTGTGGATCTTTGTATTGACTGCCTTCATCACTTACGTGTGGAATCGGGTTTTCGTAAAACAGTGAGCACACCTTTGTGACCCAAGGCGATTCCACCGTTGTTCGTTTTGAGGATGTCAGCCTGCATTTCGGCGACACGGTGGCGCTGGATCACGTTTCTTTTGAAATGCATGCCGGCGAGACCTTCGTGCTGTTGGGAGCAGCCGGCAGCGGTAAAACCATGCTGCTAAAGGTCGCGGTGGGCCTGGTGCAGGCCAATTCCGGCAAGGTCTCTCTATTCGGCCAGGAAATTACGCGTCTGCGGGAACAGGACTTATTCGATATTCGCGCGCGCGTCGGGATTCTGTTCCAGGAGGGCGGATTGTTCGATTCGCTCACCATCGCCGAAAACGTTGCCTATCCTTTAACAAATCCGCGAATCCTTCAGCACGCCGAGTCGAGCTCAAATGGTAATGGAAGCACCCGTTCGGTGGAGGATCGGGTCCGTGAATCGCTGCGGTTCGTCGAACTGGAGCAGACTCTCGACAAGTTCCCGAACGAATTGTCGGGCGGTATGCGGCGGCGCGTCGGCATCGCCCGAGCCGTGGTCGCCGCGCCCGCTTTGCTGCTGTACGATTCACCCACGGCAGGCCTGGATCCCATCACCGCGAACACCATCATCGCGCTGATCCTTAAGGAGCGCGATCTTCGCAACACCGCCACGATTATGGTCACTCATCGGTATCTGGACGGGCATCTGATGGCGAACTTCCGCTACAATCCCAACAGTGGGAAGACTGAGCGGGTTGAGCGTAATGGGAAGGACATCAGCCAGGTGACCACCAAATTCCTGGTCATGAACGCGGGTCGCCTTGTATTCGAAGGCTCCGAGACCGAGTTGCAGGCCAGCCAGGACCCCTACATTCGCAAGTTCGTGCGCGAGGGAGGAGCCTAGATGCCTTCTCCTGAACGAACCCGCTGGGCTCAGCTCAAAGTAGGCGTCATGGCGATGTTGGCGCTGCTGATTCTGGCCGCGCTGATCATCCTGATGTCGGGCGTCAATCCGTTGTTCCGAAGAAGCGCGGACGTGTTTACGTATTTGCCCGACTCGATCGCCATGACCGAGGGAGCGACGCCTGTCCGATTGAACGGCATCCTGATCGGTAAGGTGAAGAAGATTGAACTTTCGGGGTCGACCGATCCAAACCGGATCGTGAAACTCACCCTGAGTATTTACGACGAGTCGCTGCCACTGGTCCCCGTGGATTCGCAGGCCAAGCTTGGCCAACAGAATATGCTCGGCAGCCGGTACGTCAACATCAAGAAGGGTAAGAGCTCCCAAACCATCCAGGCCGGTGCTGAAATTCCCAGTGCTGACACTGCAGCCATCGAGGATTTGTTCCAGCAGGGCTCCTCAACGTTGTCCGCTATGCAAGGCATTATGGATCGCGTGAGCAAAATGCTCGATGAGATTGACAATGGCAAGGGCACCATCGGCGCGCTGCTGGTGGACAAGACACTCTACAATAGGTTCGTCGAGATCGCCAACGACGTGAAACAGCTCACCGGAGACCTGAACGCCACCGACAGTACCATGGGACATCTGATCCACGATGACGTGCTGTATCAGGATGTCCGCGGAAGTGTCGCAAAGGTGAACGACATTCTGGATGGACTCAACGCCGGCCAGGGAAGCGCTGGCAAGCTTCTCAAGGACGACAAGCTGTACGAGGACTTGCGCGGCGCCATCAGCGATCTGCGCACCACCATCACGAAAATCAATAGCGGGGACGGGACCGTCAGCAAGCTGCTCAACAGCAGCGAAATGCACGACAAGCTGATCGGCACCATGGGCAAGCTGGATCAGGTGATCGATAAGATCAACAACGGAGAAGGCACCGTCGGGCGGCTGCTAAACGATTCGTCGTTGTATGAAGGCATTGACGGCACCACCCGCGAACTGAACGGTCTGCTCAAAGACTTCCGTGCGAATCCGAAAAAGTTCCTGACTATTCAGCTCAAGCTTTGGTAGGAAAACAGCTAATCGTCAATGCCGACGACTTCGGCTTCACGCGCGACGTCAATACCGGAATCGTGGAGGCCCACCGTCTCGGAATCCTGACGGCAACTACTCTGATGGCCACGGGTGACGCGTTCGACGACGCGGTCCGTCTGGCCAAGGAAACGCCGACGCTCGATATCGGCTGCCATCTGGTGCTGGTGGGAGCGCCAGGATTCCCTTCGACCATTCCGCAACTGGTCCGCGCCGTAGCGCTGGGGCAAATTCGGATTTACGATCGGCTGGTCCAACAGGTCCGCAGTATCGTCGATGCCGGGCTCGAGCCTACGCATCTGGATACGCACAAGCACACGCACCTGCTTCCGCCTGTACTCGAAGCCGTGGCCCGGATCTCCGAAGAGTTTCACATCGCATGGGTCAGGCGCCCGTTCGATTTTCCGCTGCAGCCGGGCGGCGTGGGATGGAAGAATCGGCTGATGCGTCTGATGGGCGGACATTTCCAGCACGCGCTCACTCGTCATCACTGCCGTTCGACGGATTGGTTTGCCGGATTCCGCCTCACCGGCCGCTATCGTGCCGGCGATCTGATCAGCATCATCCGCGCTCTGCCGGAAGGCGTCACGGAATTCATGTGCCATCCGGGCCATTGCGGCGACGATTTGAAGCTTGCGACCACGCGCCTAAAAGAAAGCCGGGAAGTAGAGTTGCGTGCGCTGACTGCGCCGGAGGTTCGTGTCGCCTTGGCCGACGCAGGCGTCACGCTCGCTAACTACCGCGAACTGCGCTAACCGCGATTACCGCGACTGGATCAGATACCCGACGAAGAATGTCAGGTTATAACCGCCATGCAGCAGCGCGCCTGCCGCGGTGGAGCCGGTCTTGTAACGAGCGTATCCAAAAGCCGCTCCCGCCAGTCCGACCACCAGCAGTTGCTGCCACGCCCACTGGTATTCCTGGCCGTGCAGAAGCGCAAATCCAGTCGCCGCCAGCAGGATGGCAGGCCAGGCGCCCAGCGCTCGTTCCAGCAGCGGCTGAAGGAATCCGCGAAATAGCAGCTCTTCGAACACGGGACCCAGCACCACCGCAAAGAACGCCACCACCAATAATGAGCCTCGTCCGGAAATCAGGCTTTCGACCGGCGTGGGAATCGCCGGCGTGCGCAGAAGCACGCCGAATATGGAGAGTCCGATGGCCAGAGCCGGGCCGCCGATAATGCACCACCACTTTCCCCGCTCCGGAACTACCCAGCCCATCGAGTACCAGAATGGACGACGGTATCGGAAGGTGATCACCATCCACAGCGCGCCTACCAGCAGCGCGTAAATGGCGCTCTGGAATGCCAGCGCCCGCACCGCATTGTTCGAAAACGCATCCGGCGCGAGGGTCCGTAAGAATCGAACCAACAGCAATCCTGCCAGCCAGGCCGGAAGAATTGCGCCCAGAAAGAGCGCCAGATCCTCGAAGCCCCAGAAAGCGCGGCTGTCGCGGGAGGGTGTCATCAACTCAGATCAATTCTACTAGCGCGGCTGCCAGCAGCGGAATCATAATTTCATGATGACCGGTGATGGCGAAGCCGTGGCCTCCGGATCGCACATGCGGCCGTTCCACAACGTTGACCTTCGGCCGGTAGTGCTGTAGAAAATCAAAATTCACGGTAGTGAACTCTGCCAGAGGATAGCCTAAATTTCTCACCACGGAAACAGCCTTCAGGAAAACCTCGGGCAGCACCACCGCCGATCCCAGATTGAGATACACGCCGCCCTGATCCAGTTTTCGAACTAGCGAGCAGAGCAATTGAAAGTCGCGATGAGTTGACGCGCCGATGGCGGCCCCGTCGGCCTGCGGATGCGTATGCGGCGTATCCGTACCGATGGCCACGTGCACCGTGACAGGAACTGTCGCGCCGTAGGCACCCGCCAGCACACTGTGCGCGGCGAAGCGGGAATTCGCCAGCTTTTCCAGATGCCTGCCGAGCGATTCTCCCATTCCCAAACCGTCGCGACTTCCGGCGTTAATCGCAGCGTTCATCTCGCGCCCGGTTTCTTCGGCGGCTCCGAATCTCCCATCGGGCAGCACCGCCTCCACATCCTCGCTGGTGTTTCCCGCGATGGCGATTTCGAAATCGTGGATAGAGGCCGCCCCGTTCATCACGAACGCGCTGACCCAGCCGCGGCCCATCAGGTCGAGCAGAACGTCGCCCAATCCGCATTTGATAACGTGCCCGCCCATGCCCCAGAGAATCGCGCGCTTTTCGGCCCGGGCTCGCTTCAGCGCACCGACTACGCCGCGGAAAGCTTCACCCGCCAGAATCGCTGGAAATGATTCGACCAGCCGGGTGACGCCGCCGCCCTTCTCGAAGGGCCGCGCAAAATCGGCGACGCGCACTTTGCCGCCGCGATCGGCGATCGGGACAGTCTTCAGTCCGTCGAACGACAGCGGCTTCTCAGAGTATTTGCTCACTACGCAGCCTTCCCCTTGCCCAACATCTTGCGCAGCGCCTGCGCCGTATAGCTCTTGGAATTTGTCAGAAGTTGCTCTGGCGTTCCTGATGCCACCACGGCCCCTCCACGCTCCCCGCCTTCGGGTCCCAGGTCGATGATCCAATCCGCGGTCTTGATCACATCCAGATTATGCTCGATCACTACCACCGTGTTGCCCAATTCCACCAGGCTCTGGAGCACCTCCAAAAGCTTACGCACGTCCTCGAAATGCAGGCCGGTAGTCGGCTCATCAAGGATGTAGAGCGTCTTGCCGGTCTGCCGCTTGCTCAGCTCACGCGCCAGCTTGATGCGCTGGGCTTCGCCACCGGAAAGCGTGGTCGAAGACTGACCCAGGTGCAGATATCCGAGCCCCACGCGCACCAGCGTCTCCAACTTGGCCTTGATCTGCGGAATGTTTTCCAGAATCTTGAGCGCATCTTCCACCGGCGATTCCAGCAGGTCAGCGATAGATTTGCCCTTGTATTTCACCTGCAGCGTTTCGTGATTGTAGCGTCGGCCGCGGCAAACGTCGCAGGTTACGTACACGTCCGGAAGAAAATTCATCTCGATGCGCTTCAGTCCGTCACCTTGGCAAGCCTCGCATCGGCCGCCCTTCACGTTGAAGCTGAACCGTCCCGGCTTGTATCCGCGCTGGCGGGATTCAGGCAGCATCGCGAACAAATCGCGGATGGGCGTGAACACCTGCGTGTACGTCGCGGGGTTGGAACGCGGCGTCCGGCCAATTGGTGATTGGTCGATTTCGATTACCTTGTCGATCAGATCTAATCCGGTGATGGAGGTGTGCGCGCCCGGCTCCGCGCGCGATCCGTATACTTCTTTGGCGGCGGCGCGATACAGAATGTCATTGATCAGCGTCGACTTGCCGCTGCCCGATACTCCGGTAACTAAGATGAACAGCCCCAGGGGAAATTCGACATCGATGCTGCGCAGGTTATGCTCGGTTGCGCCCTTGATAATCACTTTTCCCGCGCCGGCCTTGCGCCGCTTTTCGGGCACGCTGATTTCGAGCCTGCCTGTGAGATATTGGCCAGTCAGCGAATTTGGATTCCTGGCGATATCCGCCGGAGTTCCTTGCGCCACCAGCTCGCCACCCAATCGGCCTGCTCCCGGTCCCAGGTCGATTACGTAATCGGCTCGTTCAATGGTGTCTGCATCGTGCTCCACCACTAGAACCGTGTTGCCCAAGTCGCGCAGCTTGGCGAGGGACGTCAGCAGACGATCGTTATCGCGCGGGTGCAGGCCGATAGAAGGTTCGTCGAGCACATACAGCACGCCGCGCAGCCGCGACCCGATCTGAGTGGCCAACCGGATCCGCTGCGCTTCGCCCCCCGAAAGAGTCGCCGCCGAACGCTCCAGGCTCAGATATTCCAGGCCTACTTGCATCAGAAAGTCGAGGCGGTTGCGGATCTCATCCGCCGGCCGTCCGCCAATCAGCTTCTCGCGACCCGTGAGATTCCACTCCTTCACGGTGTCGAGCGCCTTACGAATAGACATCCGCGTCAGCTCGCCGATGGCCATGCCCTTCACCTTCACCGCCAAGGCGGACGGTTTCAGCCGCTGGCCGCCGCAATCGGGACAGACGTGCGCCGACATGTAGCTCATGAACCAATCGTGATAGGCCTCGCTCGAAATTTCCTCTCGATAGTATTTTTCGAGAATTGCCAGCACCCCGGGTTTCCCGTTAGCGCCTTCCAGCAGAATGGTCTGGTGTTTGCGCGACAGATCTTCGAACGGTTTCTGGAGCGGGATCTTCTGCAGCGCCGCCAAAGACTGCACCGCATGAATCACGTAGCTGTGACCGCCGCCCGGTCCCAGGCCCCCATCGAGCAACGGACGCGATGGGTCCACCATCACCTTCACCGGATCGAAACTCCAGCGATTCCCCAACCCGTTACAGGTCTCGCACGCTCCGAAGGGGCTGTTGAAGGAAAATGACCGCGGCTCCAGCTGCGGAACGCTCGCACCGCAATCCGGGCACGCCAGCTTGGTCGAATACAGCCGCTCTTCCCCATTCACTACGGCCACCAGGACCAGACCGTCGGCCAACTTGGTGGCGGTCACAATGGATGCCTCCAGCCGCTTTTCGACCTCGGGCTTAATCAGCAGCCGGTCCACCACCACTTCAATCGTGTGGTTCTTGCGCCGGTCCAGCGTGATCTCCTCATCCAACTGTCGCAGGACCCCATCGATCCGCGCGCGCACGAACCCTTGCCGCGCAAGCTTATCGAGCTCTTTCTTATACTCGCCCTTGCGGCCGCGCACGATGGGCGCCAGAATCATCACCCGCTCTTGCGAGCCCAGCGCCATCACCTGTTCCAGGATCTGATCGGTGGATTGCCGTGCGATCTCGATGCCGCAATTCGGACAATGCGGTACTCCGATAGCTGCATACAACACCCGAAGGTAGTCGTAAATTTCCGTGATAGTACCAACCGTCGAACGCGGGCTGCGGCTGGTGGTTTTCTGCTCAATCGAGATGGCCGGGCTCAAGCCATCGATCGAATCCACCTCGGGCCGCTCCATCTGGTCCAGGAACTGGCGGGCGTAGGGGGAAAGGGTCTCGACATAGCGCCGCTGACCCTCGGCATAGATGGTGTCAAAGGCCAGGGAGGACTTGCCAGAGCCGCTTAAACCCGTGATGACCGTAAGGGTGTTGCGCGGAATCTCGACGTCGATATTCTTCAGATTGTGCTGGCGCGCACCATGCACCGTAATGCTTTTTAGCAAGTGTTCTTCATTTTCCCATACCGCCGTTTCAGCGTACCGGATGGGCTAAAGACGCCCAAAGTACTAATACAATAAGGCCTTTACCTGAGCCCGCTACCTATTGACCTTAGAAACACTTAGACGTACATTCGATAAAGATCATGATTGAGCAGAGAAAGCACCAGCGCTTCGAACTCCGCCTGCCGTTTGAAATTGTGCAGGACGGTTTGCGGTCGAAAGTCCGCGGAGAAACCAGAAACGTGAGTTCGACGGGAGTGCTGTTCACGTCAGAAAGTCACTTGCCCCTCGGCGAATCGATTGAATATGTGATTACTCTGCCGCGTACCCCTGGCTTGCGCAAAGATGTTCGCCTGCGCTGCGTGGGGAAAGTTCTCCGCGGAGATGCCACCTCGGCATTCGCTGCGTCTCTGGAGCGGTACGAGTTCCTTCGCGAGCCTGCGTAAAGGCCCCACCCCATAATTCGCCTCCTTCTGCGCTATTCTAGCGAAGAAAGGGCGAAGACATGAACCTCAGCCTTGGTTTCCCCGAACCAGCCCACCAGCGGATGGTGGCCCGCCAGACCGGCCTCACTGGAGCCATCGAACACTTCGAGAAGTGGATGGCCGATCCGGATTCGCCCGTTCGAGCGATTAAGCGCCAGGCGGCCCGTCCAGGTGAATTCGCCGACTTTCCCGAAGCTCTATCGCCCGCGCTGGGGAAAGCCCTGGTCACACGCGGTATCGATCGTCTGTACACGCACCAGGCCGAGGCTTTTGAGCACGCCGCAGCCGGTCGCAACGTGGCGATCGTCACGCCCACCGCCAGCGGCAAGACGCTGTGCTACAACCTGCCGGTTCTGAACGGTCTGCTGGCGGATGCCAATGCGCGCGCGGTGTACCTGTTCCCAACCAAGGCTCTGGCTGAGGATCAGCTGCATGAGTTCCAGAAGGCCGTGGACGCGATGGGATCTGACCTTCGCGCGTTCACGTATGACGGCGATACGCCCCAGGACGCGCGCCGCGCGATTCGCGAGCGGGCCAATGTGATCTTCACCAATCCGGACATGCTCCATGCCGGCGTCCTGCCGCACCACACCAAGTGGGCCAAGGCCTTCGAGAATCTGAAGTACGTCGTGATCGATGAGTTGCACTACTATCGCGGCGTCTACGGCAGCCACTTGGCGAACCTGCTGCGGCGATTGAAGCGTGTGTGCGAGTTCTATGGATCGTCGCCGCAATTCATCTGCTGTTCGGCGACCATCGCCAATCCTAAGGAGCTGGCGGAATCCCTTACCGGGCTGCCCTTCGAGCTGGTGGATCGCAACGGAGCGCCTTCCGGCGACAAATATGTCGTCTTCTACAATCCGCCGGTAGTGAATCGAGCGCTCGGGATCCGACGCAGTTATCTAAATGAGACTCGGCGTATGGCGCGCGAGCTACTGGATCGGGGCCAGCAAACTCTGGTCTTCGCCAACAGCCGGCTGGCCACGGAAATTCTCCTCACCTATTTGAAAGATGATTCTCCGGGCGTGCGCGGCTATCGCGGCGGCTACCTTCCGAAAGAGCGCCGCGAGATCGAAGCCAAGCTGCGCGATGGCGACATTCGCGCGGTGGTAGCAACAAACGCGCTGGAGCTGGGAATCGATAT
>Ga0207711_10003051_pt1 | contig 14636 bp, 14 predicted proteins | sample KBSS34metaG_FD_184401 | JGI IMG/M metagenome (GOLD analysis project Ga0207711, IMG submission 184401) | Switchgrass rhizosphere microbial communities from Kellogg Biological Station, Michigan, USA - KBS S3-4 metaG (SPAdes) (version 2) | ecosystem: Host-associated > Plants > Roots > Rhizosphere...
GGCCATCGAAATGCCGAGGAAACTGAACTGCACCTGGTCGCAGCGCACCAGCGGAGCCTGGCTGATCTGCTTCAGCATGTCGGCCGTGCTGCCGCCGGTCACGAGCTTGGTGCAGGTGGTGAAGCCCTCGAAAATCTTCGCTTCGACGCCAGCGTGATAGACTCCGATGATGCCAGAAACCGCTATCGCCAGCGCCGCGAGCAGCGTCAGGTTGCGCGAGCGCGAGGAGTCAGCCGAAGCAGTGAAAGCGAGCGCGGCGGCGACAATCGCGAAAGCATGCGGCCAGCGCTGCCAGTAGCACATTTCGCAAGGGTGCAGGCCGCCGATATATTGCGAGCCGAGCGCTCCGCCGAGGAGCGCGAGCGGCAGCAGTAGTGCGATCAGCCGTGCGAGCGCCGCGGGGCGCATCGCGAGCGACCCCCCCGACCCAGCCGCAACCGCTTCGGCCATTGGGACTAGCGCAGCTTTTTCGAATTGTCCGCCGAGGCGATCGACGTCGGGGCCCCGGCAAGCCGCTTCAGCGTCTTCAGCGCATAGTCGAGCTGGAAGTCCTTGACGCCGGCCTTCTCCAGCGAAGCCGCGGTCATCAGGAAGCGCGGATCGGGCGTGTCGTCATTCTCGAGCAGCTTGTCCTCGACCTTCGCCTGGGCGAGCAGGTGGCGGCGCAGGTCCGCCTCGCGCACGACGCGGCGGTCCTTGTAGTCGGCGTCCGACAGCTGCGGGACGACGATGTCCGGCTCGATCCCGCCGGCCTGAACCGAGCGGCCCGACGGCGTGTAGTAGCGAGCGGTCGTCAGCCTCAGGGCGCTCTGCGGGCCGGTAATGACCACCGACTGCACCGAACCCTTGCCGAAGCTCTTTTCGCCCATGATCAGCGCACGGCGGTGATCCTGGAGCGCGCCGGCGACGATCTCGGAAGCCGAGGCGGTGCCGGCGTCGACGAGCACGATCACCGGAAGCCCGTGGGCCATGTCGCCGGGCCGCGCGTAGTAGCGCTCGATGTCGCTCTTGTCGCGGCCGCGCTGCGAGACGATCTCGCCGCTCTCGAGGAAGGCGTCGCTGACGTCGACCGCCTGGTCGAGCAAGCCGCCGGGGTTCGAGCGCAGGTCGACGACATAGCCGAGCGGCTTGCCGCCCGTCGCCTTGTCGATCGACAGCAGCGCCGACTTCGTCTGGTCGGCGACGTTGCCCGAGAAAGTGTTGATATTGATAATGCCGATCCCGTCCTTGATCTCCCACTTGACGGGACGGAGCTCGATCCGCTCGCGGGTCATGGAGACGTCGAACGGCTTGTCGCGGCCCGGACGGACGATGGTCAACTTGATCGGAGTGCCCGGGTTGCCGCGCATCTTGTTGACCGCCTCGTCGAGGCTGAGGCCGTAGAGCAGCTCACCGTTGATGTGGGTGATGTAATCGCCCGACTTGATCCCGGCTCGCCATGCCGGCGTGTCCTCGGTCGGGGTGATCACCTTGATCGCGCCGTCCTCTTCGGTGACCGAGAGGCCTAGGCCACCGTAATTTCCGTCGGTCGTCGTCTTCAGCGCCTGGAAGTCCGCGGCCTCCGCGTAGGAGGAGTGCGGATCGAGCGCCGAGAGCATGCCGTCGATCGCGCCCTTGATCAGAGTATGGTCGTCGACCTGGTCGACGTAATTGGCCTTCACCCGCTCGTAGACGCTCATGAACTTCTCGAGCTCCTGGTAATTGGCCGTGTCGGCGGCAGCGAAGCTGCTGCTTGCCACGGGCACCAGGGAAAGCGCTCCGACGAGCGCCACGGAGGGAAGGAACTTGCTGATCTTCTTCATAGGTCGCGTCCTGTTTCGGCGGCAGCCTTGTGCAATCGGCATTTAGCCGCCTTTAGAGCCCTTTGACAGGTTTTGAGATGAACCTGCGATGAGAGCTGGGGAGAATCGGCGCCCATTTTGGGACAATTCGACCCCCAAAGCTCCGATTGTTCGACCAACGGCATCGCCGAGATGCACCTTGTCACCGGGCTTGAGCGGCGAAGAGACATTGAGCAGCAGCGTCATCCAGCCGTGCCCGTGATCGATGACGAGGATCCCGTCATAGTCGCGGAACGGACCCGAGAAGCGCACGATTCCGTCAGCCGGTGCAGCTACGGACATCCCGCGGCCGGTGGCGAGTGTGAGTCCCCGCGAGCGCACGCCGCTCCGGTTCACCGAGCCGAGACCGTCCGTCACCGGTGCCTGAATGGGAAGCTGGTAGGCGAAGGGGACGCCCGTTGCGGCGCCCTCCCCGGCAGCAGGACGAGGAGGCGCGGCTTCCTCCGAGGCCAGCTGGCCTGCAAGCGCCGCCGACGCACGGCCCCGTCCCTCGCCGCCCTGCAGCTGCTCGACATTCTCTTCGGCCGCGAGGGCAACGTCCCCCGCGCTCAGCGCCCGGGCGCCCGAGGTGTTCGCCGCAGCAATGGCTTTCGTCTCCAGCTCGGCGAACCGGTCGCGCTTTGCGAGCAGGTCCTGCCGGCTTGCGAGCAGCTCCGCCCTCGCCGTTCCTGCGGCTTGCTCCAGTCGCTCGGCGTCCCTCATTTGCGATGAAAGAGCGGCCGTCCTCGCGCGGATCACCGGCATGGTCGAATCGAGCAGCAGGCGCACCTTCACGAACTCGTCGATGCTTCCGCGGTCGGCGATCGCAACCAGCGGCGGCCGCTGGCCCATCACCGCGAGCGCGGCAAGCAACGACGAGATCGGCCTCTGCTCTTCAGCGAGGCGCTGCCTTCGCGAGGCAAGGGCTGCCGAGACCAGCTGCAGCTCAGCATCGGCGGCCGTGATCCGCGCCTCCGACGCCTCGATCGCCTGCGCCGCGGCAGACTGCTCCACACGGAGGCGGTCGGCCTCGCTTCGAGCCTTCGCGGCTACGCCTTCCAGTCTTGTGGCCTGCGCTTCGGCCGCCGCCTGCTCCGCCCGCGCCTGGCGGATTGCCGTGTCGAGCGGGCTCGACTGCTGCGCGAGCGCGCTCGCCCCGAGCAGCGGGCAAAGGAGCAAGGCGAGAAGCGCACGCCGCATGCGCCTAACCTTCGCGATGATAGGGGTGGTTCGCAAGGATCGATGTCGCTCGGAACAATTGCTCGGCGAGCATCGCCCGGACGAGAAGGTGGGGCCAGGTCGCGAAGCCGAAGGAAAGCAGCAGGTCCGCGCCCCTCCTTTGATCCTCGTCATGACCGCCGTGAGCGCCGATCAGGAAGCGCGCCTCGCGCTTGCCACCGTCGCGCCAGGCTTCGAGCTTCTTCGCCAGCTCCATGGAGGAGACTGCCTGACCACGCTCGTCGAGCACGATTGTCACGGCGCTCGCCGGAAGCGGCGGCACGTTCCGGCCTTTCTCCGGCAGCTCGGTGAGCTTCACCGGCCAGACGATGCGCTTCAGATAGCGTTCGACCAGTTCGGCTTCGGGAGACCGGCCGATTTTCCCGCGAGCGACGATGTGGAGGAGCACTACCGCGAGAAAGCGGGAGTGCCGAACGGCCAGCTAAGCGCCGACTTGAACCCGTCGTAAATCGCCCGTGCCGTCTCCGCGATGGTGCGCGGCCGATTGCCGCCGCCGCGCGCGAAGATGGCGACCGCGATCCTGTGCCCGTCCGGCATGGTGATGAAACCCACGTCGTCGGACAGGCCGTTCAGCGTGCCGGTCTTATGCTCGATGGGCACACCCGGAAGCAGCGCCTTCATGCGGTTCTTGCCCGTCTCGCACTGCGACATGAGGTCGAGCAGATAGTTGCGGCTCTCGGGCTTGATCAGCTCGGCCTTGTAGATGCGCTTCAGCAGCGTGACCATCGCCATCGGCGTGCTCGAATCGCGGCGGTCCCAAAGGTCGCGCTTGTCGCTAAGCAGCTGGGCGATGGTGCGGTCGACGCGCAGACCGGTAACCCCATTGTCCTGGAGCCAGTCGTGGAGCGCCCGCGGGCCGCCGAGGTCCTTGAGCAGAATGTCGGTCGCGACATTGTCGCTGTGGATCAGCATCCGCGCCATCAGGCGACGGGCCGGAACTCCGTTGATCGTGTCGTCCAGCGAGCGGCGGCCATGGTCGACCTGCGCAAGGTAGAGCGCGGCGACCGCCACCTTGACCGTGCTCGCCATCGGGAAGGGCGTATCGCCCTTCACCGCTATGCTTTCACCGCTGTTGAGATCGAGCGCGGCGATGCCGACGTCAGCCGACTTGTTCGCCACCATGCTGGAGATCTGCTGCTCGAGCGTGAGCATGCCAGGCGAGGACGCAGCCGCGGCCGGCTGCGCCACAAATACAAGCAGTGACAACAGGACGATCGGAAAACGCATTAGCCTCACCCGCGCGCCGCACTGACGGCGCTATCATCGCCAAATGACCACATTCGTTCCAAATTGTAAAAATTTCTTACTTCGGGACGGAAAATATGGACGATTACGTCGTCGGCGTCGACCAGCACCCAGTCTGCTGCTGGAAGCCCCTCGATCCGCGGCGCTCTCCCAAATCGCTCTTTTATCTTGTCGGCAAGCTTAACGGCCATCGACGCGACCTGCCGCGTCGAGCGGCCGGAGGCGACGACCATATGGTCGGCGATGCTCGACTTGCCGGTGAGAGGGATGGACACGACCTCCTGCGCCTGGTCGTCGTCGAGCGACTGAAGGACGAGCTTGTGGAGGTCTTCGACGTCTTCGGGAGTGCGACCGTTCGGGGCGGTCTCAGCGCGAGTTTCTGCCAAGTGGTCTCCTGACTGAAGAAGGCATGCCAAATCGCGGAACACGCTTACTGTGGGGACGCGACCGACGGTGCCAGTTGGGGTCGTGCGCGCGTACGGCTGTTGCGGAGGTGGGATCGGGCGGCAGGCGAAGCATCAAGATCGCCGGTGCACTCCACTCCGTCCAACGTTTCGCCTGGCTTGAAGGATGGACGAACCTCCTGAGCCAACCCATCGCGCGCGCCGCGCGGGCAACCGAATCATAACCGGGCCGGCGAATCACCGCAATCGGGACTTCGCGGGCTAAGTCCCTCCAATCGCGCCAGAAGTGAAAATTTGGCAGGGTGTCGCTGCCGAGCAACCATATGAAGTCGTGTTGCGGGTAACAGCGCTTGAGGCGCCTGACCGTGTCGATCGTGTAGCGCGTTCCGGCGCGCAGCTCGAAGTCCGAGACCCGGATCGCCGCGCGCCGGGCCTGAAGTTCGGCCGAAGCCAACCTTGCCTCGTAGGGCGCCATTCCTTCCGCCGGTTTCAGCGGATTGCCGGGAGAGACCAGCCACCAGACCTCTTCGAGCCCGAGCTCCTCGAGCGCGGCAAGGCTGATCCGCCGATGCCCGCGATGCGCCGGATTGAACGAGCCGCCGAGAAGGCCGATGCGCGCCATGCGCCTCCAGCTAGCATGCGCAATCAAGCGCGCCTAATATCCGCAGCAGGGGGCGCTGATGGGTGGAATCGAAGCATTCGGCGACGCGGTGACCGGCGGTCTGCTGGCGCGGGCGGTGGAACCGGAGGCCGGGGAAGCCGACGGGCATACCCACGAGAAATGCTGCCTCAACTGTGGAACGCCGCTGACCGGGCCTTATTGCTCGGCGTGCGGCCAGAAGGCGCATGTCCACCGGTCGGTGCGGGCGTTCTTCCAGGACTTCCTCGCCGGCCTGTTCAACTTCGAAGGCAAGTTCTGGCGCACCTTGCCGATGCTCGCCTGGCGGCCGGGCGAGATGACGCGCCGCTACATCGCCGGCGAGCGCGCCCGCTTCATCTCGCCGGTCGCGCTGTACCTGTTCACGGTCTTCCTGATGTTCGCCGTCCTCAATTTCAGTGGCGCGCTCGGCTCCAGCAACCACCCAAGCCGCTTTCAATCGAGCCTGAAAACCGGTCTTGCCGAGGATCAGGCTACGCTGGCGAAGCTCCAGCAGCAACGCAGGACGGCCACGGGCAAGGATCTCGCCGTCATCGACCGCAAGATCGCCAAGCAAAAGGAAGACATCGCCGACATCCAGGGACTGCTCAAGGGCCCGGCTCCCCTCGTCACCGCCGATGTCGGCGACGAGACGCCGAGCTGGATCAAGCCGCTGATCGAGAACGCGCAGAAGAACCCGGAAGCGGTTTCGATGAAGGTCCAGGACGCGGCGTCGAAATACAGCTGGCTGCTGATCCCGATCTCGGTCCCGTTCGTGTGGCTGCTGTTCCCGTTCCGGCGGCAATATAACGCCTACGACCACACGGTCTTCGTCACTTACTCGCTGTCGTTCATGATGATGCTGGTGGTCGCGAGCGGGATAATGGTCAGCATCGGACTGGCCGGCCTCGCGGGCTTGCTGTTCTTTGTGCCGCCGTTCCACATGTACCGGCAACTGAAGCAGGCTTACCTGCTCAGCCGGTTCGGAGCCATCATGCGGACGATCGCGCTCCTGATGTTTGCCTTCGTCGCCGCCGCACTGTTCCTGGCGGCGGCGGTCGCGATCGGCGCGATGTAGCTTAAGCGCCGGCGGTCGCCGGGCCTCCGATGGCTCCGGGCTTTGGCCGCTTCGCCTTCGGGATCGACGAGCCCGCAGCCGGGATCGACGGGCCTTTGGCGCCGCCGCGGTCGATGGTCTCGCCGGCGAGCAGCTTCTTGATCTCGTCGCCCGACAGCGTCTCATATTCGAGCAGCGCCTTGGCGAGCGTTTCGAGCTCCTCGCGGAACTCCTCGAGCACGTGCTTGGCGCGGTCGTACCCTTGGTCGACGATGCGGCGGATCTCCTTGTCGATCGCACGCGCGGTCTCGTCGGACATGTTTCGCTGGCGATTGACGGAGTAGCCGAGGAACACTTCCTCGTCGGCATCGGCATATTGCAGAGGGCCGAGCTCGTCCGACATGCCCCAGCGGGTCACCATGTCGCGCGCAAGGCTCGTCGCATAGCTGATATCGGAAGAGGCACCGGAAGACACTTTGTCGTAGCCGAAGATCAATTCCTCGGCGACGCGGCCGCCCATGGAGACGGCGAGGTTCGCGTACATCTTGTCGCGGTGATAGCTGTAATTGTCGCGCTCCGGCAGGCGCATGACGAGGCCCAGCGCACGGCCGCGCGGGATGATCGTCGCCTTGTGGATCGGGTCCGACGCCGGCTCGTGGAGAGCGACGATCGCATGCCCCGCCTCGTGATAGGCGGTCATGCGCTTCTCGTCCTCGGTCATCACCATGGACTTGCGCTCGGTGCCCATCAGCACCTTGTCCTTGGCGTCCTCGAACTCCTGCATCGCGACCAGGCGCTTGCCCTTGCGCGCGGCGAGCAGCGCCGCCTCGTTGACGAGGTTGGCGAGGTCCGCGCCGGAGAAGCCGGGCGTGCCGCGGGCAATGATGCGGGCGTCCACGTCGGGCGCCAGCGGCACTTTCTTCATGTGCACGCCAAGGATCTGCTCGCGCCCGTCGATGTCGGGCCGCGGAACGACGACCTGGCGGTCGAAGCGGCCCGGACGCAGAAGCGCGGGATCGAGCACGTCCGGCCGGTTGGTCGCGGCGATGATGATGATGCCTTCATTGGCCTCGAAGCCGTCCATTTCGACCAGCAGCTGGTTCAGCGTCTGCTCGCGCTCGTCGTTGCCGTTGCCGAGGCCGGCGCCGCGATGGCGGCCGACGGCGTCGATCTCGTCGATGAAGACGATGCAGGGCGCCGACTTCTTGGCCTGGTCGAACATGTCGCGGACACGGCTCGCGCCGACGCCGACGAACATCTCGACGAAGTCCGAGCCGGAGATGGTGAAGAAGGGAACGCCCGCCTCACCCGCGATGGCCCGGGCGAGCAGCGTCTTGCCGGTGCCCGGAGGTCCGACGAGCAAGGCACCCTTGGGGATCTTGCCGCCTAGCCGGGCGAACTTGCCGGGATCCTTGAGGTACTCGACGATTTCCTGGAGCTCCTCGCGGGCCTCGTCGATTCCGGCGACGTCGGCGAAGGTCACCCGGCCCTGCTTCTCGGTCAGCATGCGCGCGCGGCTCTTGCCGAAGCCCATGGCGCCGGAGCCCGCGTTCTTCTGCATCTGGCGCATCACGAAGAAGCTGATTCCGAGGATGAGAAGGAACGGCAGCGAATTGTAGAGCATGTAGAGCCAGATGCTTGACTGCTCCTCGGCCTTGACCTGGACGGCGACGCCCTTCTGGATCAACCGGTCGGAGACGTTGGCGTCGGCGGGAGCGGTCGTGCGGAACGCCTCGCCGCTCGAAAGTTTGCCGCTGATCGTGCTGTTGCCGCCCGTGCTGGTGGCCATGATGACGGTGCGGACGTTGCCCTCGTCGACCTGGCGGACGAAGTCGGAATAGGGGATCGGGTTGCCGGCCGTGGCGCGGGAGCCGCCGTCGAGCATCTGAACGAAGAGAACGAGCGCGAACAGCACTCCGACCCAGATAAGCAGGCTCTTGGTCCAGGGGTTGCCGGGCTTCTTCTCTTTGTCGTTCATCGCTCTCTCGTCACGGGCATAACGCCCAGGGCCTTAAAATAGGCTCGTTGGCCCTAATAACAATGACGGGCTTAGGAAGCGGTGAACGGGCCGCCGAAAGCGGACGCTGGGCCCAGCCACAGGGTCGATGAGTTCGGGGCGGGCCAGCGCTCGTTAGCGGCCGCGGCTCGATTAATTTGGCGTGCGCGGTGAAGTCGTGTAGGCCGGACGGCAGCCTGTCACCGTCCGCTTTCCTTCGCGGGGCGGTAAGTGAAGTCGAACGCGGACACCCAGGTCTTTCCCTCGTCGGTCGACTGCTCGCCGAACTGGCGCACGGATCCATCGGCATTCCTTGAATAGGTCATCCGAACAGTGGGGCCGCCCCACTTGCCCGAAATGACCATCGCCGACCCGTTCCATCCGCCCGTAAAGACCGCTCGCGATCCGGATGAATCCATCCAGAACTGCTCCCAGCGCTTCTCCTGAGGCACATAAACGCTCAGCGATCCGCCAGGCTGGTTGCTGAACGGCATCCAGTTCTCACGGATTCCGCAACCATAGACCTTCTCGATCAGGCTGTGCCCGACCATCTTCCCTTTGGGCCCGTAGACGTCCCACTTGCCGACCCAGAAGTCGAACTGGTTATGCTCCGGGTCGCCGCAGGGTTTGGAAGCGGCCGATGCAGGCCCGCCTGTGGGCGGACTAGGGGCTGCCGCTTGTTCGGCGAGCATTATCAACGCGATAAGAACCAACACCGGCGCGCCTCCGTTGTTCACCGCGCCAGTTGAAACGCGGCAAGATCAATCGCTAAGGGGTCCGGGGGGTCTCCTCCAATATCCACTTTTGCATAGTCATCGGATAACCACTTTTATCGCGTCGCGGTTCTCCGTAGGAGCTCGATGAGCAGAGCGGTGGCCGAGCGCATCTCGGTTTCGGCCCAGCCGGCATAGCCAAGCAGGAATCCGCTTTCCGGCTCGGCCTCGACGTATTGCTGCGACAACGGGAGGAGAACCAGGCCCGCCTCGCGGCCACGCTCGGCGAGCTCGATGTCGCTGCACCGGCGCGCGATCCGTGGCCGAAGCCGCACGGTGAGATGCATCCCGACCTCTTGCGGCAGGATCTCGACGAGGTCGTCTGCGCTGCTCTTCAACATCTCAACCAGCAGCCGTCGCCGCCCGGTCAACTCGACGCGAAGCGCGCGCAGGTGACGCGCGAACGCACCGGTGGAAATGAATTCCGCCAATGCCGCCTGGGCGAGCGTCGGTACCATCGCGTAGCTTTGCCGCCGGGATTCGACGAGGCGCGCGATGAGATCGGGCGGCCCCGCTGCATAGCCGAGCCGAAGCCCGGGAAAAGTGAGCTTTGAAAAGCTGCCGAGAGTCAGCACCGGTGCGCCCGGATCGAGGCTGGCGAGCGACCGCAGCGGGCGACCGCTGAACCTGATTTCTCCGTCATAATCGTCGTCGATGATTAGGGCTCCGGTGCGGTGGGCCCAGTCGAGCAATGCCAGCCTTCGCGGTAGGCTGAGGGGGACGCCGAGTGGAAACTGGCGGGTCGGCGTGACGAGGGCCACTGCCGCTCCGGGCAATCGCCGTACCCCCTCCTCAATCCGGATTCCGTCCGAATCGATCGGCAGCGGCACGAGCGTCAGCCCCTCGCGTTCGAGCACCGTGCCAGCCGTCCCGAGGCCGGGGTCTTCAATCCAGGCATACACCGGCCCAGCGCTTCGCTGCCGCAGGACGCGCGAAACGAGACCGAGCACCTCTGAATTCCCGGCCGTGATCATCACTTGATCCGGGGTGACGGCGATCCCGCGAAGCGGGTGAAGATGTTGCGCCAAGGCCTCGCGCAGACCGGGCAAGCCCGCCCAGTGACGTTCCAGAACATCGTGCTGATAACGACGCCAGCCCCGTCCGATCATCCGTCCCCATGCCTGCCGCGGAAAAAGATCCACCGCCTGCCACGCCGGATCGAACGGTCGCCCCCGCGGCGCCCAGATCGACGCCTGCGTTTCCACTGTCGCCGACGGAGCAAGAGAAGAGCGCGGCTCTGACCGCGGCAGCTGCAGCTGGGCGACGAAATGTCCGGACCCGTGGCGGGCCTCGATGAATCCTTCGGCGGCGAGCTGCCCGAAAGCGTCAAGCGTCACTGTCCGCGAGACCTGCAACTCGCGCGACAGCCGTCGAGTTGAAGGAAGCTTGGTCCCGGCCGACAAACGCTGAGTCAGGATGAGCTCGCGCACGCCGACATACAGCTGTCGAACCAGGGGCTCGCCCGACGCTCGGTCGAGAGCGACCGAGAGCATCGCAACGACGCCTGACGCTTCCCCATCCATGTCGGTTCAATAGGAGGGCGGCTTCAACTCTCCAAATGGGCGGTGTCGAGCCACAAATCGCGCGCTCGGCCTCTCCACAAACTGAATATTAATCGCGCGGGGCTACTCCCGCGCCCGTGCAGAAGCTCCGCTCAGTCCAGGTGCTGCGCGCGGTCGCGGCTAGCGCGGTCGTGTTCCTGCACGCCTACCCGGGTCCGAACGAGGAGATCGTGGGCGCCGGCTACGGCGCGGCGGGCGTCGACCTGTTCTTCGTCATCTCCGGCTTCATCATGGCCAACGTCTCGGTCGGCCGGACTGCGGGCGGCTTTCTGCGCGACCGGCTGTGGCGCATCTATCCCGTGTGGTGGGTCGCCGTGCTGCCGTGGTTCTTCATGCCCCGGACCAGCTATTCGCTCTTCTCCAGCCTGTCGCTGTGGCCGGTCGTCGGCGGCAGCTATGTGGCGCCCGCGCTGGGTGTCGGCTGGACGCTGACCTTCGAGCTTGTCTTCTACGCGGGGATGACGCTGGCGATCGCGACACGGGCCGCGGTTCCGCTATTGTTCTACGGCGCCTGCCTGGTCGGGACCTTCACCACCAACGACCCCACGCTGCACATCCTCGGAAGCCCGATGGCGCTCGAGTTCCTGATGGGCGTCGTCGTCGCGCGCTTGCCCCGGCGGAACTGGCTGGGGCTGCTCGTGCCGTTCGGGCTTGCGCTGATGGCGATGACGTCGCCGCTGTTCGGCAAGGTCGACGCGGCGCTAGAGCCGGGGCTGGCGATCTGGCGCGCGTCCGAGTGGGGCATCCCGGCCGCTATGATCCTGTGGGGCGCGCTCAGCCTCGAGAAGTTGTTCGCGCATCGCGCCTTCGACGTTCCGGTGAAGATCGGCGACGCGTCCTATTCGGTCTACCTGTTCCACCCGCTGGTGACCTACGGCGTCGATCTGCCGTGGGTGATCGAGCTGACCGGCGCGATCGGCTTCGGCTGGATCATGCATTTGCTTGTCGAGCGCAGGATCATCTCAGCCGGAAAGCGGCTGCCCGCGTTCGGCTCAATCATGTCGCGGAAGCTGGCTCGGGCGGGTTGAGCCCGCTGGGCGTCAGGCGTGCTCGCGCACCCTCCGTTCGGCCCAATCGAACACCGACGGATCGGTGATGCCGCATTCGACAAGGAGCGTGCGCGCTTCAGATTCCTTCAAGCGCTCGAGAAAAGTGCCGGCGAGCTGCATTCGCCGTTCGCGCGCAGCCGGCGTTATCGCGCGCTGGGCCGCGGCCAGCTCCTCGTTGGCCCTGCGTCTATAGAAGCGCGCGTCCGATTCCATTCTTCGGCTCCCCCCGGGCGAAGCGCGACTCTTACCGAGTCGTTGAACGGATGTTTAACGGCTGTTTGTGACAGGTCGAGTCCGCTTCGGCGCCGGAACGAATCGCCATTCCGCGCCGCCCTTGCAGATCACGCCGCGTAGAGTCGCCTTGCCCCCGCCGTCGAGCGTGTCGAGCAGCCGGTCGAGCTCACGGCCGCGAAGCTCGGTGCCGTTCCCTTCGGTTGCGAGCGAGGCGACCGCGCGGCCGACGATGCGCCGGCGGATTTCGGGAGGCGCCGAGTCGGGACGGTAGGTGATCTCGGACGCGTTGGCGTCGACGGCGCGGTCCCATTCCTCGTCCGCGGCCCAGCGCAGCGCCGCATCGGCCTCGGCGAGGTTGCCGGCGCTGGCGGCGATGGCCTCAGGGTACAGCCACTCGGCATCTGCCAAGGCGCGGCGGACGCGCACGCGCTCGAACTGCTCGTCGGAATTGCTGGGGTCGGCGACAGGCTCGATTCCGGCGTCGGCGCAGATCTGTGCAAGCTCCACGCGCCGCCAGCTCAGGAGGGGGCGCAGCAGCGGCACGTCCGAGCCGGGGACCGTGGCCGCCTGACGCATCCCGGCGAGTCCCCTCACCCCGGCGCCGCGCGCAAGCCGCATCACCAATGTCTCGGCTTGGTCGTCGAGGTGATGCGCGGTCACAATGGCGCTCAGGCCCCGCTCGCGCGCCCAGCGATCGAGCGCTCCGTAGCGGACTTCCCGCGCCTGTTCCTGGAGGCCGGTCGCGGGTGGAACGTCCCATTCGATGCGAAGGATGGTGTGCGGGACGCCAAGGGCAGCGCTGACCTGAGCGACCATCTCCGCTTCCGCCGCGCTTTCCGGGCGGAGCGCATGATCGACCGTCGCCGCTTCGACGAGCCCAGGCCGGGTCTCGGCCGCGAGGAGGAGCAGTGCCATGCTGTCGGGACCGCCCGAGACGGCGATGCCGACTCGCGCGCCGGGGTCGATCAGCGCGTCGAGCGCGCTGCGGAAACGATCGAGGAGCTCTGGCTCGGGGCGCATGCCCCCGGTCTTAGCACATCAGCTGCATTGCGCCTTGGCTTCGGCTGCCTGCACTTGCGTCTTCAGGTCCGCTCGCACCTTGGCGCCGTAGACGGCATCGAGCTCCTGATAGGCCTTGCACGCCTGGCTCGGCTGGCCGAGCTGCATCAGTGCCTGGCCGAGATAGAACAGGCTGTCGGGCGCGCGCTCGCCCGCGGGGTTCGAGCGATAGTTGGCGAGCAAGGTGTTGGCCGCCCCCCGCGCATCGCCCTTGTCGAGCAAGGCGCGGCCGATGAGGTTGTTCGCGTAGCTGACTCGGCGGTGCTTCGGGTAAGCGGCGGTGAACGCCTTCAGTGAGGCGATCGCCTGGTCGTACTGACCGGCCTCCCACTGGTGAAAGCCCTGGCTGTAGGCATCCTCGGCGGGGTCGCTCGCGGGAAGCGCGGGACCGCCTTCCGCCGGAGTTGTGGCGGTCGCGGTTTCGCCCTTCTTCGGCGTGACGGGCTTGGTCGCTGGCTTTGTGGTCGCGGGCTTGGTGGTGACCGGAGCAGGTGTTTCCACCGTCGGCACCACCGCAGCGGCGGCCGCGGCTTCTTTCATCCTCTGCTCGAGCGCACCGATGCGCTGGTCCTGATCGCCACGGACCTTGGCGAGATCGGCCTGGAGGCTCTGCAGCGTATGGCCGTTCTCCTCCGACTGGCGGAGGATGTCGGCCATCTGCCGCTCGAGCGCATCGAGGCGCTGGTCGAGCGTCGCGACCGACGATTGGGTGGCGGCCGGCTCGTCGGAGAAGCCGGCGGTGTCGGCCGGGCGGCCCTTCGGGAAGACCTGCCGCTGCACCTGCTGGACCTGCCGTTCGAGACGGTCGAGCCGCTGCTCCGGAGTTGGCGCAGGGCGCTGGGCCGTGGCCGACGACGGCGGCACGAGCGCCGCTGCGGCGAGCGCCGCGAGGGCGGTGACGGGAGGCAGGATCTTCACTGAATTATTCCCCACGCTTTACGAAAGTTGAGACGACTGTGCCTTGGGCCGGCTTTCCCCGCGATGAATCTATTGGGTGACCGTGTTCGCGGGCGGCGGCGGAGCCTGTGCCGACGGTGGGGCCGCAGGCGGGGCGGACCTCGCCGGAGCCGCGGTTTGCGGGCGCGCCGCCTGCGACGCCGGGGGCGTCGACTGCGGTGCTGGGGGCGATGCCTGTCCCGTCCGCAGCAGGTCGGCCGGCAGCAGGCTGACGTCGCGAACAGTGGTCGAGGGCGGGCCGACCGGGGGAATGACGGTATTGCCGACGCTGATCCGCAGGCCCTCCGCCTTGCCGGTCTTGAGCAGTGGCGCGGTCGCGGTCGGCGGCACGGTGAAGGTCTGGCCCGGCTGCAGGATACCGGAGAAAAGCGTCGCTCCGGCCCTCTCGCTGACCTGGATCCAGGCGGGGGCGATCGCGGTCAGCACGACCGGCCCCTGAGCCGCCGGAGCCGCCGCCTGCGTAGCCGGCTGCTGCTGCGCCGGAGCTGGCGCCTCGGCGACGGGTGCGGCGTTGTTTTCGTCGGGCTGGTCGAGCGAGCGCTCGTTGAGCCAGGTCATGACGACGATCAGCAGGATGACCGCGCCGATCGCGCCGAACACCAGC
>Ga0207711_10003053_pt1 | contig 14631 bp, 13 predicted proteins | sample KBSS34metaG_FD_184401 | JGI IMG/M metagenome (GOLD analysis project Ga0207711, IMG submission 184401) | Switchgrass rhizosphere microbial communities from Kellogg Biological Station, Michigan, USA - KBS S3-4 metaG (SPAdes) (version 2) | ecosystem: Host-associated > Plants > Roots > Rhizosphere...
CAATCAACACTCCACCTGGACCACCACTACCGAGGTATATATTCTCCCACTCCGTTTGCTCTTCGGAGATCTCTTTCTTCAAACGCTGACGAGTCTGCGGATCACGCAGGCGGTTGAGCATCTTTTCTGTGCCGCCCTCGAGCGCCCACGGCGGCAGGCAAGCGCTTAGCGCGGTGCTGCCCGCAATATAAGGGTATATGTCGGCGGTAACATCCAAGCCGCGATCACGTGCCTGCTTGATGCGCCCGAGCACGTGGGCCATGCGACCCCAGTTCTTTTTGTACGCAGTCTTGAGGTGCCAGATCTCAACCGGAATTTGTGCCTTCTGCGCGATCTCAAACACTTCATCGAGCGACGCATCGATCGTGTTTGCTTCGCTGCGTTGGTGTGTGGCGTAGATGCCGCCGTACTGGTGCGCGACTTTAGCGAGCTCGACGAGTTCATCCGTCTTCGCAAAACGCGCGGGCACGTATTGCAGCGATGTCGAGAGACCGAGAGCGCCGTCGCGCATCGCATTCGCAACCAGTTTCTTCATCTGGTCCAACTCTGTCGCTGTTGGTGGTCGATCGTCGTAACCGATGACGTACTCGCGCACTTGAGTCGCGCCGACAAACGTGCCGAGATTCACGCCGGAGCCTTGCTTATCGAGCCGTTTGAAATATTCGTCGAGCGTGCGCCAGTCGATAGTGAGATTGAAGCGGCGCAGAAAGTCTTCCTGCTCTTTTATCTGACGTTCGTTGATCGGTGCAATCGACTCGCCCTCGCCGGTGATCTCGGTAGTCACGCCCATCATCACTTTGCTATTCGCGCGCGGATCGATCAGGACGTAAGTTTCGGATTGGCCCAGCATGTCGATGAAGCCGGGCGCCACTACGAGGCCGTGAGCATCAATAACGCGCGCGGCTGTGGTCGGGGCAAGGTTTCCGATCTTCACGATGCGATCGCCTTTGATCGCGACGTCCGCGGTGTACGCCGGGCGACCGGAGCCGTCGACGATTCTGCCGCCGCGGATCAGAAGATCGTACTGAGGTGACTGGGGCATCGTCAGAAGAAGACACAGACAAGCACAGATGGCTGCGGATTTAAACATCGAGAAACCTACTTCGTTGATTGGGTTCAGGTAACATGCAAGTGTCGTACTTACCGAAGACGCGATAGCGATTGCGAGCGACGAAGCGATAGACAACGTCGCGAAGTGCGCGCGGGATTACACTAGCTGCGACGGCGGAGACGCTCCAGAAACCGCCGAGCTCACGGCCGGCGCGCAGGATCGCATTGGATCGTTGCAACACTCGCTCGCCGGGCTGCTCGTAGTTTTCAATAACGTGCAGCGTGTCCAGATCTTTCGGATCGATGCCGTGACGTTGCAAAACTTTCGCGGCAAAGTCGCTTTGCAGAGAAGCAAAACGCAAACGACCTTGTCTATCGTGCTTGAGTAGAAATTGGACCAGGCGATTGCACAGCCCGCACACGCCGTCATAAAGAATGATTGGATCGGCCATCAGAAAGTCAGTGCCGGCTGGTTCGAGGCGCGCAATTGTCCGTTGATGGATGTGATTTCCTTTGCCTTCAAGTTCTCCCAATCTGCCAGCAGTTTGATCAACACCCCCTGAAGCTCGAATGAGGCATTAACCATCGGCTGCGTCGGCGCGAGATCTGCACTTTGCAGATCTTCGAGCAGCGACGAGAAGCCGTTATTCAAACGAGTCAGGTTCGGTTCGCGCACGTCGATGGTCCCGCCACCCGGACCGTCGCCACGTCCTTCACCGGCTAGTGCTGCCGCCTTCTTGTCGAGATGGTCGAGTGCTTCGGCGAGCGGGCCACGATCAACACGCCCAATCAGATCCTTTAACTGCGCGCGAAGTTTTTTGATCCGGTCCACTGTGTCATAGGTCGCGTTCATGCCGCGATAAGCTTCGCGCGATAAGTTGAACTGCTGCGTCAGGTCAGTCGGACTCGCCGTCAGGCGCGGATCCATCTTGACGGTCAACTGTTGCGTAAACGACTTGCCATTACTCGTCAGTTTCACCGTGTAAATCCCCGGCAACACCGATGGACCAAGGGGATAAAGCGGCGTGTCCCGATAAATCGCGGAGATCGGAAAACCATGACCGAAAGAGAGCGGTGGCGCGTATTTCAAATCCCACACGAACCGCTGCATTCCCGCTTTCGCGACCAATACCCGCGGCGGGCGAAACCAGTAAGGCGTTACTGGATAATCATCAGGATTGATCGGCGTCGGTTTGTCTTCGCTTGTGTAACGACGCACGAGTTGGTTTTTGCTGTCGTAGATCTCGAGCGTGATTGGCGTCCTCGAATCACCTCGCAAGTAGTAATTGATGATCGCGCCGTCTGGCGGATTCTGGCCGACGGGCTCTTCGGGCGGCAATGGCGTGTCCGTGTTGACGTTGCGCTTAACGCGATACGCCACTTGCGGCGCGAACAAGTGAACCGCTGAGTTTGTTACCGTTGCGTTGAGTTGTCGCAGTGGTGTGATGTCGTCGAGTATCCAGAACGAGCGGCCATGCGTGCCGACGACTACATCGTCGTTGTGAATCACGAGATCGCGAATCGACGTCGCGGGCATGTTCAAACGCAACGGCTGCCAGCTATCGCCATTGTTCAAAGAATAAAAGACCGCGAGTTCCGTTCCCGCAAACAACAGCCCTGCTCGCTGCGGATCTTCTTTGACAGTGTTGACTGGACCATCGGGCAACCCACTCACGATCTCTTTCCACGTCGTACCACCGTCAGTGGTGCGATAGATGTGCGGCTTCTGATCGTCGAGCCTGATCCGGTTAACAGCGACGTACGCAGTATTCACGTCGGAATGGCTTGCGTCGATCTGCGAGATCTTGCTCCATGAATCGATCGCCGGTGGCGTGACGTTCTTCCACGTCTTGCCACCATCGCGCGTGACGTGAATCAGACCATCATCCGTTCCCGCCCAGATCACGTTGATGTCTTTCGGCGACGGCGCGAGCGCGTAAATCACGCCACGCCTCGGTTGCGCCGCCATTTCAGGACGACGAAACACACCGATGCTCGCGGGCACTTCCGGTCTCTCACGCGAAAGATCCGGACTAATAATCTCCCAACTCACACCACCGTTCGTCGTCTTGAACAACACGTTGCCGGCGAGATAAAGCACATGCGGATCAACGGGCGAGAAGAGGATCGGCGCGGTTCGCAGAAATCTGTACTTCCCACTACGCAGAATCTCGGGCGCGATGTTCTGCACCTGGCCCGTCGTCGTGTCGAAACGCGACGCCTTGCCGCCGTATATGAGATTTGGATGGAGCGGATCGGGCGCGACGTAGCCATACTCTTCAACCCCAACCGTGCGCCAATCGCGAAAACTGATCGCGCCGTTATCGCCACGACTCTTCACCCCTGCCGAGCCGCTCTCCTGCTGGCCACCGTAAACCCAGTAAGGAAACTGATTGTCAGTGATGACGTGATAAAACTGCGCGGTCGGTTGGTTGTACCACGAGCTCCACGTCTCGCCCCCGTTCACACTGATCACCGCACCCTGGTCGGTCGCGAGCAACATGATCTGCGGGTTCTCGGGATTGATCCAAAGCGTGTGGTAGTCGTCGCCGCCGGGCGCGCCTTTGAAGGCGGTGAACGTCTTACCTCCGTCGGTCGATTTATAAGCGGCGATTGCAGCGGTGTAGACGACGTCCTTGTTGCGTGGATCGACATCGATTTCCGCGAAGTCACTGCCGCGTGCCCACGGGCGTCTGTCAGTGCCGGCGCGTCGCCACGTTTCGCCCGCGTCGTCAGACCGATAGATGCCGCCGAGCTGAGTCGAATCGACAGTTGCGTAGACCGTGTTTGGATCACTCGGAGCAACTGCGATCCCGATGCGTCCGAGTCCCTGTTCGAAAGTCGGCAGACCGTTTGTCAGTTGACGCCATGTGTTGCCACCGTCAGTTGTTTTGTAGAGACCGCTGCCCGGCCCCTGCCACGCGCCGTTCTCCCACGGGCCTTGTCGCGCCGACCAAAGGTCCGCGTAGATGACTTTCGGATCACGCGGATCGAAAGCGAGGGCGATCGCCCCCGTGTTCTCGTCCTTATATAGAACCTTCTGCCACGTTTCGCCGCCATCGGAAGAGCGAAACACGCCGCGTTCTTCGTTCGCTCCGTATGGGTGACCGAGCGCCGCGACGTAGACCAGATTCGGATCGCGAGGATGGACGAGTATCGCGCCGATCTGTTGCGCGTTGCGCAAGCCGAGATGTTTCCAGGTCTTGCCGGCGTCAGTCGATTTATACATGCCGTCGCCGGTGGAGAGATCCGGCCGCTGAAGGCCTTCGCCGCTGCCGACGTAGATCGTGTCGGGGCTCGAAGGCGCCACGGCGAGTGCGCCGATCGAGCCGGTGGGTTGATCGTCAAAGATCGGCTTCCACGTGTGGCCGTAGTCTGTGGTTTTCCAGACGCCGCCGTTGTTGACTCCTATATAAAAGACATTCGGTTTACCCGGAACGCCGGTCGCGCCCACAGTTCTGCCGGCGCGAAAAGGTCCGATCATCCGCCACTTCATGCCCGGCAACAGATCGCTGCCGGTGGTTTGCCCGTTAATGGGAACATTAAATAAGGAGCAGAACAGTAGACAAAGGACCGCACAAACAGGGCGTAGGATCATTTAGTTGTTCCTCGAACCTCAGACAGGATTTACCTGATTAACAGGATTTCCTTTTACTTCATCCTGTCCGTCCTGTAAATCCTTTCGGCCGCGTCTAAGAATAAGGGCGGAGATAAACGTCATAACCAATCCGACCGGAAGCGGTTCGAGGAGAGTCATTCCGATGTTGAAGAAGATGTTGTTGTACATCACTTGAAACTTCTTCATCTCCTCCGCTTGTTGGGCTAATTCGGCGGCAGAAGCGCCCTTGGCGCGCGCGTCTTCGAGTGCGAAAGCCGCGTATTTTTCGGCAAAGTCGGGCATGAAGTTGAAATATACGAACTCCCACGTGATGACGTAGAAAGCACAGGTAATCAGCATTATTAAAAGGCCAACGCTGAGCGCTCTGCCAAAACTGATATGTCCCCCGCCGACGTTTTCGCGATACGAACGGATGCCGAAGAACACTAATAAAAAGGCAAGCACCATCGTGGTGTAGCCAATGACCAGGGCCCGATTCATGCCGATCTGGTGCATGAAGGGCACGGTCGCCAGCATCAACGCGGACATGATCGCGCCCGAGATCAAACCAAAGGTCAAAACAATTTTTTTCATGACGTTGTCTCCTGGGATGATTTGTAAAACCGGGCGCAATCTACGTTTGTGCGCTCAAATTGTCGTCATACTTTAGGGTGATTTTCGATATTGATCGCGGAAATCATACTTTCGGGTAACAAAGCCATCCACAGATTACACAGATAAATTTAAAAACATCTGTGGATGGCTTTAAGGAATCAGTCCCATCTCTTTCCCGATTTGCACGGCTTGAGTGCGTCGCCTGGCGCCGAGCTTATCGAACAGGCGACTCGAATGGGTCTTGACTGTGTTTTCGCTGACGAAGAGTTTGCCGGCGATTTCGCGATTGCTCATGCCTTGGGCGATCAGTTCGAGGATTTCAAGTTCGCGACGCGTGATACCGAGATCTTTCAGGCGCTGTTCATTCAGGATGAAAGTGAGAGCAGCGGGTACCTGGACTTCCTTGACGATTAACACTTCCTTCTTTTTGGTGATTTTGAGACCGAGCCAGATACCGAGCGCGGCGAAGAGCAGGGCGATGAGTCCGCCATAGATCTCGATCGAGTGCTCGACGACCAGGAAACGAAACTCGATCAGCTTCAAGACTACGATCAGCACGCCGCCGCAAAGACCGTAGATCAGTGTGTGGATAAGCGTCTGTCTCTTCACGCGCGGGATAGTTTCACGCAAAGACACAAAGGATCGCAAAGGCGCCTTTGCGGCAACTTCGCGCCTTGGCGTGAAACCGACTCCTAAAAAATTAGTTGACAGTCTTTCGGGGTGTCTTTATACTCCTAAAAACTTAGGAGACAGTATGGCGCGACCGAAGACCGAGAATCTAACACCGCTCGAGCTCGAAATCATGCACGTGCTCTGGGAAACCGGACCCGCGAATGTGCAGACCGTTCAACAAAAACTCAAACGCGAACTGGCTTATACCACCGTCCAGACCATGCTCAACATTCTCGAGCGCAAGGGCAAAGCAAAACGAACCCTGAAAAATCGTGCCTACTTCTACAAACCCGCCGTGAGTCGAAAGCAAGTCGTCGGCAAACACGTTAAGGACGTCGTCGATCGTCTCTTCGGCGGCTCGGCGGAGAGTCTTGTAATGAGTCTTCTGGAAACCAAACATCTGACGCCCGCAAAGCTCGCGCGACTGCAACAGTTAGTAGAAAACGCCAGGGAGGAAGACGAAGATGAGAATAAGTAGCCCGCTCGTGCTGACGTTTCTACTCAACGCCTTTTGGCAGGTTGCGCTCATAGCCGGTCTGGCGGCGTTCGGTTCATGGCTATTGCGAAACTCAGTCGCGCGTTATCGCCACTGGCTCTGGGCCAGTGCGTTATGCCTCGCGTTCTTCGTCCCCGCACTCACTGCTTCACAAGTATTATTCGACACAGTCGCTCAATCAAACACACCGATCATACTTGCTAACGAAAACATCCCGCCGTTGGTTGAAGCTGTGCCCGATACAGCGCCAACCGCCATATCGGGAACGTTTCGGCTGAATCAAACTCTCGGATTCGCATTGCTCGTAGTCTATTTCGGATTTCTACTCTTCCGCAGCTTCAAACTAATTCAGGCCTGGCAAACTACGCGCAGCATCCGCCGCAGCGCAGTCGAACTCGAGCCGGACGATCGAATCGCGGAAATCATTCGTCGCTGCGAGCTCGAGATCGGCGCGCGCTCGCGTAAAGTAAAAGTCTTTCGTTCGGAGACGCTGCCGGTTCCAGTAACCATCGGGCTCTTTCATCCCGCCATCATTTTGCCTGAGCCACTGTTGCGTGAAGGCAATGTCGAACTACTAACTTCCGCGATCGCACACGAATTCATTCACGTCGCGCGACAGGATTACCTGCTCAACTTCATTTACGAATTACTGTTCGTTCCGATCTCGTTTCATCCGGCGGCGGCCTTATTGAGACGCCGGGTCAAACAGACTCGTGAACTCTGTTGCGACGAGCTCGTGGCGGAGCGAATCCTGAATGCCGAAGTTTACGCACGCTCGCTCGTCCGGCTCGCCAGTTCTGCACCAACTCTGCGCCGTCTCTCCGTTACTACAACCGTAGGCATCGCCGATGCTGACATCCTGGAGGCCCGTATCATGTCGTTGTTAAGAAAACCCGAGTTGAATACACGCTGGAAGAAGTTGTTGCTGGTCGCAGTGTCGTTGCTGTTGCTGGTGCCGTGCGTTGCCGCGGCGACGTATGCGATGCGGTTTGATGTCACGACAAACGCACAGGAACCTGTCACGCAGGAGAAGGAGCGTCAGGAAAAAGAAAAGGTCGAGATGAGACGTCGCGAAAGCGGTGACGAAATACGTGATCCGCGCGTTCGCGAGGAGATGGAGCGCAAAGAACGGGTGGAGATGGAGATGCGTGAAGTTCGACAGGCTGCACTCGTCCGCCTCGCGAAAATCAATATGGACCAGGCGATTCAGATTGCGACGAGCCAGCAACCCGGAAAGGTCCTGCTTTGCAGTCTCGAGGCAACTCACTGGAAAGAGCCTGGAAAATTGGCTGAAGACGGAATCGTTTTCTATCACGTCATGATAGCTAATGAAAATAGCGAAGGCGCGACACATATCTGGGTGAACGCCGTCGACGGCTCGATCGTCAAGAGCGAAAAGGAATTACCCCGCAAGCGCCAGCAATAGACCCGCTGACTACGCGGATGAACGCGGATCAAGCCGCTCTCTTAGATCTGTGTTCATCCGCGTAAATCTGCGGCTTCAAACTCTGCATCAACTCCTCAAATCCCGGCAGATCCAGTGATTGTGGTCCATCCGAGAGTGCTCGCTCAGGACACGGATGCACTTCAATCAACAACCCATCAGCGCCAACCGCCGCCGCCGCTTTCGACATCGGCGTGATCAAACTTCGCAGCCCTGTTCCATGTGAAGGATCTGCAAGCACCGGTAAGTGCGACAACTCCTTCACGAGGGCCACCGCCGCGAGGTCGAGCGTGTTACGCGTCGCGGTTTCAAACGTCTTGATGCCGCGTTCACACAAGACCACATTCGCATTGCCACCCGCGAGCAGATACTCAGCCGCCAGCAACCACTCCTTCACCGTCGCTGATGGTCCACGCTTCAAAAGCACCGGTTTCGAAACGCGCGCGAGTTTACGTAAGAGCGAGAAGTTCTGCATGTTGCGCGCCCCAACCTGCATCATGTCCGCATACTCTTCGACGATCTCGACATCCGCCTCGCTCATAACTTCAGTCACGATCGGCAAGCCAGTCTCTTTACTCGCACGCTGCAAAAAACGCAGCGCCTCGACCCCGAGTCCCTGGAAGTCGTAAGGGGAAGTACGCGGTTTGTAAGCGCCTCCGCGCAGCATGTTCGCGCCTGACGCTTTCACGGCGTGCGCAGTCTCCATCAGTTGCTCTTCGGATTCGACTGAACATGGTCCGGCGATTACTACGAGGTCGCCCGCGCCGATCTTCGTGCCGCGCACGTCAACAACGGTGCGAGTCTGTCGCAGTTGCCGACTGACGAGCTTGAACGGGTGCGAGATCTGTATGACTTCGGCAACGCCCGGCGCGGCGCGCAGCGCCTCGATCTCCGAGCGACGCCCGCTGCTGCCGATGGCCCCGATGATGGTGCGTTCCGCACCTTCAACTACGTGTGCCTGGAAACCACATTCCTTGATGCGATCGATGATGTGGTTGATTTCGTCGGGGGTTGCGTTGGTTGACATGTTGACGATCATGATTCTGTTTCCTTTACTGTTAACAAAACAAATCGGGTGTAGTTGTCCGCGTGGTCCTGGATGCTTTTGCAAATGATCGAGCCGCCGTAGAAATCTGCGGCGCGCTGGCCGGCAATCGCCGCGAGTTTTGGATCGCCGAGTCGGATTACTTCGGCGACGCTGCCGGCGGTGTCGTCGGCTATAACTGATTTAAGTTTGGGGTGTGTGTGGAAAAAGCGACCGCACTGCGCGAGTGCGACCGGATGCGACTGCACCTTCTCGATTGTGTTGAGCGATGCACCGGGACAGCCGATCAAGTGTTGTTCGACTTTGATCTGGATCTCGTCGATCACTGTCAAAGAATTTAATCGCAGTAGATCGACGGAAGGTTGAACGACGCCGGCAATCGTGTTTTCGATGGGCGCCAGCAGGTAGTCGGCGATGCCGTTATCAAGACTGCTGTAGAGTTCTGCAAAATTCCGGCGCGGCACCAGTTCGATTTCAGCGCCGAGCAGTTTGTGCGCAGCCTCTTCGCTGAACGCGCCGCGTTCGCCCTGAAAAGCGATCCTCGGTTTTGTAGTAAGCGTTATCACAAAGCGATTCCTGCCTGGACTCGTCTCGATTCGCGAATGATGCGTCGAAAAACTCTGCCCACGGCGCGTTCATCGAGGGGACCGTCGTTGATCTCCTGTAGCCGTTGCAACACGGAGCGTTCGCGGTCCGGATCGCAGAAGGGAAGATCCGCGGCCTGTTTGAGTGCGCCGACCTTGAGAGCGAGGCGGGCACGCATGTTGAGAAGTCGCAACAGTTCAGCGTCGATGTCGTCAATTTCTTTTCGCCAATGATCTATGTCCATGATTCGAAACTCCCGGGCAATAAAAAAACCAGCCGCGACTTTAGGATCGCGGCTGGCTCGTTGAAGGTGTTGTGCTTTTTTCTAGGTTGTCAGCACATCGTTTTCAAGCTCCGCCAGTCCGCTCTCCTTAAAAAAGAAGGAGCGGTAAGTAAAGGCGAAGTAGAAAAATGTACGAGTGCTAATCATGCCTCGGCTACTATAGGGAAGTCGGAAAAATTCTGTCAAGACTTTTCAATCCTGGCGAGAGTTCAAGGTTCAAGAACGTGCAAAAACATTGACGGCGCCCAGGGAGATAGATAGGATTTACGCGCTTAGGGAATTCTCGCTACCCGTTACTCTCTACCTCTTTAACCAAAGGAGTCTCACAAACCATGAAAAACACTTGCAAGGTTTTAGCTGGTCTTGCCACCCTCGTGTTAACACTAGTTTCAATCTGGGCCGCTGTTCATCCAGTCACGGCTTTGGCCGCCAGTGGCAGTGGTAAATGCGCAAATGGGTCAAGTGTAACCTGCACTGGAGATAGCTGCGTGTCACAAGACTCAACTCCAGCAGTAATGGTTTTTGCTACTGCACACGTATAGACAGACCGCCTGACGTTAAATTCTGCGCAAATGTTGGTTTCCCGCCTCCGTCAAAACCACCAAGTAATTGAACGAATTCGCGGATGGCCTGCTCTCTTCACTATCAGGAGTGGGCCTTACCTCGCAGACCAGGGGAGAACAAAGATGTGTGACGTTTCCCTTAATAAAAGACTAGTACAAATAGTAGCAGGGATAATTGTGCTCTGCTATCCAATGTTTTTGTCTGCGCAATCAGAAACCCGGCCCGGTGAACAACAAACGATATCAATCTCAGACGACGATTTTGCAAACATAGCGCAGCAAATCAAAACCTTAAAGGACCCTACGTTTCGAGGCTTCCTTCGATCTCGAATTTTGACATGGCTAACCGAAGATGGTGACGGCATTCGCCTACAAAGTGCTCTTCTTGTTGCCTCAGATGGTTTGGCGGACATCCAGACGCACAAGGATCAGATCTGGCCTCCAACGGCCCGCTGGCTTCGCCAGAGCATGATTAGTTCTATAAACCGGTGGAGCCCATTCGAGGCGAAAGTCCTCGCTCGCAAGTACTCGCTTCAGATCAACGAGCCGGCTAACAATGATCCGGTCAAGGACTTCACTTCCGCCATATCGAAACTGAACGACCCCAAAACAAGCGCTCAGGGAATGGAACTGGCGACGAAGGCTATTCTTAATAAAACAATTCCGCCCGAGATCCTATTCGGAGAATTACTTCGTCTGGACCAAAGCAACTCCCCACAGTTGCCACAAATACTCGCTGTTGTGCTCTCGCTCGAAGAGAATCAAAGTGGGTCTATCCCTCTGTCCTTTCTTAATTTTCTTCGCTCTATCTACTTAAAGAAAACGACTCCTGCTGAATTGCAAATCCGATTTCTGACCGCCAGCGTGACAGCCACCCGGCTTAGTCCAGTTGTATTTCAGGATCCGGCTGTTCGTGGGCCAGCCGCCGAACTTCTAAATGCCTCTCTGACATTCATTCAAAAGCTGACACCGACTCTCTATCCAGAAGCTGCGGGCCGGCTTCAGGAATTGAATGCTGGTGGTTTGACTAATTTTAAAAGCAGACAAGCTGCTGAGAGCCGAATAAGTCTGAGTGATCATCCCCTGGAACAGATGATCACTGAGGCCGACGAAACGAACGACAAACTGTTCAAGCGGCAACTCCTCGAAAGGGCTGCGCGTCTCGCGAAGAAGGATGGGAAACTTCGCCAGGCAGTTGATTTGATGGTTTCAAAGGATGATGCTGAAGATATAAAAGTGGAATGCGCCACCAATTTTGCTACCGATGAATTTCTGAACGAGATAGTAACGTCAGCACTTAAAGATAAGGATCTGGAAAACTCGGAATATGCTGCTTCAAGGATGTATTGTCCCGTAAACCGGACTAACGCGTTGCGCGCCGTCGCCGTTCGTTACTATCAGGAACGGGACAGAGTTCGTGGTCAGCGATCGCTGGCCGCGGCTGCCAAATGTTTAAGTAATGCTGAGGACGGCACGATGAAAGCCCGTGTGTCTTTAGCGTTGGCTGACGCTTTTCTTCACTTTGAGCCGTCAGGTGCGCAAGACGCCTTTCACAACGCAGTTGAAAGTATCAATAAACTACCACGGCCAAAGAACGATGAGGAGAAGCAGTTCTATCTTTCTCTGCTGCCATTGGCGGAGGATGTTATCAAGTCGTTTCGGACCTTGGCACGGCAAGACCGTGGGACTGCATCGGCACTCTCCGCGGAGATCCGGCTGGAAGAATTAAGAGCATGTGCGGCCGCTGGAATTGATAGCAGCCCTAAACCATAGCGGACGAAAGTGAAGTGCCAACCGGTTTGAAGTGATTGGATTGGTTCGTGAAGCTGAGGACGTTACAAGACTCACCCGTACCCCTCAAAGTTGTCCTCGTTCCGGATGATGTCGTGTTGCGTTATAAGCTTTCGGTGACGCCAGTTACTTTGATCGTTTCCAATAGTGGAACAGTTGAAAAAGCCTGGATGGGGCTGTGGGACGAGAACAATATTTCGCGGCAAGTTCAGCCATGGGTATAGCAATCTCATCGCATTAAAGTTAACCGTTTTAGCCTGTGACCTAAATCGGTTTGACATTCACGGCGGATCTGCCTAATCTTCGTCGTGTAATCCCCTACAAAGTTAACCCCTGCCAACTTAGATTCAGAGATGGGAGACGCCTTGTCTTGTCCTTCACTGACATCTACTCGCCGGGCTAACAGGCAGAGTTCCATCCTGCCCGCTCGTTACCCGTTCGCTTCTAACCAACCCTTCCAATTCAATTCGCGTGGCAATGATCGGAGGTTCATTTTATGGATGTCTCCAGGAGAACGTTTCTTAAGGCTTCTGTCGTCGGCGGTGCAGGTGTTTCTGTTTTTGGTTTCAATCTGGCGCCCGTGTATGCGCAAACTCAGGGACTCAAGATTGCGCGTACGACGGAGACGCGCAGCACCTGTCCTTACTGCTCGGTGAGTTGCGGTGTGATCATTCACACCCTCGGTGATAAAGCGAAAAACGCAACACCGGAGGTCGTGCACGTCGAAGGGGATCCCGATCACCCAATCAATCGCGGCACGCTGTGCCCGAAAGGCGCGTCACTAGAGCAGGACATCGCAAGCGCACGCCGTTTGCTGAAACCGCAAGTGCGACGACCGGGCTCCGATCACTGGGAAGACATCTCCTGGGCCGATGCTGTCAATGACATTGCCCGTTGGGTGAAGAAGACTCGCGACGCCACGTTCATCGAGAAAGATCAAAAAGGCAATACAGTTAATCGTCTCGAAACTATCGGCTGGACAGGTGGATGCACTGACACCAACGAGCTGAATTACCTCGCGGTCAAGGCGATGCGCAGCCTGGGGGTCTGCTATTTCGAAACGCAGGCCCGGGTTTGACACGGTCCAACGGTCTCCAGTTTGGGGCCCACCTTTGGACGCGGCGCAATGACGAATGGCTGGATCGACATCAAGAACACCGACATGATGTTGATCATGGGCGGCAATCCAGCCGAGAACCATCCTTGTGGCTTCAAGTGGCCGGTTGAAGCCAAGAAAACACGCAACGCAAAGATGATCGTTGTCGATCCGCGCTTCACGCGTACGGCTGCGGTTGCTGATCTCTTCCTGCAAATCCGGGCAGGAAGTGACATAGCGTTTCTGGGCGGTGTGATCAACTACGCGATTCAAAATGATCGACTCGCGAAGGATTACCTGATCAACTACACCAACGCGGCATTCATCGTTAAAGACGGATTCAAACTTCCTGACGATGGTTTGTTCTCCGGCTTCGATACAGCCGGCGCAACCTACGACAAAACAACGTGGAACTATGAGGAAGGCGGGAAGGTTGAGGCTGCGACCGCAGCGGCCGCCGCATCATCGAACCCGCAGCCCGCGAAAAACGGGCAAGGCGCCTCAGGAGGAAATAGCGGTGGACAAAAAACAGAACAAGGTCCTGAAGGCGGTGGTCATCAAGCCGCTGGTGGGCCAGGGGCATCCGGGCAAGCCGGGCCCAAGCCACCTCCAATGCTGCCTCCCAACGTTGCTTACGATCCTTCATTGCAGCATCCGCGGTCTGTCTTCCAACTCCTGAAGCAGCAGTATTCGCGCTACACGCCGGAAATGGTTGAGCGCATCACCGGCATTCCGAAAGATCAGTTTCTTAAAGCCGCTGATTTGTTCACTTCGATTCGCAAGAACGGTGATACGAAGAAAGCAGCAACGATTATTTATGCGGTCGGCTGGACGCAGCACACTTCCGGTACGCAGATCATCCGCACGGCTGCAATCCTGCAGCTCCTTCTCGGGAACGTTGGCCGTGCGGGTGGCGGCGTGAATGCATTGCGCGGTCATTCAAATATCCAGGGCGCCACTGATATGGGCGGCGTCTTTGACATCTTCCCTGGTTATTTGAAGATTCCGGCTCCCGCCGACGTTGACCTCGCGACTTTTCTCAAGCGCACTACACCTACCGTTTCAAAGCCGGCGGAATGGGATTCATACAACTACTGGTCCAACACACCAGCATTCATGGTGTCATTCCTGAAAGCTCTTTACGGCGACTCAGCAAAGAAAGAGAACGATTTCAACTATCAATTTTTACCGAAGATCGATCGCAAGTTTTCCTGGACTGAAATGTGGGATGAGATGTATGCCGGCAAAGTGAAAGGCCTGTTTGCCTTTGGCATGAACGGTGTGGCCATTGGTCCCAATTCCCACAAGAACATCGAGGCTTTAAAGAAGGCGGATTTTCTGGTCGTCTGTGACATCTATCCGGAAGAGACGGCGGAGTTTTGGAACTCGCCCG
>Ga0207711_10003054_pt1 | contig 14628 bp, 15 predicted proteins | sample KBSS34metaG_FD_184401 | JGI IMG/M metagenome (GOLD analysis project Ga0207711, IMG submission 184401) | Switchgrass rhizosphere microbial communities from Kellogg Biological Station, Michigan, USA - KBS S3-4 metaG (SPAdes) (version 2) | ecosystem: Host-associated > Plants > Roots > Rhizosphere...
CTTAAGCGAGACATCATGTCCTCGCACGCCACGTTCGCCGTGTCAGACACAGTGCCGGAGGCACTGACCGCCGGCCCCGAAGTTCCTCGTAAGAAACCTACTCGAACTGTCCACTTAATGGGGAGGCTCGTTCCCATTTTTGCGGAAAACGGCGGTACGAACTCGCGATTGGCGTTGATATTCGCAAAGAATCAATTCGCTGCAATTGTTTCGACCTGGGGGGTAATTATGAAGACTCGACTTTGGATTTCTGTAGCACTCATAACGCTCGTGGCGTTTCTAACGCTCGCGAGAGTTGGCAGATTACAGGCGCAGGCCACCGATAGCATTCTTGTCGGCGTCGTCGCCGATCCTAGCGATGCGGTAGTGCCCAACGCTACCGTTATCGCGACCAACCGGGGCACGGGTGTTAAGTACACAGCAACGACGAATGCCACGGGCGAATATCGAATCAACAACGTTCCGGTCGGCACCTATGACGTGGAGGCCAGAGCCAACGGACTGGCCAGCAAGAAGGTTTCGGGTGTGGCTCTCGATCTGAATCGCACTTCATCCGTGAATTTCAAGTTGGAGGTTGGAGCCGTAGCGACCAGCGTGCAGGTGGTGGAATCGACCGCGCTGATTGACACTTCAACGGCGCAGCTGCAAACCTCATTCACTTCCGAAGCCAGTCTCAATCTGCCTTCGGCGGGGAACTATTTGAATGACACGGGAGTTTTGAACTTGAGCTTGCTGGCCCCTGGCGTGACGCAGAGCGGAGGCATGGGATATGGCACCGGCCCCAGCGTCGGCGGCCAACGCCCGACCAATAACAGCTTCAATATCGATGGCGTGGACAACAATCGCCACGACGTCACCGGTCCTCTGTCCCTAGTTCCAAATGATGCCGTGGCCCAGTTCAGCATTCTCGAAAACCAGTTCAGTCCGGAGTTCGGCGGCGCATCGGGCGGTATCTTCAACACTATCGTGAAGAGCGGCACGAACGAGATCCACGGATCGGTTTACGAGTACATGAACAATCGCAATTTGAACGCGGTTGATTCCTTGAAGTCAGTCCAGGGATTCAAATCCAATCCGCGCTTTGACTACAATCGCTTCGGCGGCACGGTTGGCGGACCGATCAAGAAGAATAAGCTCTTCTACTTCGCTGATTGGGAGTATTCTCCCCTCGGACAGGCCTCGACGCCAGGTTCGCCCATACAGGCGCCCACCGCCGCCGGCTATCAGACCATCGCGGGTTTGCCGGGAATCAGCAAGACCAACCTGACGGTCCTGCAGACTTATTTGGCGCCTGCGCCGACTGCAACGGACACGATCAAGGTCGGAGGGGCTTCCATTCCGATCGGGCAGGTGCAAGTGGTGGGACCTTCCTACGTCAACAGGCAGAATGGAGTTGGTTCCATCGACTGGAATATCGGCGAGAAGGATCAGGTGCGCGGGCGGTTTTTCATCAACAGATATTCCGGGATTGATACGAATGCGCAGTTGCCGGTTTTCTACACGCAGATCCCTGACAACCGAAGCCTGACCTCCATATCGGAGATCCACACGTTTAATTCCACAATGCTGAATGAGTTTCGCGCGTCCTACAGCCGCAAGAACAATAATTATCCGGTGGGGGATTTCAAGTTTCCCGGCCTGGATCAATTTCCGAACCTTACCTTCGACGATCTGAACTTGCAAGTAGGGCCGGACTCCAGCACTCCCCAGGGCTATATTCAGGGAGCCTTACAGGCAACGGACAATCTCACCAAGACGTGGGGACACCACACTTTCAAGACCGGGTATCAGTTTCAGGACATCATCGCCAGCAATAACTTCGTCCAACGCTCTCGAGGCGATTATGATTACTCCACGCTGGACCTCTATCTGCACGATTTGAGCCCGGATTCATTAGGCGAGCGTAGCGTCGGGGTGGCTGGCGGCATTCCTGCCGGATACCTGTTTCACTCGGTTTTTTTCAACGACGATTACCGTATTAAGCCGAATCTGACCCTGAACCTCGGCGTCCGCTATGAGTACATGACGGTCCCGGTGGTTTCCCGGTATCAGAGCTTTAGCTCGGCTGCAAATCTTCCGGGGCTGATCACCTTCGGTGAACCACAGCCGCAGAAGAACAACTGGGCCCCGCGTCTGGGTATCGCGTGGTCTCCCGGAAACAGCGCGGTGTGGTCTATCCGCGCGGGCTTTGGCATCAACTACGACCAACCCTACAACAACCTGAACATCAACGCGAAACCGGCCTACTTTCAACAGACCGAAGATGTTCCCAGCCTTACTAACAACACCCCAAACTTCCTCGCGAACGGCGGACTCCTTCCGTCCAATGCAATCGTGATAACGACGAATCCAACGATAGCGCGCGCCGCCGTATCTGCGTATAACTATGACCAGATCCGCCCGTACGCCATCAATTACACGGTCGGTATCCAGCGTTCCTTGGGCAGGGATTACACTATCGAGGCGCGCTATGTCGGGACCAAGGGCGTCCACCTTTACGTTCAAGACCAGATCAACAGAATCACGGACGTAACACCGTCCTACAGCTTGCCGACCTTCGTTACCACGCCGACGGCCGCGCAGCTCGCAGGATTAAACCTGACGCTAGGACAGATCAAGAATACTCTTGTGGCCATGACGAACAACCCAGCCTCGCCCAGTAATAGCTACGGGCAGTTCGGGTTCGGGAGCACGATCACGGCGTATCATCCCATCGGGAACTCCAAGTACAACGGCTTGTCTCTCCAGTTGAATAAGCGTTATGCGAAGAACTTTTCCTACATGACCGCATTTACCTGGAGCCATGCGCTCGACGATTCAACGGCGACGGTGTTCAGCACAAATCTGACGCCACGCCGCGGCCAGGACTTCAGGAACCTGCGCAACGATTGGTCCTCTTCGGCGCTGGATCGCCGGCTCCGCTTTACATTCACGCCCATGTATGACGTGAAAGTCTTCGAGAACCGTAGTTGGATGATGAAGAATATCGTGGGCAATTGGAATCTTTCAGCCACCTATACGTACCAATCGCCCGCCTACGCCACGGTCCAAAGCGGAATCGATTCGAACCTCAACAATGATTCCGCTGGCGACCGCGCGATTGTCAATCCCGCAGGCAATGCTAACCTGTCCTCGGCTGTGACGGGCATAAACAGCTCGGGTGCGGCGGTGGCGGCCGGCGCGGCTTCCACCGTCGCCTACGTCGCGGTGAATTCGAACGCGCGGTACATCCAGGCCGGGCAAGGCGCCTTTGCCAACGCGGGCCGGAATACCTTCCCATTGCATCCGATCGACAATGTCGACCTCCAAGTTTTGAAGCGCCTGGCCGTTACCGAACGGACGCGCGTAGAGTTTGGCGGACAGTTTAGCAACGTACTCAACCATCCCCAATGGACGGGCGACCTGCTGAACGACGTTTATCCTAATCAGCTAAACAACACGCGCAGCTTCCTGCTGACCGGAAGCTCATCGTTCGGCCGGTTCGATCAGTTCTATACCAGCAACTCGCGCACCTTGACGGTACTCGGACGGCTGGTCTTCTAGATGTTCCACTGATGGACTGGGCGGGAGCGTTCCCCGCCCAGTCCTGGCGGGGAGTCATGCCGCCAGTCTCGGAGGACGCTGGTCGGTCATGCGGGGCCATTCTGTTGAATGCGTTTGCGGGCATGACTAATCTCGGCCCAGAGCCACAACATCTGCCAGAGGATCAGTCGTTCGAATGGCATCTGATGGGTGAGCGCGAGAGCCATCAAGCAGTAAACGAAAAGGTACACGACGATCCTGCTGAGGGCTACCAGCGCCCACATCGCCAATTTGCGTTTTTGCCAGGCCATTTTGTCCAGGTAGAGCAGGGACAGTTTCTGCGAGGCCCACGCTTTCAAACTGGCCGCCGCGATAATAATCGTGAAACTCAGCATCCACCACGACATTGAGTCCGAAAGCTTGCGCGGCTCGTGGAAGGTCCAAAGAGCGAGGACGATGCTCGCCTGGATTGCCCATCCAGTAAAAATCGCGACGCCGTAACTGCCCAGCGTTCGGCAGTCCTGGACTGCACCGATCGCGATCGCCTTTAGAGTCTGACGCCAGAACCATGCGGAAGACCGGCCGTGTTGGAACTCCTCGATCAGATCGCCCGCAAGCGGCGAGTTTTGTGCCGCGATGCCGGAACACCGCAACAGCCATGCTGCAAGTTTCGGAGGATGCCGAAGTTTCATGCCAGACCTTTACCAAGCTGGGGAAGTCCGTGCCACAAGCTGACCAGCGCGCGCTGCGTTTCCCGCACCGCCTGCAAGCCCGATTCGGTGACTCGGAAATAGCGCTTCGCCCGGCCGCCGCGCTCGGCTGTCGGATCGCCCAAGCGAGAGGCGACCAGGCCCTTCTCCTCCAGCCGTTCGAGCGACGCATACACGCTGCCCAGCGCCACCTCGCGGCCGCTGCGCTGTTCGATTTCACGGGAAATCGGAACACCGTAGGCCTGGTCTCCGAGACGGATGAGCGCCAAGAGAACCATCAGCTCAAACTCACCGAGAAAGCTTCGGCGCTTCATTTGTTCGATCATAGTGAATAAATAGGCGCAACGCAAGGTGGCGGGCCTGAGGTGATAAACTCTCGTCGAGGTGAACGCCATGCGAGCGAGTCTCATTTTTCTGATTACGCTGACGCCGCTATTAGCCCAGGACAGCAAGTCTCTTGCGGCGCGAGTCCAGCGGCTGGAAGATATTCAGGAGATCCAGGGCGTCCTGCTGGACTACGGCCGGTTCCTCGACGCCCGCGACTTCGCGGCCTACTCACGCTTGTTCGCCAAGGACGGCGAATGGGTGGGTGGATTCGGTACCGTCCAGGGCCCGGCGGCCATTCAGGCGTTCATGGAGAAGAACATCACTGGTCCCAATCGCGGAAATACCTTCCATATTCTGTCCAACTTCAAAATCGAGGTGCATGGAGACACCGCCACGGCCTGGTCGCGCTGGACTTTTATGACTCCCGGGGCCGACAAGAAGCCTGCTGCTGCCCAAGCCGGCCGCTACGACGACACCTTGGTCCGCGAGAACGGCCACTGGAAATTCAAGCGCCGGACCGCCTCGAACGACATCCCCATCCCCGATCCGGTCCCTGCCAAATAGGCGTAAAATGGCCCTTCCGTCCCGTATCTCACAGATACAACGGGGTTTTTCCTCCCGCCGATGCCCGTAGCCCAGTGGACGGAACTGTTGTAACCTAGCAGTGAGCCGGTGCGCCTTTTTACTTGTAGGGATTGGACTTTTAGTATCGCCGGTAACACTGGGAGCGGTGGCGGCGGTCATGCTGGTTGACTTCGAACTCATAGAACGGGCTCGAAGCGGTGACGATAGCGCGTTTAACCAGGTGGTGCAGGCATACCGTAAACGGATCCTGGGTACTATAGCGCGGCTCATCGGCAGGCCGGAGGACGTGGAGGATGTAGGACAGGAAGTTTTCCTCCGATTGTATTTTTCTCTGGACCAGTTGAGAACGGCGGAAGTGTTCGAGCCGTGGCTGTACCGGCTGACCGTGAACGCGGCGTATGACTATTTGCGCCGGCAGCGGCGGCGGCGCGAGAGCCGGATGTCGGATTTGAGCGAGCAGCAGGTGATGATGGCGGATGCTGCCGCAGGTGGGAAACGCGACGTAGAAGAGACACGTCGAACGAAGATACGGGAGACGGTGGACGATTTACTCGGGAAGATTTCCGAGGAAGACCGGATCCTGTTGACGCTGAAAGAAGTCGAAGGGTTATCTCTCAAGGAGCTGGAGAAGATATACCGGGTGAACGAAAACGCTCTGAAGGTACGATTGTTCCGGGCTAGGCAGCGGGTTCTAAAGGCTTATGACGCCGGGGAGCCTGAGGTGGGCGGGTAGCAAAATCGATGTCCGGAGGTATAGAATGGATCGCATGAAAGACAGACTCGACGCGCTCTGGGTTGAGTATCGGGAGGCGACTCCTGATCCTGAAGCCGGCCCTAACTTCATGCCGCAGCTGTGGCAGAAGATCGAAACACGGCGCGTCGAAACCACGTCCGTATTTCGCCGGCTGGCTCAGATCTGCGTAATGGCAACCGTCGCTCTGGCCCTGGTCATAAGCGCGGTGCTGATTCCCCACAGCAATAACGACGAAGTATTCTACAGCGGAACCTACGTCGATGTTCTCGCCGCCGAGCACTCTAATGATTATGTGGAGGCTCTCCCGGCGGGAGACTATCGATGAACGTCTCTCGCAAGAGCATCGCCCTCTACGTGGCGCTCGTGTTCGTGAGCGGGGCGGTCCTGGGCGTCTTCGGCGATCGCTTGTATACCGTGACTACGGTGGCAAGCAAAAACACCAAAGCTAAGCCCAGTCCCGAGGAGTTCCGTCGCGGTTACCTCGGATTCATGCAAAAGCGTCTAACCCTAAGCGAGACGCAGGTCACCCAGCTGGGCCTGATTCTGGATGAAACCCGGGCGCGCATGAATGAAGTCCATGAGCGGACGATACCGGAACAGCAGGAAATTCAGAAATCACAATCTGACAAGATCCGCGCGCTGCTCACGCCTGCCCAGCAGTCGGAATACGACGTCGTGGTCAAAGAGCGTAGAGAGCGAATGAAGAAGGGCGGCCCTCGCGGCGGTCCTGGCGGATTCTGATTCTTCGGCTTTATTTTGCTGCGGCGCCTTCTCCCCTATACCAGCGTTCTCATGATTCTGGCCTTGCTGTACGCCGGCTGGACGCTCTACTCGCGCCATCAGGCTGCCGCTGAGGCGGAACGCCAAGCCCAACAGAAACAGATCGACGAGGATCAAAAAACCGTCGCCAGGTTTGGCGGCGATCGCCTCACGATTCTGGGATTCAACGCTGCAAAGGGCGAAGTCCCGCCGGGAGGACGCGTAGTGTTGTGTTATGGCGTATCGAACGCCGCGGGGGTGAAAATCGAACCGGGCGTGGAGCCGATCAAACCTGCGATCTCGCACTGTTTGAACGTGTTCCCGAAGAAAACGACAACGTACAAGCTGACCGCTGAAGACTCTCAGGGAAACACGAAGAGCGCGGCGCTGACGATCAGAGTGCGGTAAAGTGCCAAGCCGGAGCGCGCAGCGCAGGGCGCGGACTGCGATCAGGGGAAGAAAATTGGCTCGCGCCCTGCTGCGTTGCGCGCGCTTAAGGTACCGATACTGGTTTCTTCTTGGCTGCGGCTGCGGCGGCCTGGGCGTCCCGGACCTTCTGGTACTTCTTCTGGAAGCGGTCGACACGGCCTTCGGTGTCAATCAGCTTCTGCTTTCCAGTGAAGAACGGATGGCAGCTCGAGCAGATTTCCACTCGGATGTCGCCCTTATGAGCCGAGCGCGTCTTGAACGTGTGCCCGCAAGCGCAGACGACGTTGATTTCTTCGTAGGCGGGGTGAATTCCAGCTTTCATGGGAAATTCCAATATAACACAAGCCTAAACACAAGGCCCCGCGCAGCCCTTGGAAGGGACACGGCGGGGCCTTATGGTTGAATCAGGACTCTTTCGCGTTGAGGGGGCCGTTCCACATGAGCAGCGGCCTCGACACTGTTCGAAACCTGAACGTTAGCGGGTCGACTTCAACAGTCGGCCACCTCACGCGTGGTTTGAGTGCTGTTTTTACTACTGCCAGATATCATTAGACTGGACCACCTCCTTCCTCAGTGATGCCTTCATCTTAAGACCACTCTGCAAAAGTGTCAAGCTAGAAAACAACGGTATGGAAACATTAGTTACTTACTCTGTTCGCGACGATGTGGGCGTCATCGTCATCAACAATCCTCCTGTGAATGCGCTCAGTTCGGGGGTACTAGAAGGCCTCAGGACCGCGGTGCACGCGCTGGAAGGGAACGGCGCGGTGCAGGCCCTTGTTGTCATCGGCGGCGGGAAGACGTTCGTGGCAGGCGCCGACATTAATCAGTTTGTCGACATCCTATCGGGGCAGGGAACCATGCCGGCGTTCCATCCGGTGCTCGACGCCATCGAAAATTGCGCCAAGCCGGTCGTAATGGCGATTCACGGTACCGCGCTCGGCGGCGGCCTGGAACTGGCCATGGCCGGACACTATCGCGTGGCGACGTCCGATGCGCAGGTCGGGCAGCCGGAGGTGAAGATCGGACTGATTCCCGGGGCGGGCGGAACGCAGCGGTTGCCCCGGCTGGCGGGCGTCGCCAAGGCCGCCGAGATGTGCGCGTTCGGCGAGCCTATTTCGGCGAAGGAAGCTTTGGCTGCCGGCATCGTCGACAAAATCATTGAGCAAGACTTGCTTGCGGACGCAATTGCTTTCGCTCGCGAGGTTGAAAAACCGAGACGTACGCGCGATCTGCCGGTGACGCCAGCCGATATCTCGGACGTCCGCAAAAAGCTCCGGGGAAAATTGACCGCGCCGGTAGCGGCGCTGGACGCCGTGGAAGCGGCTGGGAGGCTGCCGTTCGATGAAGGAATTCGAGTGGAGGGTGAAATCTTCGACCGCTGCCTGCATTCGGACCAGTGCAAGGCGCTCATTCACGCGTTCTTCGCCGAACGCGCCGTATCGAAGATCCCGGACATTCCCAAAGACACGGCTCTTTATACGATCCGGAGCGCGGGCGTAATTGGGGCAGGCACCATGGGGGGTGGCATCGCGATGGCTCTTTCCAACGCCGGCATCCCCGTCTTCTTAAAAGACGCGGAACAAGCAGCGCTCGACCGGGGCATGGCAACCATCCGGAAGAACTACGAGCGTTCGGTGAAAAGCGGCCGGCTCACGGCAGCCGCTGCGGAAGAGCGTATCGCGAGAATCTCGCCACAACTCGGCTGGAAGGGATTTGACCAAGTCGACATCATCATTGAAGCCGTGTTCGAATCGCTGGCGATCAAGAAGCAGGTATTCGCGGAGATCGACAAGATCGCCAAACCTGAGTGCGTGCTGGCGTCGAACACTTCGACACTGGATATCGACGCGATCGCAGCCGTGACGTCACGTCCGCGGATGGTGATCGGGATGCACTTTTTCAGTCCCGCGAACGTGATGCGGCTGGTAGAGATCGTGCGAGCCAAGGCTACGGAAAAGCCGGTGATCGCTACAGCCATGGCACTGGCGAAGACGCTCAAGAAGGTCGGCGTGGTGGTGCGGAACGCCTTCGGGTTTGTCGGCAACCGCATGATGTTTCCGTACATGGAGCAGGCCCAGCTTCTTGTAGAGGAAGGGGCTACGCCCGAGCAGGTGGATCGCGCGCTCACCGATTTCGGTATGGCCATGGGGCCGCTGGCAGTGGCCGATCTGAGCGGGATCGACGTGTTCTGGAGGATCCAGCAGGAACTTCCGGCGGCGGCCGCAAACGGAATCGACAGGCTGTATGCGGCGGGGCGATACGGGCAAAAGACCGGCGCGGGATTTTACAAATACGACGAAAGTCGTAAGCCCGCGGCCGACCCGGCGGTGCTGGCGCTACTCCAGAAAGCACATCGTGCGATCTCTGACGAGGAAATCGTGGAGCGGTGCATTTACGCGCTGATCAATGAGGGAGCCAAGGTCCTTGAAGAAGGAATCGCGTCGCGTGCGGTGGACATCGACGTCATTTATCTAACTGGCTACGGCTTCCCGACGTATCGTGGCGGGCCGATGTTTTATGCGGACACTGTGGGTCTTAACAAGATCCACGATCGCGTGGTCCAATTTGGATGGACGCCGGCGGCGCTCCTGACTGCCGCGAAGGAACGTGCATGAACGCAAATTACGACGCTGATCCTGAGATTGGCGAGTTGTACGATCACGTCCCGGTATACCGCGATCGGAAGGATGTAGCGTTCTACGTCGATCTCTGCCGCGCCGCGATGGGAGAGGTTCTAGAATTGGGCTGTGGCACGGGTCGATTGCTAATTCCGGCGGCTGAGGCCGGGTGCGCGATCACAGGACTCGACGGGTCCGGTTCCATGCTGAAGCGGTGCCGGGCGAAGCTGGACGCGACACCGCCGGAAGTGCAGAAACGCGTGACGCTGGTCGAGGCCGATATGACCAGCTTCTCGCTCGATCGCACGTTCGCCCTGGCGACGGTCCCGTTCCGGCCGCTGCAGCACCTGATTAGCGTCGAAGAGCAATTGAGTTTTCTGGCTTGCGTGCATCGCCATCTGGAGCCTGGTGGGAAGCTGGCTCTGGATGTTTTTCATCCGCATCTGACGACGCTGGCCAGTGAGGTCGACCCTAACGAGATCGAGGACACGCCGGAGGTTGAACTCGCGGACGGCCGTCTGATGCGGCGAGCTTTTCGAAATGTGGCGAAGCGACGCGCTGAACAAACCAACGATATCGAGCTGATCTACTATGTTCGGGATCCCGCGGGTCAGACGAAGCGGATCGTGCAAGCGTTCCCTATGCGATACTTCTTCCGTTTTGAGCTGGAACACCTGCTAACGCGTGCCGGGTTCGAGATCACTGGGTTGTTCGGCAATTTCGACCGGTCGCCTTTCACGGATTCGTCGCCCGAGATGATCGTGATCGCGGCCAGGAAAGACTGATCCCGGAATCTATCTTTTCTTGTTGTCGTTGGCAAACCACTTCACCCACTTTGTGGGCGGGAAGACGAACAAGCCAATCAGCGCGATGATGATGAAGAAGACAAATAACAGAACGGCAAGAGCCATGTCTCTACATCTTATACTGTGGCTATGAAGTACTGTTATACCGAAACACCGATTGGTCCGCTGTTGATCGCCGGCGACGACCAGTCGATTCATCTGATCGCGTTTCCCAAGCACGGCAAGCCACAGAAACCGGAGGCTGGCTGGACCGAATCCATGAGCGGTCCGCTGGCGGAATCCGTGCGGCAGTTACGGGAATACTTCGCCGGAAAAAGGAAAGATTTTGATCTTCCGCTGGCGCCCGAAGGCACCGACTTCCAGCGCAAGGTGTGGCGCACGCTGCAGGAGATCCCCTACGGCGAAACCATCTCCTACGGCGAGCTGGCCAAGCGAGTGGGCAATCCCAAGGCCTCGCGTGCGGTGGGCTCGGCGAACGGAAAGAACCGGATTCCGATCGTGATTCCTTGCCATCGCGTCATCGCGGGCGATGGCGGACTGGGAGGATTCGGCGGCGGGCTTACGACCAAAGAAAAGCTTCTAGCGATCGAGAAGGCGCCGCTCGCCAAGGCGGCGTCTTAGCGGCTTCGCCTGGGGCCGTGGCCGTTTCCACCGTTGTGTCCGTTACCCGCACTGCGGAGAAACGCGTCCATGCGTTTGCCGAGCGATTTGATGTCGGCCGAGTTTCGCATCCCGATTTTCATGCCGGCCACGACGAGTTTACGTGTGGCCTCGATCTGCTTGTCAGCGCGATCCATACGCTTTTCAGCGGCGTCCATGCGACGATTGAAGCGAGCCTCAGCCTGCTCGCCTCGGTGAGCCGTTCGTTCCAGAATGGCCCAGACCTCGTCAAACTGACTCCGGACTTCGCGATCCATTCTCTCGAAGTATAACTCAGGCGGTAATCGGCCCCTCCCCGCGCGAAAGTGCCGTGACGATCTGTTCCTTGAGCTGCTCGGCCGCGGCCACGGCGGAATCGAGAGACAGCTTATATACGATCGCGCCGATCGCTGCATCCATAGCCAGAACGCCGAAGAAGGCAGCCTCGCTGTCGAACGCGTAACGGGCCAGGTAGGCTAAGCCGACCGGCACGAATGCGATCGGCCAGATGATGAAGAGGATCGCCTGAACGCGGCCGGAGGCACCCGACCGGAATGACGCCGTTGGATTCATCGGGCGCGGCTGACGCAGCGACAATTGGTTCCCGGCGGCCAGCATGAAGACGCTGATGACCGCCGCCACACTGAAGGACTCCGCCAGCGTGCGCGGGTGCAACGGCATCCCTAACAATCCGCAGACCAAGGTGATCATGCCGATCTCGAGCACGATGAAAAACAGCGCGCTTAGGTTTTTGCCAATCATGACCCGCGAGAATGCGACGGGCGCCAGAAAGTAGAACTGGGCCGCGGAGCGGTCGAATCCGAAGAAGTTCCAGAAACAAGCCTCGCTGAGCAGTATGAGCGAATACATACTGACCACGGTGAGGTAATTCGAGCCCAGGAACGATTGCGATGTTCCTTGCCTGCCTAAGGCCATGGGGAGCCAGATCAGCAGGCCGAAGGTGAATCCCATAAGGAACACCAGGCGGAACCGTGGGGAGCGAGTCAGGAATCGCACGTCTTTTTCGACCAGCGCGCCCAGCGGATCGCCCAGAAGCATGGACGGCAGACGAAAGAATCGTTCGATGAATTCCTCCACGAAGCTGGATAGGGCGGAGCCGCCCGACGCTCGCGCGGATGCGGCGTCAGCGTCGAAGAGAATGGTGCGGCGAAACTGCCAATAGCTGAAGAGTCCGGCGGCGGCCAGCCACGCGGTCAGGATCGCCAACGCCCAGAGTTGTCCGTGTCCCTGCAGAAAATCCGCCGTGGCCGTCCAGGGCCACCCCGCCCACGACGCTCGCGCCATCAACGCGCGCAGGCGGTCTGCGGAAATTCGGCCGCGAGTGAACACAAGCTGAGGAAGTGCCGCGCATAGGATGAGAAGAAAGAAGGCCGCTTCGCGGATGCGCCGGCGCGCCAGCACGCGAGCAATCGTATCGCGCGTTCCGACGCCCAACACCAAATTGAATGCCGCGAAGGGCAGTAAGCCCAGTGCATTCCAGGGATGCAGCGTGGGATTTCGCACAATCCCGATTCCCGCGCCGGTCAGGATTAGGACCACTTCGATAGCCACCGTCACGCGGAGCATCGCCTCCAGCCAGAACAACTGGGAAAACGGAATCGGATACGCCTGCAGCTTGCGCAAGTCGAGCGACGCTCCTGAGGCCGCCATCAGCACTGGGACGACTTGCCAGTATAGAAAGACCAGCAAAAACATTCCCGACAGGCTGGTAGCCAGCGGGGAACTGGTCAAGAGCATGACGGCGAACGCGGCGGCGATCCAGAATCCGTACCAGACCAGACCGACAAATGCGGTCCAGCCGATGCCGCGGCGCGGGAAAAAGTTGCGCTGCGAGCGCCACTGGGCCCAGAGTATGGCGCGGGCCTGATTCATGACGCGATCACAGCCAATCGAGGGTCTCGCGCAAGGCGCCCACGCCCACGGCGCGAACGAAAGCGTCCTCCAGCGTCTGCGACGATCCGCGCAGTTCGTCCATGGATCCTTCCTGCACCAGCTTGCCTTCGTTGATGATGGCCACCCGGTCGCACAGCCGCTCGACCACTTCGAGCACGTGCGACGTCAGGAAGATGGTCGCGCCATGGCGAACCTGCTCCAGCAGGATATCTTTCATCAAGCGCGCGCCGACGGCATCCACGCCCTCGAACGGCTCATCCATCAGGAAGAGTTGCGGCCGATGGATCAGCGCGGCCGCCATCGCCACGCGCTTGCGCATGCCTTTGGAATACTCGGAGATTAGCTTGCGCGACGCATTGCCCAGCTCGAACAAGTTCAGCAGCTCCATGCTGCGTTCCCGGGCGACGGTGCGCTCCAGGCCGTAAATCCGGCCGACGAATTCGATGAACTCGCCGCCGGTGAGGTGATCGAACAGCAGGGATTCGTCGGGAACCAGGCCGATCTGGCGCTTAATGGCTAAACCCTCTTCAGGCATCGGCAGTCCGAGCAGACGGATCGAGCCGGAAGTGGGCGGCGCCAAGCCCATCAGCATCTTAATAGTCGTGGTTTTGCCGGCGCCATTGGGTCCCAGGAATCCGAAGAAACAGCCGCGGGGAACGCTGAGAGTAAGTCCGTCGACGGCGGCTTTCTGGTCGTACAGTTTCCGGAGATCGCGAACCTCGATCGCTGGAGCGGTATCCCGGGAGATGTCGGACATGCTTCTTTTCTATGGTAGCTATTCCAGTCCGAACGCCAGCAAGACATTACCGCCCATCCCGCCGCGCGCCGGATATCCGGAAACCGAAAATAGCATGCCACCCGCGACCACTGGTCCCGCTACGTCGATCGCGCCGCCATGGCCGGGAATGCCGTTCACGGTCTTGAATTCACGTGCCGTGTCGAAGTCCCAGATAATGTGGCCATTCGCAGTGGAAAAGGCCCGTAGGTGGCCGTCTTCGGAGCCCGAAAATACCGCGCCGGGAATTGCCGTGATGGCCGCCGATTGCGCGGGACTGCAAGGGCGTCGGTCGCCGCAAGGAGGTGGCGGAGTCTGCCACATCCGCTCGCCATTATCGACACGGAACGCAAAGAGGCCGCCGCCCTTATTCGGATTGAGATCGTAGGTCCGGTCATTGCTGCCGGGCTTGCGCGCCACTTCGAAGCGAATGTCGGAGAGCGCGACGTAAATATTGCGACCGTCGCTGGCTGGGCCCCACTCGATGCCACCTACAGTGCCGCCTTCTCCGATGCGGGCTTGCCATAGCGTCTGACCTTTTTTATCGGGGTCGATGGCGTAGACAACGGCGGACTTTTGTCCCAGCAGGAGCGCTCGGTTTCCGTTCGGCAGAGTCACTAGAATCGCCGACGCCGCGAAATCGAAATCGGGACCTTCCGTGTCCGGACAGTTCACTTTGCCCGGAAGCTGGCAGGAGCTGTTCCACGCGTCCTTGGCCGTGAGTTGTTTCGACCAGAGAATATCGCCGCTCGACATTCGCAAGGCAACGACGGCGTCACTCAGCGAG
>Ga0207711_10003055_pt1 | contig 14626 bp, 16 predicted proteins | sample KBSS34metaG_FD_184401 | JGI IMG/M metagenome (GOLD analysis project Ga0207711, IMG submission 184401) | Switchgrass rhizosphere microbial communities from Kellogg Biological Station, Michigan, USA - KBS S3-4 metaG (SPAdes) (version 2) | ecosystem: Host-associated > Plants > Roots > Rhizosphere...
GGCCGCCGGCTGCCCGGTGATCGTCAAGGGCCACCCGGCGCATCCGGGGACCGGCGAGCTCGTCGCCCGCGCCGTCCAGGCGGCGGTCGCGGCCTGCGACCTGCATGAGGGGGTCTTCTCCTACCTGCCGGGAACCAGCCAGGCGCTGGGCGGCGCCCTGGTCGCCGATCCCCGCGTCAAGGCGGTCGGCTTCACCGGCTCGCGCGCCGGCGGGCTCGCCCTGACGCGGATCGCCGAGCGACGGGCCGAGCCGATCCCGGTCTACGCCGAGATGAGCAGCATCAACCCGGTGGTCCTGCTGCCGGCGGCGCTGGCCGCGCGCGGCGAGGCGCTGGGCAAGGCCTTCGTGCAGTCCCTGACCCTGGGGGCGGGCCAGTTCTGCACCAATCCCGGACTGGTGATCGCGCTCGCCGGCCCGGAGCTCGACCGCTTCGTGGCCGCGGCGACCACGGCCCTGGCCGAGACCCAGCCGGCGGTCATGCTGACGCCGGGCATCCACGCAAGTTACGAGCGCGGCGTCGAGGCGCTGGCCAGCCACCCGGCGGTGGTCCAGCTGACGCGCGGCCGGGTGGGCGAGGGGGTCAACCAGGCCTGCGGGGCGATTTTCCAGACCGAGGCGGCCGCCTTCCTGGCCGATCGGGCGCTTTCGCACGAGGTGTTCGGCTCCTCGGCGATCGTCGTGCGCTGCCGCGACCTCGCCGAGATGCTGGCGGTGATCGAGGGGCTGGAGGGCCAGCTCACCGCGACCCTGCAGCTCGACGAAGCCGACCAGGCCGCCGCGGCGCAACTGCTGCCCGCGCTGCAGCGCAAGGCCGGCCGGCTGCTCGCCAACGGCTGGCCGACCGGCGTCGAGGTCACCCACGCCATGGTGCATGGCGGCCCGTTCCCGGCGACGTCCGACGGACGTAGCACCTCGGTCGGCTCGCTTGCGATGGCGCGGTTCCTACGGCCGGTCTGCTACCAGGACCTGCCGGACGCCCTGCTGCCGCCAGCCTTGCAGGCGGCCAACCCCTGGAAGCTCGCCCGCCGACTGGACGGCGCGATCGAGCAGGCGCGATGATCCACTCGCTGGTGCAATTCGCCGAAGGCGACGCCCGCGGCGTCGCCGCCCTGGACGAGGACGGCCGCGCGCGGCGGCTCGAGAGCGTGCAGACCATCCTTGGCCTGGCCGAGCAGGCGATCGCCTCCGCGGTCTCGCTGGCCGGCCTAGCCGAACAGCTGGCCCGCGACCCGCTCGAGCTGAGCGGCGTGCGCCTGTTGCCGCCGATCGACCACGCCGACGCCGCCCACCTGCTGGTCAGCGGCACTGGCCTGACCCACCTCGGCTCGGCCGAGGGGCGAGACCAGATGCATCGGGCGGCGAAGGCCAAGGAGACGCTCACCGACTCCATGAAAATGTTCCTGATGGGGCTCGAAGGCGGCAAGCCGGCGGATGGCCAGGCCGGGGTGCAGCCGGAGTGGTTCTACAAGGGCGACGGTCAGATCCTGGTGGCGCCGGGCGAACCGCTGGAGATGCCGAGCTTCGCCGAGGATGGCGGCGAGGAGCCGGAAATCGCCGGCGTCTATCTGATCGACGCGGCGGGCCAGCCGGTCCGCCTCGGCTTCGCGCTTGGCAACGAATTCTCCGATCACGTCACCGAGCGCGGCAACTACCTGTGGCTGGCGCACTCCAAGCTGCGCGCGGCCGCGCTCGGGCCCGAGCTGCTGCTGGGCGATCTGCCGGCGGACGTGCGCGGCGCCAGCCGGATCCTCCGCGGCGGCGAGGTCGTTTGGGAAAAACCCTTCCTCTCCGGCGAGGCGAACATGTCCCACTCCGTCGACAACCTCGAGCACCACCACTTCAAATATGCCGGCTTCCGCCGGCCGGGTGACGTCCACGTGCACTTCTTCGGAACTGCGACGCTCTCCTTCTCCGACGGCTTCCGTACCGAGGCGGGCGACGTCTTCGAGATAGAGGCCACGCCCTTCACCATGCCGGTGCGCAATCCCCTGGCGCGGGCGGCCGCGGCGCCTTGGGCGAAGGTTCGCAGTCTATGACCGCCTCTCCGAGGACTGGCGACCCCAGGACTGGCGACCTCAGAATCGGCCTCGTCGGCTACGGCAAGATCGCCCGCGACCAGCACCTGCCGGCGATCGCCGGCACGCCGGGCGTGAAGCTGGTCGCCGTCGCCAGCCCGAACTCGCGGGCGCCGGACGTCGCCAACTATCCGGACGTCGAGGCCATGCTGGCGGGCGAGCCCGAGCTCGACGCCGTCGCCATGTGCCAGCCGCCGCAGGCCCGCTACCAGGCCGCGCGCGCCGCGCTCGCCGCCGGCAAGCACGTCTTCCTGGAAAAGCCGCCTGGCGCGACCATCTCCGAGGTCGAGGCGCTGATCGCCCAGGCCGAGGCTCAGGGGGTGACCCTGTTCGCCAGCTGGCACTCGCGCTACGCTGCGGCCGTCGCCGCGGCCCGCGCCTGGCTGGACGGTCGTGTACTGCACAAGGCGACCATCACCTGGAAGGAGGATGTCCGCCACTGGCATCCCGGCCAGGCCTGGATCTGGCAGGCCGGCGGCTTTGGGGTGTTCGATCCGGGCATCAACGCCCTGTCGATTCTGACCGGGATCCTGCGGGACCCGGTGCTGCTGAGCCGCGCCGACCTGGAGGTGCCGTCGAACCGCCAGGCGCCGATCGCCGCGTCGCTTTCGCTCCACAGCACCGGCGGAACCCCGATCGAGGCGGTCTTCGATTTTCGCCAGACCGGCCCGCAGAGCTGGGACATCGCGGTCGAAGCCGCGGACGGCAGGCTGCTGCTGTCGGACGGCGGCAATAGCCTGGCCATCGACGGCGCGGCCCAGGCGACGTCGCCAGAGGGCGAATATCCGGCGATGTACCGGCATTTCGTCGAGCTGGTGCGGAGCGGGCGCAGCGACGTCGACCTCGCCCCGCTGCGACTGGTGGCGGACGCCTTCCTCTGCGGGCGCTTTCATTCCGTCGAGCCGTTCGAAGACTGACCGTCGACGGAAGATCATCGCTGGGGCGAACTTCGAAACCCAATGCGCGGCGGCGCTGCGAATTTTGCTAGTGTCGGCCAAGTCCGGTGGCCGCAGGGCGTTTGCGCGCCCAGCAATCCGGACGTCAGCCGTAGAGGGCGCGCCTTTGGACAAACGATCGACGCGGGAGAAACCGTCGCTGCGCATCCACCAGACGATCGCCCGCGACCTGGGCACGGCGATCCTGGCGGGCCAGCACAAGCCGGGCGAGACCTTCGATGGCGAGATTGAACAGGCCGAACGCCTGCAGGTCTCGCGGACAGCCTATCGCGAGGCGGTGCGGATCCTGACGGCGAAGGGGCTGCTGGAAAGCCGGCTGAAGACAGGCACCCGGGGGCCCCCGAGAAGCCGCTGGAACCTGCTCGACCCGGACGTGCTGGGCTGGATGTTCGCCGGCGAACCGGAGGAGGGCTTCGTCCGCGACCTGTTCGAGCTTCGCGGCGTGATCGAGCCGGCCGCCTCGGCCCTCGCTGCGCGCCGCCGCTCGGACGCCCAACTGAAGGAGATGGGCGAGGCGCTGGAGGCGATGCGCCAGCATGGCTTGGCGACGGCGGAAGGCCGCGCCGCCGACCAGCAGTTCCACAAGGCCGTGCTGTCGGCGGCGAGCAACGAGCCGCTGGCCTCGCTGGCCAGCTCCGTCGGGGCGGCGGTGAGCTGGACGACCACCTTCAAGCAACGCACCCGGGCGCTGCCGCGCGATCCCCTGCCGGACCACGTCGCAGTCTACGAGGCGATCCGGGACCAGGACGCCGAGCGGGCCCGCCGCACCATGGCCGACCTGCTGCGGATGGCGCTGGAGGACATGAAGATCGCCCTGCCGGCCTGAAGCGGCCAGCTGCCAGGCGGTCAGCTACCAGGCGGACCGGCCGGCGAAGATCACGTCGACGGCGTGGTCGGCGTAGGTGATGGCTTCTTCCCGCGAGATCTCGCGCAGCGGATCATGCACCGCGTGCCAGCCGTAGATCATCGCCAGCAGCATCTCGGCGACGCGCTTGGGACTACGCGGCGGCGCCGGAAAATCCCGGGTTCCCTGCACGATCTCCCGCGTCAGGTCCTCCACCACCTGGCCGTGGGCGGCGGCGTACAAGGCCTTGGCGAGCTCGCGCGCCGGGCCGCTCGCGCCGCGCAGCGACCGCTCGAATGCCCGGACGTCGTCGGAGGCGACGGACTCCAGGATCGAGCGCGCATGATATTGCAGCCGCTGCTTGAAATCCTCGGGCAGGGGGCCGCGGTCGCGCCCGGCCGCCCAGGCGGCGAGCTGCCCGTCGACGACGGCCCGCATGAGCGCCGCCTTGGTAGGATAGCGTGCGTAGAGGGTGCCCTTCGACACCCCGGCGGCGGCGGCCACGGATTCCATCGACGCGGCGTCGAAGCCGTCGGTGCGGAAGACCTGCCGCGCCGCCTCCAGGATCGCCCGTTGGATCGCCGCCGCCCGCGCCGCCGTCGGCCGGCCGGCGCGCGACGCGCGGGCTGCGGGCATGGTCGGGTCAAGCAGGGCCTCGGGCCGTTTCGGCAAAACTTGTCTCCGGTCCTGCGGCCTTGGCCGCGCGACCTTCAATAATTGATCGCCGGCGTCTAATAAACCTCTTGCGGTCCAAGGCCGCGGCGCCAATTATCCCGCCGCTCGCTGTCCCTTTTTTGAGAGCCCGTTAGATGCGTTTGACCCTGATCGCCTTCGCCGCGACGCTCGCGCTGACCCCGGCCATCGCCTCGGCGCAGGCCGCCGCGCCGGCCGCCGAAGCCGCGGCCCACTACTCCACGACGACCACGACGATCGGGGAGATCATGGCGGATCCGGCCGCCAAGGCGGTGGTCGACAAACATGTTCCCGGCATGCTGGCCAACGACCAGATCGATATGGCGCGCGACATGACGCTGAAGGCCCTGCAGCAGTTCGCGCCCGACAACCTTGGCGACAAGGTGCTCACGGACATCGACGCGGACTTCGCGAAAATCCCCGCCAAGAAGTAGCCTCCACCGTCTAGGGTCGCAGGCGCTGTTCGGCGAGCCTGGCCTTGCCTGTGAGGATCGGCTTGTCGGCCGCGGCGGACACTTCGACGGCATAGTCGCCGGCCGCCACGCGCCAGCTGCGACCGCCCACATCGTAGCTCGCCAGCAGCCGGGGATCGGCGACCACTGAGACCTGGCGGGTTTCGCCGGGCTTCAGCGCCACCCGGCTCCAGCCGACTAGACGCTTGACCCCGTTCACCCGGGCGTAGACCTGCGCCGTCTCAGTCCCCGCCCGGGCGCCGACATTGGCGATCTTGAAGGCGACGCGAAGGCCCGGCCCGCCGGTGATGGCGAGGTCGCGATAGGCGAAGCGCGTGTAGCTGAGGCCGTAGCCGAAGGCGAACAGCGGCTTGCCGCCGGTGCGGTCGTACCAGCGGTAGCCGACGTCGGCGCCTTCCGGATAGCTGACTGGGAAATGTTTCTGGTTGTCGGGCAGGTCGTAGAGGTCCTGCTCGCTTTTGCCGACGACTAGGTCCCCCCCGGGCAACTTGGGATTCGGCGTCTGCTCGATCGCGGCGGGGAAGGTGACCGCCAGCCGGCCCGCGGGGTTGACCTGGCCGGTGAGGATGCGGGCGATGGCCTGGCCGCCGCGCTGACCCGGATACCAGGCCTCAAGCACCGCCCCGACCTTGTCCAGCCAGGGCGTCAGCACCGGGCCGCCGGTCTCCAGCACCACCACGGTCCGGGGGTTGGCGGCGGCCACCGCCGCGATCAACCCGTCCTGACGACCGGGCAGGCTGAGGTCGGGGACGTCCTTGCCCTCGGCGGTGAACTGCTCGGCGAAGACCACCACGAGGTCGGCGTCGCGCGCCGCCGCCGCCGCGTGCTGCGGGTCGCGGCCGTCGTCATAGGCGATGGCGGCCTGTGGCAGGGCTTGCCTCAACGCGACCAGCGGCGAGGAAGGCGCATAGAGCTTCTTGTGCCAGACCGGTTCGCCCGGAACGCCGAGCGCCAGCGCCGCGCCGCCGACCGGATTGACCTGCGAGGAGCCGCCGCCGCCCAGCACGCCGACGTCGGCATGGGCGCCGACCAGCAGGATCCGCTTCGTCGCGGGGGCGATCGGCAGCAGGTCGCCATCGTTTTTCAACAGAACGATCCCGGCCTCGGCCACCGCCTGCGCGACCTGGCCGTGGGCCGCATAGTCGATCGGCTGGCCCATCTTGACCGGGTCGTCGGCCACGCCCGATGCGTACATGGTCCGCAGGATCCGCCGGACCGCGCGATCGATGTCGGCCTCCGAGACGCGGCCGACGGCCAGTTCCGCCCGCAGCAAGGCCCCGAAATAGGGCGTGTTCGACGCCTGGGTGCCGGATTCCTGGTCGAGGCCGGCGCGGATCGAGGGACTGTGGACCGCCCCCCAGTCCGACATCACGAAGCCCTGGTAGCCCCAGTCGCGGCGCAGGACGTCATTGAGCAGGAAGCTGTTTTCGCAAGCATAGACGCCGTTGATCTGGTTGTACGCGCACATCACCGCGCCCGGCTGGCCGATCTCGATGCCGATCTCGAAGGCCAGCAGGTCGCTCTCGCGCAGCGCCGCCTCGTCGAGATTGGCGGAGAGCACGGTGCGGCCGGTCTCCTGGGCGTTCAGCGCATAATGCTTGATCGTCGAGATGATCCGCGCCGACTGCACGCCGCGGATCGCGTGGCCGCCCAGCGTGCCCGCGAGCAGCGGATCCTCGCCGAGATATTCGAAGTTGCGACCGTTGCGCGGTTCGCGGACCAGGTTCATCCCGCCGGCCAGCAGGACGTTGAACCCCTTGGCCCGCGCCTCCGCGCCGATGGCTGCGCCGGCGCGTTCGACCAGGGCGGGATCCCAGGTAGCGGCCATGGCGGCGCCGGAGGGCAGGGCGGTCGCCACGTCGCCGCGGCGCATCACGCTGGCGATGTTGGCCACCCCGAGGCTGGCGTCGCTTTCGATCAGCGCCGGCACGCCCAGCCGCGGGACCCCCTTCACATAGCCGGCGCCGAAGATGACGCCCCGCGGCTTCTCGGCGGCCGGCAACAGGAAGGGCATGACGCCGCGGATCAGATCGAACCGCTCGTCTAGGGTCATCTGCTTCAGGGTCTGCTCGGCGCGGGCGTCGGGCTTCAGCGGCGGCGCGGCGACGGCGGCGGAGGCGAGGGCCGCGAGGGTGGACGACGCCAGGAGGGTGATGCGGGTTGCGCGGCAGAATTTCATTTGTAGGAGTATTTCCTGTCTGACAGAATTCGGCTAGTGCTTCGCTTGTCCGGGGTCAATCGAACGCCGTCGTTTCATTTCTTCATCCAGCAGCCTCCATGTTGAAGCGCCGTGACCTCGTGGGCGCCGGTGGAACCTTGCTGGCCCTGTCGGCCCTCGGCGGAGCGGCGAAGGCTGAAACGCCGAGCGAGGCGATCGAGATCGAGCTGCGTCGGGACATCGGCAAGCTGGACCACATCTGGAAGCGCTGCGTCGGTTCGGACCGGGCCGAGATTACGATGCGCGAGTCCTGGCGCAAGGACGCCCGGCGCGGCCGCCAGGAGCTGGGCCTTGAACGCGTCCGCTTCCACGCGGCATCTTCGACGACGAACTGGGGGTCGGGCTCAAGCGCAGCGACAACCAGACGCGGATCTTCGGCGCGCCCGACAAATACAGTCAGAACGAGGTGATCGCCGCCGCCATGGCGCAGGTGCGCGGCCAGATCAACGCCAGCAGGTACAAGGGCGCCGAGCTTTGGCTGAGCGAATGGTCGTCCGACAGCCCGGCGATGATCGCCCATGTCGCGACCGGTTGCCTGCCCTACTGCCACGCCATGTCGCAATGGCAGCTCAGCGGCGCCTACGAGGAGCTGCAACCGCCGTCGTGGATCTTCAAGGAGGGCGACAACGGCTGGGGCTGATGTCCTGCGGCTTCGTCCCGCGGCCGGCGTTCACACCTACAAGCTGATGAACCGGCTGGGGGACCGCCGGCTGCAGGCCTCGGGGCCGGCGCTGGCGACGCGGCGGACCGGGGGCGGCGCGGCGGTGATGGTCTGGAACCTGGCCGAACTGGCGCTGGAGCTGCCGCCGGAGGGCGCCGCCCTGATCGAGCTGGCGTAGCGAGCGCTCAGTCGAGCACGGCGTGGCCGCCGCCTGCGGGCCGTCCGGTGCGGATCAGGAGCAGGAAGGGCAGGGTCGCCAGGGTCGCCAGCATCATCAGCTTGAAGTCGTCGAGATAGGCGACGAAGGCGGCCTGGTGGCCGATCGCCGCGTCGATCGCCGCCAGGCTGTGGTTGGCGCCAGGATCCAGGCGCGCGGCGATCGCCACCGATGTCGGATCGGCGCTGGGCGTGCGGACGAGCGCGGACAGCGAGGCGTGCATGGTCTGGGTGTTGCGGGTCAGCATGAACAGCACGACGGAGATCCCGGCCGAACTGCCGATGTTGCGCATCAGGCTGAACAGCGACGCGCCCTCGTTTCGCAGGCTCGGATCGAGGGTGGCGAAGGCCGTCGCGGAGAGCGGAATATAGACGATGGCGATGCCAAAGCCCTGGATCAGGCCCGAGACCACCAGCGGGCCGTAGCTCATGTCCGGCGAGAACCGGGTCATCTGCCAGAGCGAATAGGCCATGATCATGAGGCCGGCGGCGATCACCGCCCGGACGTCGGCGATGGCCAGCAGCCGTCCCACGACCACCATGCCGATCACCGTGCCGATCCCGCGCGGCGCGGTGACCAGGCCGGTCAGCAACACCGGGTAGTCCATCTCGTTCTGCATCAGCGGCGGCAGCAGCGCCAGGCTGGCGAACAGGACCACGCCGATCAGGAAGATGAACACCGTCGAGGCCAGGAAGTTGGCGTCCTTGAACAGGCTTGGATTGAGGAAGGGCTTGTCGCTGGTGAACATGTGGACGGCGAACACATAGAAGCCGATGCCCGCGACGATCGCCTCGATGACGATCTCCTTGGACGAAAACCAGTCGAGCTGCTGGCCGCGATCGAGCATCAGCTGCAGGGCGGTCACCGCAATGCTCAGTGTGGCGAAGCCCATGAAGTCGAACCGTGTCCGCGCCGGCGACGGCTGCTCCTTCAGCGCCAGGAGACCCAGGAAGGCGAGGATCCCAATCGGCAGGTTGATGAAGAAGACCCAGCGCCAGCTGAGGTTCTCGGTCAGCCAGCCGCCGAGTGCGGGCCCGCCGATGCTGCCGACCTGCGCCGCCCCGGCCCAGATGGCCATGGCTCGCGGGAAGTCCTGCGGCTCGTTGATGTCGAACAGCACCGCCTGCGACAGCGGCACCAGGGCCGCGCCGCCGACCCCTTGCAGGAAACGGGCGAGCACGATCTGCGGCAGGCTCGTGACGATGCCGCAGAGCAGGGAGGCAGCGGTGAAGACGACGACCGAGGCCAGCATCACCTTGCGCTTGCCGAAGGCGTTGGCCAGCCAGCCCGACAGCGGGATCATGATCGCCGCGCCGACGATATAGGAAGTCAGCACCCAGCCCATCTGGTCCTGGCTGGCCGAGAGCTCACCCTGCATCCTGGGCAGGGCGACGTTGGCGATGGTGCTGTCCAGCGACTGCATGGTCGTCGCCGCCATCACCGCGAAGGTTATGATTCGGCGCGACGCCTTCGATCTGGCAGGGGCCGCGTCAAAGATCGCGGCGGTCGCTTCCGACATCGTGTTCTGAACGCCCGTCGCCACGAGATAGGGCGCGGCGGCGCAATCGTCCGCGCCGCCGCGGAGTCTCTCATTTGGAGCCCGGCCCGCCCTTTGATAAGGAGGAATATTCGAAACTATCTATTCGTAAAATTCCAACAATGAACCGCATCGACTTTGGCGAGCTGAACGCCTTCGCCGCGGTGGCCGAGCATCGCAGCTTCACCCGCGCCGCCGCTCAGCTGGGCGTGGCCCTGCCGACCGTCAGCCAGACAATCCGCGCCCTGGAGGAGCGGCTGGGCGTGCGGCTGTTCAACCGCACCACCCGCAGCGTGGCCCTGACCGAGGCGGGCGCGCGGCTGTTGGCGGACATCCAGCCGATCCTGACCCGGCTGGGCGAGGCCCTGGAGAACGTCAATTCCTTCCGCGACAAGCCGATGGGCTCCCTGCGGCTGGCGGTGGGGCGGCCGTTCGCCGCCCGGCTGGTGGCGCCGCTGCTGCAACCGTTCCTGACCGAGTTTCCGCAGATCCGCCTGGAGGTGGTCGTCGATGATGCCCGCATCGACATCGTCAAGGGCGGGTTCGACGCCGGCATCCGCCTTGGCCACCAGGTCGAGCGGGACATGGCGACGCTTCGGGTCAGCGACCCCTATCGCATGCTGGCGGTCGCCGCCCCGGCCTATCTGGCCAAGCGGCCGCGGCCGCAGTCCCCCCGGGACCTGCACGCCCACAACTGCATCCAGGCGCGCGCGCCCTGGACCGGCGCGCTGCTGCCCTGGCTGTTCGTCAACGGCGAGCAGCGGACCGAGATCGCGGTGGAGGGTAGCCTCACCGTCAACGACGCCGACGTCTGGCTGCGCTGCGTGCTGGACGGCCTGGGCGTGGGCTATCTGCCGGAGTCGATGGTCGCCCCGCACATCGCCCGCGGCGAGCTCGAGGACCTGCTGCCCGGCTGGGGCGGCGAGCGGACGGGGGTCTTCCTCTACCACCCCAGCCGCCGCCAGCCGCCGGCGCCGCTGCAGGCGCTGATCGACTTCATCGAGGCGCGCCGCCGGCAGAGCACGCTCTGGCCGGCGAGCGCCTGATCGACCCTACCGTCGCGGCTGGTCCACGTCGCGCACGGCGCCGCGGGCGGCGCTGGTGGTGAAGGCGGCGTAGGCGCGCAGCGCGGCGGAGACCTTGCGGTCGCGCTTGCCGGGCTTCCAGGCCTCGCCGCCCTTGGCCTCCATGGCCGCGCGGCGCTCGGCCAGCACTGCGTCGCCGACGGCCAGCTGGATGGTGCGCCCGGGGATGTCGATCTCGATCAGGTCGCCCTCTTCGACCAGGCCGATCAGGCCCCCCTCGGCCGCCTCCGGCGAGACGTGGCCGATCGAGAGGCCCGACGTTCCCCCCGAAAAGCGTCCGTCGGTGAGCAGGGCGCAGGCCTTCCCGAGCCCTTTCGACTTCAGATAGCTGGTCGGATAGAGCATCTCCTGCATGCCCGGCCCGCCGCGCGGGCCTTCGTAGCGGATCACCAGCACGTCGCCGGCCTGGATCTTGCCGGTGAGGATGGCGCTGACCGCAGCGTCCTGGCTCTCGAACACCCGGGCGGGGCCGGAGAACTTCAGGATGCTCTCGTCGACGCCGGCGGTCTTCACGATGCAGCCGTCGAGGGCGAGGTTGCCCTTCAGCACCGCCAGGCCGCCGTCCTTGGAGAAGGCGTGCTCGACGTCGCGGATCACCCCGCCCTCACGGTCGACATCGAGCTCGTCCCAGCGGCGGCTCTGGCTGAAGGCGGTCTGGGTCGGCACCCCGCCGGGCGCGGCGCGGTAAAAGGTCTGCACGGCCTCGCTGGCGCTGCGCCGCACGTCCCAGCGCTCCAGGGCGTCGCCCAGGGTCGGGCTGTGCACCGTGGGGGTGTCGGTGTGAATCAGGCCCCCGCGCTCCAGCTCGCCCAGCAAAGCCATGATGCCGCCGGCGCGGTGGACGTCCTCCATGTGCACGTCCTGCTTGGCCGGCGCGACCTTGGAGAGGCACGGCACTTTGCGCGACATGCGGTCGATGTCGTCCATGGTGAAGTCGACGCCGGCCTCGTAGGCCGCGGCCAGCAGGTGCAGCACGGTGTTGGTCGAGCCGCCCATGGCGATGTCGAGCGCAATGGCGTTCTCGAACGCCTTGAAGCTGGCGATGGAGCGCGGCAGCACGCTGGCGTCGTCCTGTTCGTACCAGCGCCGGGTGATGTCGACGATCAGGTGGCCGGCTTCCAGGAACAGCCGCTCGCGGTCGGCGTGGGTGGCCAGCGTCGAGCCGTTGCCCGGCAGCGACAGGCCGAGCGCCTCGGTCAGGCAGTTCATCGAATTGGCGGTGAACATGCCCGAGCAGGAGCCGCAGGTCGGGCAGGCCGAGCGCTCGATGGTCTCGACCTCGGCGTCGGTCATGCTGTCGTCGGCGGCGGCGACCATGGCGTCGACCAGGTCCAGCGCCACTTCCTTGCCCTTCAGGATCACCTTGCCGGCCTCCATCGGGCCGCCGGAGACGAACACGGCCGGGATGTTGAGGCGCAGGGCGGCCATCAGCATGCCGGGGGTGATCTTGTCGCAGTTGGAGATGCAGACCATGGCGTCTGCCGTGTGCGCGTTGCACATGTATTCGACGCTGTCGGCGATCAGGTCGCGCGAGGGCAGGCTATAGAGCATGCCGTCGTGGCCCATGGCGATGCCGTCGTCGACGGCGATGGTGTTGAACTCCTTGGCCACCCCGCCGGCGCGCTCGATCTCGCGGGCGACCAGCTGGCCAAGATCCTTCAGATGAACATGCCCGGGCACGAACTGGGTGAAGGAGTTGACCACCGCGATGATCGGCTTGCCGAAGTCGGCGTCCTTCATCCCGGTCGCGCGCCAGAGGCCGCGGGCGCCGGCCATGTTGCGGCCGTGCGTGGAGGTGCGGGAACGATAGGCGGGCATGTGGGACGCCTCGGATCGAATTTAGGTGCGGATCTCGCCCGAAGAGAACGGGCGAAACGGCTGACGTAGGCCGTTCCCGGCCCAGGTCAACCCGTGCAGAGGGGCGAGGGCGCGCGGCCGAGCCGCGCGCGGGATCAGGCGATCTGGTCGGCGGCGACGATCGGCCGGCTTTCGCGGGTGGCGCGCATCCGGTCGTTCGGGTCCTTGGGATCCGAGGCGAGGATCACGTGGTCGTCATGCACTTCGAGCAATACGCCGACGAAGGGGAAGTCCTGGAACTGGCTGGGCACGCGATAGCTGACGGTGTCGCCGACCTTGAAGGACGCCGGATCGAAGTTGAACTCGAATGGGCAGGCTTCCTGGGTTCCCTGGTCCATCAAGACCTCCTTGGCGCACGCGCTTGGACCGCGCCGCGCGCCGTCGTCAGTCATATTTTGCAGCAACAGCTGCCGGCGGTCCAGTTCCTCGCGCGCTCAAGGTGCGGCGAATCGGGCGAGATCGCTGCGGCGCTGCCAACAGGAACGAGGCCCCACCGTGACGACGACGCTTTTCGGCATCCGCAATTGCGACACCATGAAAAAGGCCTGGACCTGGCTCGACGAGCACGGGGTCGCCTACGACTTCCACGACTACAAGAAGCAGGGGATCGAGCGTGAGCGGCTGCAGGCCTGGGTCGCCAAGCTCGGCTGGGAGGTGCTGCTGAACCGCGCCGGCACGACCTTCCGCAAATTGCCCGACGCCGATCGCAGCGGCCTCGATGCGGCCAAGGCGGTCGAGCTGATGCTGGCCCAGCCCTCGATGATCAAGCGCCCGGTGCTGGACGTCGACGGCAAGCTGCTGGTCGCCTTCAAGCCGGCCGAATACGCGCAGCAGTTCAGCTGAACTGCGCCGCCTCGCGCCGGTTCATGACGAAGAATTCATGGCCCAGGTTGCATCCATAGCTCGCGTTCGCCGCCTCTTTACCCCAGAGGCGGATGGGTCCGCCCAACAGCCGAGAGAGAATTTCGTCGGATGGAAGCTCTGGAAATCCTGATCCCGCTGACCTTCTTCGCGATGATCGCCGCGATCGCCGTCGGCCCGCGCTATTTCAAGAGCCTGGAGCGCCGGAAGATGGCCGAGACGCTGCGCGCGGCGATCGACAAGGGCCAACCCCTGCCGCCTGAGGTGATCAACCTGCTGACCGCCGACGCCAAGCCGCCGGCGTCCCCCCAGCGGGATCTGCGCCGCGGCGTGATCCTGGTGGCGGTGGCCCTGGGTCTGGTGGTGATGGGTCTGGTGGTCGGCCAGGGCGAGCCGGACGCGACCTATCCGCTGATCGGGGTCGCCGCCATTCCGGGCTTCATCGGCCTGGCGCTGATCGCGATCGCCTTGCTCGGCAAGGATCGCGCGTAAGCCACGGCGCTGGGGAGACGCCCATGGCCGGCGCGAGAAAGCTGCGCTTCGCCGAACTGCACGACCTTGAGCTGTGCGCTCAGGCCGTGACCGGCGAGCGTGTGGCCTTCGGCGAACTGGTGCGCCGCCACGGCCCGGCGGTGCGCGGCCTGCTGCGCCGGCTCGGCGCGTCCGCCGCAGAAGCCGACGACCTCGCCCAGGACGCCTTCCTCACCGCCTTCGAGCGGATCGCCGAGTTCCGTGGGGAGGGGACCTTCGCCAACTGGGTGAAGCGCATCGCCGCGCGGCTCTACCTGCGCCGGCTGCAGCGCGAGCGGCGGCTGGCGACGCTCATCGACACCCCGGCGGCGGAGGCGCCCGCCGACTCCGCCAATGGCCGCATCGACCTGGACGACGGATTGAAGGCGCTGAGCCCCGCTGAACGGCTGTGCGTCTCGCTCTGTTTTGGCGCCGGCCTTTCGCACGGCGAGGCTGCGGAGGCCTTGAACCTGCCGCTTGGAACCGTCAAATCCCACGTCAAACGTGGGCTCGAGAGGCTGCGGGTCCGGTTGGCGCCCGCCGATCGACCTGCGGGAAAGGAGCCGCGGTGATGGCCGAGCCCGACTTCGAACGCCGGCTGGAGCGTCTTTACGCCGACGTGCCGGCCTTTCCCGACG
>Ga0207711_10003064_pt1 | contig 14593 bp, 16 predicted proteins | sample KBSS34metaG_FD_184401 | JGI IMG/M metagenome (GOLD analysis project Ga0207711, IMG submission 184401) | Switchgrass rhizosphere microbial communities from Kellogg Biological Station, Michigan, USA - KBS S3-4 metaG (SPAdes) (version 2) | ecosystem: Host-associated > Plants > Roots > Rhizosphere...
CACCGAGACAAAACGCCCGTTTTCATCACGCGCACGATTACCAATCAACGAGTCCAGAGACGGACTTTCGTCAGCCATACATCCACCTATCGTTTGGATTTACGAAACGCCCGAACAGCGGCGACCTGTTATCCCGTTGACGCAGGGATGTGCGATTCGACCGTGTGGCCCCGTCGTCGGGCTTATGCGGCTCCCTGCCGCTGCTATGCGCCTATCGACCGGCGCGGGTCAGTAGCCTGCGCATGAAAAGCTGATCACATCTGTTGCGCCGGCGCCTGCGGGAATGGTGATGGTCGCCGTAGTGGTAGTGCTGGAGGATTCGCCGCCGATCAACACTGTTGGCGCCGTCTTGTCATGCGCTTGACAGGTCCAGCCCGTATTTGACGTCAGCCCGGTCGCTCCATTCATGGTAATGGCAACCGAAGTACACGGCCCCGCTGCAAGCGCGAACGTTCCCGCCGTCGCGCCGCCTGTAGTTGTGCCCACTGTGCAGCCAGTCCCTGCCGCCGTGAACTTCGTGCCCGTAGATATCAGGCCCGTATCCTTAATCGAGCCCGCCGAAGATGAGTTGATTATAACTGCATCACTGCCACCGCCGATGGTGACTGCCCCAGTCGTGGTGCCGGTGCCGATATTAGTTACATTGGCCCCATTGCTTACGTTGGCCGTTACGGTGCCATTAGCGGCCAGATTTCCGGAAGCATTCAGCTGTCCGTTGATCTGAACTATTCCGCCGCCGACCCGAAGTCCTCCACAGTTAGTAATTGTTACGTTCGAGCCCTGATTTGGACAGCCCGCAATGTCCAGCGTGTAGGCGTTGGTGATGGTGATGGCATTGCCAGCCGTTGCGAAGGTTGGCGGGCTTATGTTGTGGTAATAAGCCGACGTGACAGTGCCCGCTCCAGTCGTGCTGTCTGTTTGCGTGGCGGATGTCGATAGAAGCCCGACGCCCGTAGTTCCGAATGCAGCGCTGAAGCCGCCAGTGATATTCAGACTGGGCGTCTTAACGGAACCCGTACCCAGAGGAGTAAGGTTGATATCGAGATTGGTATCCGAACTCCCAGGGCCCGCTATAGGCGACAGGATCGGAGAAGATCCTGCAACGGCGTCGGTTGCGAGAAGGTAGTTCAGGCCAGAAGCAACATGACTCAAACCAAATGAGTATGAGCTGCTGTTGTTTAAAAACCTGACCGCATTGTTCTGGAACTGCATGTCAATAGATTGATCGGTGCTTGCAGTGCCCACAGAACTGATACGTCCGGCCTGTGGTGTTCCGTTGGATGAAATCCACCGAATCCCCTGCCCGTAGCCCATTTCCAGGGCTTGACCCGAATTACCCCCACCAGAGGTTCCATCGGCTCCCGTTAGCGCGAGGCGACCAAAGACTATTCCCTTGTTGAAGGTGACACTCGCCCCCACACTTTGGTTGACAAACAGGGCGTAGTTGCAATTGGCGTTAGCAGTTCCGCCGTAAGACGGGTCTCCACCGCAGGCCATGGAGAATCCGCTCGGGCCAAAGCCTGAGCCGCCGTAAGGCGTAACTGCATAGTTAGTACCTCCGGTATTCTTTAGAACGGCCTCCATGATGACGCTCTGAGCGCTTGCACTGGAGGTGCTGTGCTGGATTTCTGAATACTGCGCTCTTCCTACAGGAGAGCCTGTTCCAGCGTAGTCATTTACCATGTACGCGCCTAGAGCACCTGTAGTCTCTCCGGTAGGGGCATCGGAGGTACGCGAAGCCGCTGTGCTGCCCCACATGCCAGTGGTATTAATAGAGCCGAGTTGAGAATCCCGAAAGAGATAGGTTGCTGCCACCCAAGCCGGCAGCCCTGAATAGGTCAAAAACTGGCCGTTCCCGAGAGCAGCTGAGCCGACCATCACGCGATCGGTCAGATTCCAGATTTTGGCACCATTCGGCAGATAAAATTGCCCGGTGAGAACACCTGGGGTAACCGTCGAGAGCCCGCTGGGAAGTATGCTGAGTGCACTCGGCGCCGCCGTCGAGCCGCTGGTGTTGCCGAGGATGGTGCCGTCTGCGATCGGCGGTAATTGGTCCGTAGTGGAAGGCGTGGGACCGGAATGAATTGCTGCGCTTCCGATTACAGGAAACAGCAGAAGTATTAGCCAGCGCATATTAGATTCCAAAGCCCACGGTGAAGTAGACCGTTCCAGTGCCAGAGGCGAGAATCGCGGCCACATACGTGGCTTCTGGAGGAATGCTCAGGACTTCGACCGCTCCCACTGCAATCGGGACGCTAGTCGAGGTCGCGGCTGTAATGCTTGATCCCCCGAACGCGATGAACGCAACCGCACCGGCGTTGTTGAAAATACGCAGCGAGCGCGACGGTATTCCCGAGGGCAACGCCACACTCGCCGAACTCGTCGTCGCCGATATATTGACGGTGGATGTATTGGTGATTGCAAATGGCGCTTGCGCCCACGCGATCGGGCTTGACAACGCGAGTACGACAATCCCTGCTCTGATGAGCTTCAACATGGCTAATACTCCAGTGCAGTCAGAATGGTGAACAACGCTTCTTCGTCGTCACGTTCCATAGACACATACATGAGCGCCCGGATTTCGGCATCGATCTGTGCGGATCGATCCGGTGCACTGGCGTGATAGCCAGCGAATGAAGGAATGGTCCGCGATATCTGCGATGTCGCAATACGCTTTGTTAATTCAACCGATGGCACAGTGCTAGATCGAACAGCCGCTTTGGGCTGCGATTGCTTGCGCCGGTAGAACCCCTCCGCCATTCGCGGAGTAGTTTGGCTGTCTACAGCCGCAGCATTGCTGCCCAAGAGCAGAAGCAGCATTTACGCGACCGTGGCGCCCGCGATCCTGCCTTGACTGTCGCGTTCAACCGATATCTTGCGCGGCTTCGCTTTCTCGGCACCGTTCGCTTTAGCCGATTGCTCTTGCTGCTGCGCTGTAGCCGCACGCGCTTTCTCCCGCTCCTGATGCAGCTGTTGGTTATGCTGCAAGGCCAGATCCGAGACCTGCTTCTTGTGCTCGACCTGCTGGGCTTCCAATTTGGCGGTGAGTGTGTTGATGGCCGCTTCCTTGGCCGCCCCATCCACCACGGAGTTGGCCGCATCCTGAGTGGCCTTGAGATTCTGAGCTGCCAACAATTGCAGTGACTTCAGCTCGATCTCCTTGGCGTTCAACATCTCCATTTGGGCCTCAAGCTCCTGTTGACGGGCGGCGAACTGCGCTTCCAACGCGGCGCTCTTGGCCTGCAATCCGTCCTGCATCGCCTTTAGGTTGGCCATCTGCAGCTTCACCTCGGAGGCTTGCTGTGTCAGTTCCTGTTCGGCCTGTTGCTGCTCCTGGGTCTTCTGCTGCTGAGCCTGCGCGATATCGTTGATCTGCTTCTCTTTGGCCTGAAGCATCTGCTGCACTTGCGGCGGAATCTCCGTTCCATCAGGTAACTTCCCTGACATCGCGTCCAAAACCTTCTTCTTGGTCGCGCTCGAGAGTCCCGAAGCCTCGATCAAGGCTTGAGGCGGAATCTGGATATGGGCCTCGCCTGCAAGGCTCGTCAGGGCTTGGAAGTCCTCCTGCTGCACCGTCGCCACTTCCGGCGCCTCATCGATAATGATGTCCATTTCCATGTCGGCCATCACGTTCATCCGCGCACCGGGGACTTTCATCCCCTTTTGCACATGGGGATGGTTGTCCGGGTAGGTCGAGTTCACCGGCATGAACTTCGTCTGTTCCCCCTCCGTGATGCGGATGTACTGCTCGGAGCTCCAGAACTGCTTCATGCGGTTAAACGCCGCGGTCATTACCCGTTTCTGCCAGAAGCGGATGGAATCACCCTGGATCCCGAGCGTGATCATTCCGCCCTGTTGGTCTAGTTGTTTGGCACGACCGGACAAATCCCCGGTGGTACCCAGGAGCGCTTCATTGGGTCCGGTGGCCGAGAGAGCCAGTTGCGCTTCCTGCAGGAGCTTGAACTGCCCTTCGGCCAGGTCTGCGTTCTCGCGCACCTCGAGCTTCATGCCGGGGGTGTATTCGACGAACCCATCCGGACGAGATAGCTCTTTACGGGCCGCTTCCTTGTCCTCGACAGCCCCCTTCTCGGCCAACGCCTGGTTCACCGAGAGCAAATGCAAGGATTTGGATCGGCGCTTGTTGATCTCGTCCTGCAGGTCCTTGTAGCGCTTCACGATGCCGTAGCGATTGCCCTCCTTGTCCACATACATCGACTGCAGGATGAGGGGACACTCTTTGTTGCCCGTCTCGCTGTCGAGATAAACCGACTCCGCCGGCTCCTCGATGAATCCCGCCCGAGAGAACACGGCGCGCATCCACGTATCACCCTTTCGGTAATACTGCTCATGGATCTGCACGCGCTTACGTCCCCGATCGAACCAGCGGGGTTTGTCATCGTAGGTCGGGGAACCGGGTGCAAAGCTCTGGGCGGTGAATAAGTCGAACATCTCCGAGAGCTTCGGATACGCCGCCTTGGCCTCATCCAGGTCCATCCATTTGACAATGCCGAAATACCGGCTGTCGCTGAAATCCTTCGCCAGCGAATGTGCATCCCAATACAAGCGATCCCAGCGTATATAGCGAATTAGGACCTTCTTGTTCTGCGTCTTGGCGTAGGTCTTGTTATCGACAATGACCTCACATCCCCCACAGCCCTCAATCGCCAGGTTCTCAAAGACGCTGGACTTGATCTGCGAGAAGTGATTGCACTCGGCCACATACCGCAAGGCACTCGTGGCGGCATCCGCTCCTGCATCGTCCTCGGGAGTGCGGGGCTGGGCCTTGGGATCGGTCCTGAGCTTGCGCTCGAGGCCTAAGGTGTAATCGACCTTGTCCTTGATGCGGTTGTCGGTAATGGCCGGCTGCCCGCGCTTCTCCAAGACCGCGAGTTCCGTGGAACTCCATTGCTTGCCGTCGTAATAGTCGCGGTAGATCTCCGCTTCCCGCCGAGCGCACGCCGTCGCATCACAGCTCTGGTTGAAGTTGAAGACGAGCCTGGCGAGCGTGGGATTGTCAGTGTCGATCGCGGCCAGCGCCTCATCGGGACTGGAGGGCAGCAAGTCCTTTTTGGCTGCCTTCTTAGCTTTGGCCATTCGTCCATTCCCGCGTCTCGATTGCTTCCTGAGCAGCCCGTGAAACGATCACCGTCTTGGGACGCGCACGTGGAACATATGGCCGATCTCGCAGACGAGGCTGAATGAGGGTATCGATGCGCGCACGGGACTCCTCCTGGATCTCGTCAATCAGAGCCTCCAGGTCCAGAGCATCGAATTTCAACGCTATCCCCCACTTTGTCTTAATTGCTCACGGGCCCGCATGCGCTCATCCCCCACTTGGGCTGTGCATTTCTTCTGGATCCAGGATGTAGCCCGTTGCCTGCCCGGTCGAATGAGGTCGCATAAAGAACCCCACGATTCGTGCTTTATGAATGGCGCGCTCACGAATGGCCGAGGGCGTGCTGTCGTCCTGAATGAATGCCTCCGGGTAGAACATCTGCACTTGGCTTTTCCACTGTTCGCGATCGACCGGCACCATTTGTGGCGCTTTTACGCGGTTTTCCATGCGGATGTCTCGTGATCCTCGAAGAGTTTGGCGTAGCTATCAGTCGGCTGCTGAGTGGACTTGGCATCCCCACTCATCCAGGGGCGTGACATACAGGCGTAGCGCGTTTCATCCCCGGCATGGTCTTCCGTATCCGTATCCACATCCTCAGCGCGCTTTGAATCGTGCTGTAGCATGGGAATCGTGCGAATCGTGTGAGTGCAGGTCTTGAAGAAGTACAGCATGGGCTTACCGTCCTGCCCGAGGAGCCGAGCCCGCAACTGATCCCATCCGCCCATCGCTCCACGTTCAGGAACACGCTTATTGTCCGCCGGCCGCCAGATCGTGGGAGCCATGCGTAAAGCGATGCTGGGTCCACCATTGACCGCGAACGTCGAAGGGTCGATCACTCCGTAGGCAATTCGATCGCCCTTTTCACGAGCGCGTATGCCCTCTCCCAACTGTTCTGCGGTCAGCTTCAGACCGACGTTCGGCTGCCCATCCTTCATCCCATACCACTCGCGATACTTGATCAACGCGCCACGAGGGAACTGAGCTAGCTCACCGTCACTGACGGCGTACCAGCCCACGCTGAAGGGCTCGGCTGCGCCCCAATCCATCGCCCGAAACCGAGTCCAGTGAGTCGGCAGGGGAAGAGGTTCAATAACGTGCTTGTCGGGGTTGAACTCGGGGAAAAAAGCACCCTCGATGACGGACCAGTCGCCCTCCTTAATTGCACGGATGAAATTCGGCGACCCCGCCCCCTCCAAGCGATTCTCATATCCCGGGTCGTTGGCCATCCCGATCTTGTTGTCTTGCAGACGCGCCTTGATGAATAGGCGCTTCATCCCGGATCCGTCCTCCGGCACGAATATATGCCCACCTAACGGATACTCGTCGATCTTCCAATAGGCCCGCACGTTGTGGTGGCCCGGCCCACCGGGGTTCGCTGAGGCCCGTATGCGCTTGTTCGGAATGTTCGCCGAGGCACTACGCAGGCGAGCTTTCATGCGCAGGTAGGGCGTCATGCTCGACCACAGTGCGATTTCATCCCATCCAATCCACGTGTAAGCGTGGCCCCAGTACTCCATCCAGTCGTCGTCCGACTCCATGAAGCGCATCTTCAGAGTCGCACCATTCGGCCAGGTCCAAGTCTTGGTCTGATTGCTCCAATTCACCCCCGGGAACCAGGGTGGATAAATCTCCTTGGAACGCGCTATGAGGTCCTCGAGCTGTGGGTAGTTCTTCCTGAACAGAATTCCGTGCCAGTGCTTGCCGTACTCCCTCGGCACATCCTGCGCAAAGTCGCCCAGCAAAAAGTCGCTCTTGCCGCCGAATACCGCGCCGCCGTATAGCAATTCATCAACCGTGTCCCGCTGAATGGCCGTTAACTGCGGACCCGGCTGGGCTCGCCAGGGAATCACTGTCGCGCGCTTCGACGGGGATGGGCTGGGCAGCATAGGTACCTAGCGCGCCATCGACATGCGCATCGACACTCGACAGCTTGGGTTTCTCATAGCCAATGGCTTTTCCAGCCGCGTCAATTCGCAACACGAGCGGCTGACTGGCATCCTTGTAAACGGACATCAGCATGGCGTGCGCATCCCCATCGAAAGCAGTCGGCCCCAGCACTTGGGCGATCTGCTCGTGCGCCTGCTCTACAGCAGCTTCACGCTCGACAGTGATGCGGTTGGGTGTGCCCTTCCTGCGGCCACCGGTCTTACGGCCTTTCATCTACTGAGGTCTACTTTAGAGGCCCTGCAGATTAATTAGATCGTAGAACTGTGCCCCGGTGAATGCGCCCTCGGGTGGATCTGCATTCGCTTTGAAGGTCACGACCTTGCGCTCTACGACGTTGCTGCGATTGATAATGGTGTTCAGGGTGGCATCGATTTGAACTTCGACCACAGCGGCAGGAGTGATTGTCTGCCAGTCCAATATCGCGGTCTGGGTGGTCTCGCAGTCCACACGGTATTGCAGGGAGCTGGCAATCTGCGGATCCTCGTTCTTGTCGTAGAACTTCGCCTTCACGAAACAGCGGCTGCCCTCGTTTAACGTCGGAACCATTCTCGATGCCTCCAGCGCCAGTTAAGCCAGATCCGCCATATCCGAGGCAGGCGAAAGCTACGGCTGTATCGCCGGCCATTCCAAGTCCACGCGATACCCAAGCGCTGACCGAAATCCATTAATCCGATGCGCACTAGCCTCTCCGGAAGAACGTGCGGATCTCATCGGCGCTGAAGCTCAAGCGCATCTGGGTGGCCAAGGTCGGGATGGCGAACTGACCAGTCCCGACAAAATCAGTCTCCAAGGCAAAGATAACCCTATCGACCATCACGGGAGATCCGGCAAACGAGTTCTGCAGTGCAAACCCTACTCCCGCAGTAATCGTCCCGCCGCTGAGATTGCCGGCGCCCGGCGCAAAATCCGACAGCAGCCCGAACCTCACGGCCGGAATAGCGCTTAACTCACCGCTGAAGCCCAGCAACGTACCAAAGCTCACCGCGCCCTGAAGCGTGGTACCCACGGTCCAACCCGAACCCAGCAGGTTGGCAAAGCTCACCCGCTCACTGAATCCGCCTGAGAGCGCAACAGCGGTACTTGTCGCAAAGACAACCCCAGGGCCTACCGTGGCATGCCCCGCCCCCGCAAAGCCCGTGATGAGGTCCAAATTGACCGAGACTTGCAGCTCGACCGAATCAAAAGGACCGAAACCTGTAAGAGTCGAAAAAGTAACGTGCGCTGAATTGTCGAAAACAAGCTGCGAACTTAAGGAGAACGTGACGCCCGGATTGGCCGGCGGCGCGCCCCGGAGAAGCAGCAGCATTTTGTGTCAGTCAACTAGTCCACAGTCGCGACGACGGACCCACTATTGAACTGGTAGGTGTTTCCGCTATTCACAGTCACGTCCGATGTCAATTGTCCGTATTCCAGCACATTACCGGCCGTGCTGGCATCCATGGCCGCGGCATACCGAATTGTGCCCCACCCTGCGGTCGCAGTCGGGAAGGTCACAGTGCCCCCCGTGCCATCCCCGTCGGTAGGCGAGCCAAACGTACAGGCGGTACGCGCGTAGGAGCCGCCCGACACCTCGTTCGTCAGCGTGCCGGCCTTGAGCTCCGCAAGGCTTGCGGTACTGGTGAAGAGCGCGATGTACACCGTGGTGGGGGCCGTGAGATTCGTCGCCTTGTAGGTGACGTTGTAAATCTTGTTGGCCCAATAGGTCGATGCGGGCATTATCAAATCTCCACGTAAGTCAGATGGCCTCGCACGCCCACAGCGCTCGCGAGATTGAGGTTGAGCACCGTGTTAGCGGCGGTTTCAAACTGCCCCACTGGATTGAAAGGTGCGGCAATCCCGCCATTGGCCGCTAACGAGGCAGCTCCCATCAGATCCGTAGTCCCATTGCGGAATTTGGCGGCGACAGCCGCGTCAGCCACTATGACATAGGACAGCACGCGGATTTTCTTGCTGGTCACGGCCGCCACAATGCTGTTATCACCCGAGCTGGAAATGTTGATACTCGCGAATTTCGGCGTGACGATCGTGCCGACGTTGGACATCTGCGATGCATCCAGCGTGGCTTGAACGGGCAGTGGCGTGGCAACCGCAGGATCATTGTAGGAGCCATCCGCGCCCCAGCCTGACTTGACGCGCTGAACTTGCACGGCCACGGCATTGACGGTCACTTCGTCAGTGGCGATCGTAGTACCTGAGCCAGCGGTAATCGCTACATTCTCGGCCAACTGAATCTCCTAAGTACCGACGCCTAACAGACTGCGTGTGCGGGCAATAACGGCAGCGGCAGGCTGCAACGCGAATATGAAGCACTGCGCAGTGCGGGACGTTGAGTCAGCAATAGTTCCGGTGAATGCACCCGTCGAAGCAATAAGCTGCGCTACATCCTGTATCCAGTGACCCAAACATACGGCCACCGATGCCCCGTTGGGGATGTCTTCGACTGCGTTGGCAATCGTGCCGGTCCCACTGAAAGTGGATGGAACAGAGTAGTTGGTTCCATCCGAGGATGGCCCCTTCTCCTTATGCCCCAGGGCAAAGCAGACGGCCCCATTCACACTCGGAGTACGGCTGACAGCCGGCAGTCCTATGTTGTTCGTGGACGCGACTGCCCTATCCTGCCCCGCGAAAGCGGTCGCTAATCCAGGGTCAACCCCTCGATACGCTGCCACGAAAACCCACGCGACCTGAGTCGCACTCCAGTTGACGGACGGGATACTGGCGCTGCCTGTGGAATCGTAGAGAGCGAAAGCGGCTGCCTGGGCGGCATTGTTGGTGGTGGTCATTTTTGTCCACCCACCCGGCGTCGCTAGCGTGTCAGAGCCAACCTTCTCTCCGGTGCACAGAATCAGCACATCGCCCGCATTATGCGCAGGCGCAGTCGCAGTCAGAGCGCCGGTTCCTCGGGTAACCGTGCCGGCTCCAACGAAAGTGATACTCACTTACCGACCCAGGCCTTCGCGAGCGTGACGATCCCCGGGGCTTGCCCTTGCCACAAAAACTTGTACAGCGTGAGTTCGCGTACACCCAATGCGGATACCGATCCAATCCACGGATCGGTGCTGGTCGTCGAGGTCGGCGTCATGAAGTCAGCCAACGGCACCTGATAGAGTTGGTACGTGTTGGCAATCACGGTCCCGCCGGCCACATACTTGGAAAGAATGAGATCCAAACCATTGAACAAATTAGCAGCCGGCGCACCCCCGGGACGCATCTTAAGATCGCCGACCACCTCGCCATGCATGACAATGTTAATGGCGGCATTCGTGGTCTTGAGCAGGAAGTAGATGTAATCGCACGACCCAACCTGTTGGTTGTAAGTGCAGTAGTTACATCCTGTGGTCGGAAGGAAATAGCCGCCGGTCGCCGCCGACATGTCGATGGTAGCCACGAACCCATAGGTAGGATCGGATACCGCGTAGTTAGTGGGATAGGCACTGCTGAGATCGCCGCCCCACTTCAATCCACCGCCCGCACTGCCGGACCCACCGGAAGGCGTTCCAACCGACATGCCGCCCGTCAGCCCGTTAAAGATGTACTGTTTGGCGCCCGTAACCCAGGGGCTGACATTTCCCTGCGTATCGACCGCGCGCAAACGATGAAGGTATTGGGTGGCCGTCAGATACTGACCATTGGTGGGTCCGTAGGTACTACCCACGCAGTTAGGACACTGCGCATCCTTGAACCGGGTGCCTTGGGCATTCGGGGCCGCGGTGCTGATGGAGGCACCGCCCGTCGGTGTCGTCCAGGTGGACCCACCATTCGTACTGACCTGCATTTCGTAATGCGCGATGGGGGCGGGACCTTGTACCGCATTCAGCCATCCAAAGGAGATCGAACCCTCGTTCGGGATGTTGAACGACGGCGGGGAAGAGGGATTGAAAATCGATGAGTTCTGCGCCGTCTGGCCCTGCAGCGTGACGAAGAAATCAGCCGGCGCTTGGGGTCCGCCGTCGTACTGAAAGTTGTCACTCGGCGCAGTTGCGCGGGTGGCCGGTAACGTGCCGTTCTGAATCTTGGTCTGGATACTCGACCAGGAGCTCACATCCGTCCAGATCATGATCTGCGGATTCACCGTATTCTGCGCAAGCGTAAAGATGTTCTCCGGGGTCGAGGCGTTGATATTCTGGAACAGCGCCTCGATCTGCGACCGAAACATCAGCACGGGCCGATAGTCGATGCCGCCGGTGTTGCCCTGATAGACCTCGTTCACGGTCGGATCTTTGCCCGCCGTGCTCGTAGGTCCCGGTCCTGCCGGATCCGGACCCCCAACACTGATTCCACCCAAGCTCTTGAAGTAGGTCAGTAGATCCTGGATCTGCAAAGCGGTGTTGGCAAAGTCCACCGCATTCACGTAATCCACCATGACGTGAATCAGCGTGTAGGGCAATGCCGCCCGGGTCGCAGCCGCTACCGCTTTCAGATTCTTGTAGTACTGCGAATACTGCGCGCTCGAGATCCCGCCGAGGAGCAGGACCGACTCACCGCCGATCTGCACTTGCGCAAGACTGGTGTTGTCCTTGTACCGTGCCCCGAAGGCCTGCCAGAACGGAATCCAGGCGTTGTTGGTATAGTTGAGATCCCATACCTTGGCTAATGAACAGCCATTGCCATCGGCCGCCGCACAATAGCCAGCCGTGATCCACCAGGGTGGAAAGGTGTTGGCCGCAATCGAGCCATTGGCGGTTGAGAAGTTGCGGTCGGCCAGCTGAAAGATGAACTGCTTACCCTTGGCAGCACAGTTCGCCAGAATGGTATCGACCTGCGTCCAGACGTAGTTCGGCCCACTCGTGCCGTTGTCGAAGTACTGCGCATAGCCCGACATGCACACGCCGGTCACTTTGGACTGCAGCGCATTCAGCACTGTGGTGACCGAGCTCACCGCCGCTGCATCGAAGTGATAGCTGTTATTGCGGTAGTAGTGCCCGACCGCATTGGCGAATCGGAAAACGTTGCCTTGAGGAACACATCCGACCGGGACTGAGCTGTTGCCGGTCTGGTACTGGTCGAACGCTTCCACCCGATAGAACTGCGTACCCGAGAGGGTGTCCGGCAGGCTCGTGGCCGTCGTGGTGGCGATGAGCGTCGATTGCGATCCGGCCGTAGTGCCTTTGTAGACCCGATAGCCGGCGATCACTGATTGACCCGTAGGCACGGGTGGGGTCCAGCTCAATGTGGCCGTGGAACCGCTCACCGAGGCTTGCAGACTGGGGGCGGCGAGCACGGAGGTAAGCGTGCGCACCGCGGTCAGTTGCATGTCTGAGATCGCCTTAGGAAGCTTGGCGGCCATCTACGTGAGCGGGCCGTTGGGAAGGGTGCAATCAGGTTTTGGGGCCTGCCCAAACCACCATTGGAAATGGCGATTCAGGCAACGCCAAAATCCATGATGGTGCTCGGGACCTTGGGAGCGATGGTGAACGCGACCTCATTACCCCATTTCGAGGTCGCACTCCCGGCAGCAGCCGAGGTCACTGATCGCGCTGCGGCGAACCAATTACCGACCGCAAGATTCGTGGGCAGCGATCCAGTCTGCTTGCCGGCGGTCTCCGTGAGATTCACGTCATCCGCAATGATGGTGTACGTGCCCGAAACCTGCCCGAAGCCGTACTGGTACTTGGTGATGGTGCCCGCCGGAATGGCCGTGCCATCCTCGAACGTGGCGGGCGCGGTAAAGCTCGCCGTAACCGGGTTGGTCACAGACATTTTCAGGCTCCAGAAGTGCGAAAGCCCCACGCGGATGGTGGGGCTTCAGGGAGTATTGCGCTTAGCGCGGGGGCAGAAGGTCTAGTATCGCAGGAATTTGTACACCATCCCGCAAGACCAGGTCAATGCTTGGGCTGCACCTAGCGCCTTTATCAATGCTCACCGACTCTTTCCCCAGTCCGTCGGATACCACTCCGACTTGCAGACCGTGCAGCGCCAACCATAGTCAGGCGCCAAGGTCGCCTTGAGCGTCTTGTCAGGGCTCTGCAGGTCATGGTTGCATTGAACTGAAGACGGGTCTGGCGCGTCCGGACCCGTGACTTTCAAATCCGTGGCAGTCTCGCCGCATTTCGTACAGACCACATACCCACCTTTGACCAAGATCCATTCCTGGCACTGACAGTGGTCACACTGGTAAACCTGCAACTGCGGGCGCTTATCTGGCGGGTATTCGGCAATAGCCCGCACAACTTCAAATAATCGTCGCACGAGTTCGGTCATACGCGCACCTGCAGCAGCCGCAACAACGTCCGATGCCGGCTCTCCTGGAACTTCCATAGCGTGAAGTTCAGGCACACCTTCAAGCCATTCTCCAGTGAGCGCGCGGACATGTTCAGTTTACGCGCAATCACCTCCGTCGGCTGCGGCGTTCGATACCACGCCACAATCACCTGATTGGTGCGCTTGGGCAGCCGCAGAATGATCTGATCCACCACGGTCGCGGTATCGTCGTCCAGCGGCGGCGGTTTACTGGTGCGCGGATTATCATCCCACGCCTCCGAGGGTAAGCCAGTGCCGATGGACACATCCCAGCGTTGCAGGATGCGATCCACCGGCAGCAGCTCCTTCGGGAGTACGCCGCCGGCGCCGTCCTCGGCTTCCCCTCGGAGAACCCGCAAGACACTCCCGACGTACATTTACGGCGACCCCGCAACGAGAGTTTGGAAAGGATGGAATTTGACTTTCGCCTCCAGATAGGCACGGCAAGCAAGTTCAGGCGTAGAGAAATATCCCAAGAATTTATAGGTACCGTTACATTTTATTCTGGTGGTCCACTTGGAGTACCTCGCGTAGTAGGAAACGCCCAACAAGCCAGTTTTGCTGTTCTTGTAGGCCCCGCGTAGATTCTGCATGTTCAGAACCTGATTGGCCTCTCTGAGATTGATCAGACGGTTGTTGTATCCATCCCCATCTCTATGATCAAGGCCACTCGCCGGCCATCTCCCATGCGCATATAGCCATGCCAGCCGGTGTGCTTGGTATAGGTGGCCATCGACCCGGATGTAAATATGCCCATCTGGATCTCTGTATCCACAGATCGTTCCAGCATGCTGATTCGCGACCCTCATTCTCCGAGTAAAAAAGCCGGTCTCAGCATCGTAAGAAAATAACTCCTTGAGTCGTGACTGAGTTAGATCAGATCTCAACTGGACCGGCTTTTTATGAGGCATATAGTTTCTGTTATGGTGTTACGGGGCTATCTGGAACTTTGTCGTCCACCGCCTTGACCTTCGCGGTGATGGAATTCACGGACGTCTGCAATGCCGCCAGCGCTGCATCCACCTCCGGTGTCGTCGCCCCGCCGGCGGAAATGATCGCCGTGAGATTGTCGATTGCAGCGTTGAGGGTATCCACCTCCGTGCCCACCTTGTCCACTTCGGTTGCGATCGCGGTGAGTGCGTCGTTCGCAGTCTTGAGGGCTGCGGCCAATTCGGCTTGTGTTGCCATGACTTTCTCCAGTTTGGATAGAATCAGTTTGAGTAACGGGTTGTCTTGGTTGTGCGCGTTCAGTATGTGCACAACTTCGCTCTGGTCAATCTCGATTTTCAT
>Ga0207711_10003066_pt1 | contig 14586 bp, 11 predicted proteins | sample KBSS34metaG_FD_184401 | JGI IMG/M metagenome (GOLD analysis project Ga0207711, IMG submission 184401) | Switchgrass rhizosphere microbial communities from Kellogg Biological Station, Michigan, USA - KBS S3-4 metaG (SPAdes) (version 2) | ecosystem: Host-associated > Plants > Roots > Rhizosphere...
CCGTCAGCCCCTCGGCCACGTAAAGCGAGTTCCCCTTGCGATACTGGTAGACGCGATAGCCGACGTCCTCGTCCTTGAGCTTGCAGTCGACCAACTCGACCCGCCCAAGGCCGGGCAAATTGGCCGAGCCTGGCGCGCTGCACGTCTTGTCGGCCCGCGAGGCGGCGAGCCGCGCGGGCACGGTGCCGCTCGCGCGCAGCTTGTACATCTTGCCCACGGGCAAGGCGGCATCGCGGCACGTCACCGCATATCCCGCGTCGAACATGTCCTTCAGGACCGCGTCGGTGGCGAGAGCCTGCGCCGAACAGAAAATCGTCCCTGAGGTGCCGATGCGGAAGCTGTCGCGGACGCTCAGCGGAGTTGCTGCGGGAGAAGCGACCCCGATGGCGGAGATTGCAGCGGCAATGGCGACGGCTGATTCACATCGTCGGCCTGACCAGTGGGATTCGTTACCACTTCGCGCACCGCGATGAACGACGTGTATTGCGTCAGCAGGTTGTACTTCAAACCGAGCGCGGTTATCTGTTTCGCATCTTCTTCCGAAACATCCGAAGAGCCGTAGTCAGACAGCTCAGCAATCCGCGAACGCGCCCACAGGTAACGCAGCGCGCTGTTGCCCTCATCGAGTTGACCGTTCGCCACATCGAAGCGACTCACGAAATCGCCCTGGCCCGTCTTGCCGGTGAGTTCGATGGTGCCCGCGAGTGGTCCACGCCACTTGCCGAAGAGAACTATCGGACGCTGCGCAAACAGATCCGGGAAGTTCAACGGGTTGACGTCATACGTGTCGAAACCAACTGAACGAACGTGGATGTCAGTCAACACGGGCGTCTGAATGTACTCGCGAAACTTGCTCGCTACAACTCCGGCTTCCGTCTCGTCAGTGACGATAAAGGGCTCGCCCATGCCGGCTTTCGCGACGCCGTCGATGAGATAGCGATTCACGGATCCGCCGATACCAAACGCGAACACGTTGCACCGGTTCAGGTTCGTGCGAATGTGTTCGAATACGCCCTGCTCGCCCGAGATATAACCGTCAGTGACAAGGACTACGCTGCGAGAGATGCCGTCCTGGCGCGGCAGCGCCATCGCTTCTTTGATCGCCGCGAGCAACTCCGTGCCGCCGCCACCGCGTTGTTGTTCAATCAAACCAATCGCGCGTCCGATATTCTGCTGGTTTGCCTGCAACGACTCGGGCGAGAGCACTGCGGCGTCACCAGCGAAGAGAACCACGTTGAACAAGTCAGTCGGCCGCAGGTTTCCGATCAGGTCTTTGAGTAATCGTTTGGACGTGTTTAGTGGAAATCCGTCCATCGAACCGGATACGTCAACGACAAAGATGTACTCTCGCGGCGGGATCGCTTCGGTCGCGACGCGGGCCGGCGGTTGGGCCATGTAGAGAAAGTAGTTCTCATCCGCACCCTGGAACAGCAGCAGACCAGAGGTGATCTGATCGCCGGCCAAACGATAGCGAACTACGAAGTCGCGATTTCCCTGAAATGGATTCGAATCGTCTAGCGTGAAGCGCGCGACACCCTGATTCTGCCACTGCGGCATGATCTGATGCGACGGGCACGCCAGATCGTAAATCGGCACACCGGCGGAGATCCGTGTCGAGATGTGCAACGCACTGGGCGACTGTTGATCCTGATGTAAATAAGGCGTCGCGACAAACTTGTCGTCTCTCTTCTTCTTGTCGTCTGGTGGCGAGGCGTAGCGTGGTCCAACAACAGTAGGAAACACGAGTTCGTAAACGTTATCAGTCGGGATCAGAAGCTCAGTGTAGTTGAGTGTGATCTCAACCTGTTCCTGCGGCATGATGTTGGCCAAACTCATTGAAAAGACGTTCGGCCGCTCCTGCTCGAGCAGTGATGCGCTCTTCCCTTCTTCTTTGGCTTTATCGAAGTCCTGTTTAGCCTGCTCGCGTTCCTTGATCTTCGCGACGATGATCTCGTTACCGATCTGCATGCGCATCGCGTAAACAGCGGCGCGCGTCGACGCCGGAAACACGTACGAAGCATTAATCGGACGCGAACCTTCGTTACGATAAATCTGCCGGACTTTGACGTCGGCAATCACACCTGAAACTGAAATGTCGACCTGCGTGTCTTTGAGTGGCAGTTGATCGACAGTGGGGTCTCCTTTAACTACGAAATAGGGCGCCAGCGTTTTGTCATCCTCCTGGTGCTGGGCGTAACCAGATTTGAAAACGATCGCAACTGCGATCAAAGCAAAACACAGATTGCGCAAATTGAATTGCATACGGTCCTCTCCGCCTTAAGGCGACTGCAAATTCGGGCTCCGATTGCCCCTACTTAAAACGCGCAGATCGTATGGAAGGAAGGCTTTGAAACTAACGATACGGACCACAGGATGGCACCGTACCGGCCACAGTCGCGGGGTGGGGATGGCCGGATTTTGGCCGCAAAAAGGCACAAACAGCACACGTGATCTGCTAAGGTATTTATGTTTTATGTGCTTCTTTGTGGCCTGATAATGAAAGAGTCGCCGGTCAAGATTGATGTTCTGCTCGAGCCTTTGTTGGCTGAAAGCAGCCCTGACCAGGCCGACGAACTCCTTTCGCAATTGATTACGGTCCATGCCGAGCCGGTAATCAAAACCGTCATTCGCTACAAACTCCGCTTCAGCACCAATCGTGAAACGCAACGCGCGGAAGCCGATGACATTCAACAGGAAGTCGTGCTGCAACTGCTGGCCCAGTTGCAACGCTTTCGCAAAATTCCCGAGAGTCATCCGATTACCGACCTGCGTGGCATGACGGCAGTCATCGCGCATCGGACCTGTGCTCGCTGGCTGCGGCGCCAGTTTCCCGAACGACACGCGCTCAAGAATCGTCTTCACTATTTACTGACACGCCAGCGTGGCTTTGCGCTCTGGCATGACTCGGATGGAAAACTCGTCGCTGGTTTTGCAGTCTGGCAGCAGCAACAAAAGAACTTGACGCATAACCTCTCGGGTATCGAAAAGTTGGCCAAACGCGAGGCACTCGCCGAAACCGTCGCGGCGATCTTCAACCATTTGAACGCGCCCGTTGACTTCGACGAACTGGTCAGCGGTGTCGCCGCAATCCAGGGAATCAGCGATCAACCGGTCGAGTCGCTCACGGACGATGAAGACGCGGTGCACGAACCCACGGCGCCCGAACCCGATCAAGCGTGGCGCACCGAGAAGCGCATGTTTCTCCAGCGATTGTGGGAAGAGTTGCAACAACTGCCGCGGAACCAGCGTGCCGCGTTGTTGCTCAATCTTAAAGACGCGAGTGGATTCAGCAGCATCACACTCTTCCCGGCGACCGGCATCGCCACGGTGCGCCAGCTCGCCGCGACTTTGGAAATCAGCGCCGAAGACTTCGCGGCAGTGTGGAACGACCTGCCGATAGAAGACGCGCGCATCGCGGAGTTGCTCGGGTTAACGCGCCAACAGGTCATAAACGCCCGAAAATCCGGCCGCGAACGACTCGCTCGCCGACTGAAGGGGTTTATTTGAAGCCTGAAAGGATTTATTTAAGGCGATGGTAATACGCAACAATTTTCGCCAACTTATGCATTTGAAGCCCGCCGGATTCCCGGCTAAGGATCAGACTAAATTCAGTGGAACACCTGACTTCAAAACAAGTTGAGGGTTACTCCCGCCGCCGATTGCCCGCCGCGGAACTGCTGGCCGTGAGCGATCACCTGGGCGAATGCGGCGACTGCCGGTTGCGTGTGGAAAGCGCATTGAACAACGACGCGGCATTCTTCGCGCTGCATGACGAAGCGCTTAGTGAAAACGGGAGCGCCGGGCATCTTACTGCTGAGCAGACTGCCGGCTACGTTGACCAGCATCTCTCTGGCGAAGCGCTTCAGTTTGTCAACGATCATCTGGCCGGTTGCGAGCACTGCGTGCTTGCGGTTGCAGACTTGCGCGCGTTTCGAAATGAGATCGCGCCGTCACTCGATCGTGAGTATGGTCCAACAACGGCGCCCGCTGTCGTTAAGGCCGGATGGCGTGAGAAGTTTGTGTCGTTATTTAAAGTGGCGCCGGCGCCTGCGTTTGGTGGAGCGGCGCTGGCGATGCTCTTGCTCGCCGCGATTGCGTGGATCATCTGGCGGATGCCGAAGGAATCTCATCAAGAAGTCGTCGTCGCGCCAACTCCCGTTTCGCAACCGGCGCCCTCAGTTGAACCTTCGCTACCGTCTCAGCCTGCGCCGGCAGTGGTGGCGCAGTTGAACGATGGCGGTAGCGTGTTGAGTTTGGACGGGGAAGGCAAACTCTCTGGCGCGGATAACTTGCCGCCAGCTTATCAGAGTCTGTTGAAGAAGGCTTTGACTTCGCAGAGGATCGAACGATCGTCGCAGCTTCAGGGATTGACACGGCAGTCGAGCACGTTGATGGGTTCGGATAACAAGGTGCGCGAGTTTTCGGTTGTCGAGCCGGTGGGAAGTGTGGTGCTGAGTAATCAGCCGGCGTTTCGCTGGTCCACTTTGGAAGGTGCGACGGGTTATGTGGTTGAAGTTTACGACGATCAGTTCAAGCTCGTCGCATCGAGTCCAGAACTCACGAATCGCTCATGGACCGTGTCGCAATCACTTGCGCGTGGGAAGGTTTATTCGTGGCAGGTGAAGGCGATCAAAGACGGGCAGGAAGTCACTTCACCGCGTCCGCCCGCGCCGCAGGCGAAGTTTCGCGTGCTCGATCAGGCGAAGGCGAATGAGATCGCGAAGGCGAAGCGTACCTATGCATCGTCGCACTTAACGCTCGGTTTGCTGTATGCGGATGCGGGTTTGTTGAGAGAAGCCGAACACGAATTTCGCTCGCTGCGCCTCGCTAACCCGAATTCGGAAATCGCGCGCAACCTCTTGCGCCAGATCCAAAGTCTACGGCATTAGGCTCTGCGGCAGAGAATCAGCGACCATCACCGACGAGCACAAAGCCGCCCCAGTAAAACGGATGGCTTGTCTCCGGATTCTTCATCACCTTCAACGCCGCTTGCCGCAGCGCTTCGCTCTTGCGCACTTTCGCTGGAGACAGCAGTCCGCGGTGGAAGTTCACCATCAGGTCGCGCGTACCCGCTGACTCGACTTTCCACTGGCTCACGACAATCGACGGGACACCCGCGATGAACATGGCCCATGAGAAACCAACCACGCCCTCGCCCGCCCCGATGCGTCCGCGCGCGGTTTCACACGCCGACAGTACCGCAAGATCCGCGTGTAAATTCAGTTGCATCAGTTCCCACGCTTCCAACAACCCATCTTCGGCGACGCTACCTTCAGCAAGCGCGAGGTGCGAGTACATCGGCGACGCGTTGTTCAGCATGCCGTGCGTGGCGAAGTGAAGTATCTTCGCGCTACTCGCCTCACTCTTAACACGATCCTCGCGCGCCTCAGCACCAACGTAAACTTTGCTGCGCGCGACACCATACAACCGTCCCAAAGCTTTGACTTCCTGTTCCGCCTCGGGCAACGGATCGAGTTTGCCGTCGCGCAACGTGAGCGCCGCGCGCTTCAGCGTCTCCGTGCCCAGCACCGGATTGCCCAGCGCCAGCAGCGTCGCAGGTGAAGCGTGCGCAGCCTCGACCTGTCTGCGCTTCGTCATCTCACGCAAGACAGTCAACGACGGCGCATAAGAAATCGCAGCATCCTCGATTACAAACCGGTTCGAACTGTTGAGCAGCGTTTGAAACGGCAGGTCCCACAACGTGTTATCGGGAGCGATGATCAGATTTGTTTTTCCGGCGAGTTCAGCCGCGGCTGGTTTGATCAGCAGTTCATAAAGTTTGGACGCCGAGGTCCTGAACCCGAGATCGCGCGACGCGAGTTGCTGACGAAAAGCCTCAGTCTGCTTCGCCAGCGCCTCTCGCTTGATCGGCAAGGTATAAACGCGAACGTCGGCTTCTTTCGCTCCTTTCGTAACGATAAACAGGTACGTCTTATCATCGCCGACAACATACTCGAGCAGCGCGCTCGAAGCGTCCGGTAACAGCGTCGCCAACTCATCCGTCTTAATGATCGGCGCCTCGCCACGTTGCACCTTCAGCTTCGGATGCGCAACGTTGAGACGAGTCTCAAAATCTTCGTACTCCAAACGCGCCTTCTCGACTGCAGTCTTCAGCTCAGTCACGTGCTTCACGTCCGGCTTATCCTTGCGCACTTCCGTCGTGAATTGTGAATTGAGCGAAACGAGTCGCAGCCGCAGTTCTTCCTCGGCCTGTTGCTCTTCTTTGGACCACGACTTCCGCAGGTCCGTGCGACCACTCTGCAACGCATCGAGCAGTACGCGTGACTTCGACTGCTCCGCAAACGTCAATGCTTCGGTAACTTTCTGTTGCGACACGAGCAGATCGACCATGTCGTACCACGGCGACAACCTGCCTTCGAGGAAACTCATTTGCTGTTGTTCACTACCGGCAACTTCACGGCGCAGGGTTTCAAGAGTATTGATTGCGGTGAGAAAAGCAGTGCGTGCTTCCTCCGGTTGGCCCAATGCAACCAGCGCGCGTCCCATTTGGTCCTGCGCGGTCCAGATCTCTTCGCGACTGTAAAGATCGTCAGCGAGTTTCGCTGAGCGCCGGCTTACTTCGAGCATCTCGGCATACTTACCCTGCGCTTCATACAAGCGCGCGAGATTGTTCAGCGACAACATCGCCGCGCCTCGATCTTTGCCCTGCTCGCGTAATTGAAGGCTTTTCTGTAACGGCTCGAGCGCTTCGTCGAGGTGTCCCTGCAAACGATAGGTGTCACCGATGTTGTTAAGAGCACGGGCCATGCCGGGGGTAGCCTTCAACGCCTCGTAATTTGCAAATGCCTTCCGAAAATACTCGAGGCCCTCTTCGTATTGTCCCTGGGATTTGTAGATAACACCGATGTTGTTTTGTAGATTCGCGATGCCAAACTTGTCGTCAATCTCGACGAGGATGTCGAGACTCTTTTGCGAGTACGCCAGCGCCTGTTCGAGACGACCTTGTCTTCGATAAACCAAACCGATGTTCTGATATTTATAGGCGAGACTGCGTCGATCCACTGACTCACCCATTTCCTGGATCACGGCGAGACTCTTGTTCAGGTAGACGAGTGCTTCGCCATAACGACCCTGCGCGAGATAGCGTGTGCCGATGTTATTCAGCGCCATGTTTAGAGTGCTTTTATCACCGATCTCTTCGCTGAGGGCGCGTGCCTTGTGATAGTAGTCAAGACCAACTTCGTAGTGGCCCAGCGACGTATGGGCCAGACCAAGACTGTTAAAACTCAACGCCGTGAGTTTTTTGTCGCCGGTCTCCTGTGCTAACGCGAGACTCTTTTCGTAATACTCAATAGCTAAATCATGCCGCCGCTCGGTGTCGTAGGCATAACCCAGCGAGTGGAGCGCGCGCGCCTGGCCCTTCTTGTCAGCAGTTTCTTCAAAGATGTTGAGACATCGCTTCAGGTAAGTCTCTGCTTCCTTCGGCGGATTGCGGCGTCCGTAAATATCGCCAATCTCACACAACGCGTTCGCCACGCGCTTGCGGTCGCCGCTCTTTTCGGCGATGTGCAGCGCGAGATTAGAAATCCGCAGCGCCTCGTTGTAATCGCCTTTTTGAACAATGGGTTCGGCGAGCGCCTTCAACGCCGCCATCAGGGAGTCGTCAATCAGTTCCGGTTTTTGAGCCAGCAACTGATCCTGTTCCGCTTCTGACTTGAGCTTCACGAGCGCCGCGGCGAAGTCTTTTGAAGCTGTTTGCGATTGACCAAGTGCGACAGTGATGAGGCTGAGGCTCAAGATGGGTAAAGTGAGCACCCGGCGGAACGTGATCGGCATACAACGATCCCTCCTTAGCTGTACTGGCTCAAAAAGTTAACGCGCAAAAAAATGCTCGGGAGGGCCAGTAATATCTTCAAAACTTCGGCAACTTCCTTATGTCGGAGGAGATTTTATGTTCAAACGAATCGCAACATTCATTTACGGTGTCATCTGTTACCTGCTCTTTTTAGGCACGTTTCTTTATGCGATCGGCTTCATCGGCAATCTCGTTGTCCCCAAGTCGATCGATTCCGGCCGCACTGGCCCACTGAGTCAGGCGCTCTTGATCGACGCGGCTTTGCTGACACTGTTCGCAGTGCAACACAGCCTGATGGCGCGTCCATGGTTCAAACGCGCGTGGACACGCATGGTTTCAAAGCCGGCCGAGCGCAGCACTTACGTGTTGCTCTCTTCCCTGGCGCTGCTACTTCTGTTCTGGCAATGGCAACCGATCGGTGGCGTGGTGTGGACCGTGGAGCGAACGGGGCTTCAAATGGTTATCTACGGGCTTTACGCCATAGGCTGGCTGCTGGTGCTGAGCAGCACGTTCCTGATCAATCACTTCGATCTGTTTGGACTGAGACAGGTGTTCCTGTTTCTGATCGGACGACCATACACGCAGTTGAAATTCGGGACGCCGATGTTTTACCGGCACATTCGCCATCCACTCTATCTCGGCTGGCTCTTCGCATTCTGGTCCACGCCGACGATGACTGTGGCCCATCTCGTCTTTGCCATCGCCACGACTGCATACATCTTCGTCGCGATCCAGCTCGAAGAGAAAGATCTCGTAAACACCTTTGGCGACGACTACCGTCGTTATAAGAAAAGCGTCCCTATGATCATCCCGATCGGGCGTCGAGCCTAACCATAGCCACAATAAGGCGCAAAAAAAGATCAGAAATCATTTTTGCGCCTTATGTGCTTTTTTGTGGCTAGTAATATCTCGCCATGTTAGGCAACTTCATTTGTCGGTATTACAAATTTTGAAGGAGACAATCATGTACCGCACTAAAATCAATCGCGTCATTCAAGTTCTTGCACTTATCGCTCTCGTTACGCTCGGCGTGCAATCCGCGCAAGCATTCGACAACTCAAACGGCCCCGAACTGCCCGCGCAGTGTGGCAGCATTCAGGTCGAGGCAGGAAACAAGCTCGCGTTTCACGCTTACGCCAAGGGCGTGCAGATCTACAAGTGGAACGTCATCACACAAAAGTGGGATCTCTTTGGACCACAAGCCGGACTCTTCGCGGAGGAGAACTACCACGGCGAAATCGGCACCCACTACGTTGGTCCAACCTGGGAAAGCAAGAGCGGCAGCAAAGTCGAAGCTCGTCGTGTGTTAGGCACGGGCTGTACTCCCGATCCAACTGCGATCGCGTGGTTGCTGCTCAAGCAGATTCGCACCGAAGGCAACGGCATCTTCAGTAACGTCACATTCGTTCAACGCGTGAACACAACCGGCGGTCTTCCTCCGACTACTCCGGGCACAGTCGATGGCGAAACCAGCGAATCAGCCTACACCGCGGAATACTACTTCTACCGTGCCGAGAATCCGGCCAGCAACTAAATCATCATTCATGAGGTTCATCGGAGGAATTATGAATTTACTACTACGAATCAAACGCGGCGGACTGACGCTGCTCGCCGGCGTGGCCGCTCTTATGCTCATGCCGGTAGCGCTGGTGGCGCAGGAACGAATCGCCTACGTCGACAACACGTTCGACATCTGGTCCATGAAGACCGACGGCTCTGATCCAAAACAGTTGACCAAGAATACTGCCGGTGATGGAGATCCGTCATTCAGCCCGGATGGCGGCAAGATCGCCTTTGTTTCAAGCCGCGACGGCAACTCGGAAATCTATGTAATGAACGCCGATGGCACAAACCAGAAGCGTTTGACCACCAACACAGTCACTGACCAGGATCCGAGCTGGAGTCCGGATGGAAGCAAAATCCTCTTTGTCTCTTTCCGCGACACCAGCGCCGACGTTTTCATAATGAATGCTGACGGCACGAATCCTGTTAACCTGACGAAATATCCCACCGGCAACGAAACGGAGCCGGTCTTTAGCCCGAACGGCAAGAAGATCGCTTTTCGCGCACTTCGTGACGGCGGCATCAACATCTACATCATGAACGAGGACGGCACAGAACAAACGGCGTTGACCGACGCCAGTGGCATCGACACTGAGCCAGCCTTCAGTCCGGATGGTTCAAAGATCGTTTTTCGTTCAGACCGTGATGCCGGCGACCGGGAGATTTACATCATGGACGTGGATGGTTCCAACGAAGTGAATCTAACGCACACGCCGGGCGTCACTGAACTGGCTCCGGGATTCAGTCCTGACGGCAACAAGATCATCTTTTACGATACGGTGGGCCAGATTCTGGTAATGGATCCTAACGGCGCTAACAGGGATCGCATCGGTACGGTTGAAGGAAACGAACCTTCATGGGGCGCCGAGAACTCGTTGCCAGTGCTGAGCGATGTAACTATCACCCAGCAAGTTGACGAAGGAAGTTTTGCGACTCTGACTTTAAAGATTTCCGACGCAGACGAGAACGACAGTTTTACTCTCGGCGTTCAATGGGATGCGAAGTCAGGTACGCAATTGATCGAAATACCGGCGGGAACGAAGAGCTTTGAATTCATGCACAAGTACACGGACGACAAACCCGACGGCACAGCATCAGACACTTATCCGGTAAAAGTCACTATTGACGATCATCGTTTTGGCAAAGCCTCGGCTGAGACGCAGGTCACGATCAACAACGTCGATCCGACCCTCGTGGGTTTCGCCATCAGTCCGTCGCCAGTTGTTCTCGGTGGCACAGTGAAGCTGAGCGGCACTGTCGAAGATCCGGGTTATATCTCTGACATTGCTGACGAAGCTCTGCGCGTTTCGCTCGACTGGGGTGACGGCTCGACCGAGATCATGGACCTCTTCATGCCTGGTCCAATCAATCCGCCGCAACACAAATACGCGGCGCTCGGCACGTATCACGTCACCGTCAAGGTAACGGATAACGACATGGGTGAGACAGTGCAGATGTTCGACGTTGTAGTTTCACCTCCACCGCCACCCGCGGCGCCGAGTGGTCTTCGCGTCGACTTCGTCGCGGCGGATCGTATTCAGATTGTTTGGACCGACAATTCGAACAACGAAGACGGATTCATCATCGAGAGTTGTCAGCAGCGAGGCTGCAACAACTTCATCGAAGTGGGCCGCGTATTTCCGGACATCCGCCACTTCGTCCACGGCAATCTGTTCAGTAACACGCAGTACTACTATCGCGTACGAGCATTTAATGCTGGAGGCAAGAGTGCTTATACCGATGTAGTGTCAGCAAAGACGCTGCGGAAATAATCCGGGCTTCATCCAAAGCTTCTTTGCGAACCTCTGCGTCCGCTGCGTTAGAATAATTCAACGCCGCGGGCGCAGAGTTGTGTCATTGCCCAATCCGTATAATCGGCGGCTTATTTACTGGTGCGCCTGCTATACGCCGCATACGCCATCTTCTTGCGGCTCATCTTGTCCTTGAGTCGATCCTTCAACGACATCGCAGTGTCCTGCAACGATGCCATCTCTTCCACCATTCCCGGAGCCGAAGCAAAGCCAAGTGCCTGAGTTGCACTCAGGGCGCTGCCGATAACAAACTCCGCACCCGCGTAGTCGCCGCGATCGAGGCGCTTCATTGCCTCGTTTCGCGCCCGCGCGTTCATCAGAAATTGCACGGTCTTGATCACTTCGGGATTCATCTCACTGCGCTCGACCTCTGCGCGCGTTGTAAACTCTACGATATGCGCTTGTTTCAAAACTTCCGCATTCTTCGCGTCCTGCGGCGTAAAGCCAAGACGCAGATCGAGCAAACGCATCTGCGTGCCAACGTCTTCCGATCCAACTCGCAACTGCACCACGATGTCGAGTGGCGAACCGGCCTGCAGATTCGGCAAGCGATAGCGTCCTGTCTCAGTTAAATCGAAGTCATTAAGCAGATCGACAACGCGAACGCCATCAGCAGGAATCAAGGACAGCGAGACTGTGTGCGCAAACTGCGCGACCAGGCCTTCGAGTTCGACCTGAAAGATGCGTTGCATGTCGTCAGGTTCGACGACGTGCCATGCATTACCGCCGCCCGATTGGGCCATCGGCATCAACAAGTCTTCATTGAAGTCAGCGCCGATACCGATCGTCGAGGTGCTGACGCCGCGCTGGTACAAACCCATCGCCTGCGTGACGATCTCGTCTATGTTGGTGATACCGACGTTCGCGAGCCCGTCAGTGATGAGCACGACGCGATTGATCCCTTCGTCGAGCATGCGCTCGCTGACACTCAGACCACCGCGCACCCATGCTTCGTGCAAAGCCGTCGAACCGCGGGCAGTGACACGCGAGATCAAGTCTTTCATCGACTGCTTGTTCGTGACGGGTTCGCTGGGGAAGAGCACCTCGATACGATCGTCAAACGTGACCACGCTGAGACGATCTGTCGGCAGCATCTGGTCTACGCAAAACATCGCCGCTTCTCGCGCGCGGACCATCTTCTCGCCTTCCATCGATCCCGAACGATCGAGTACGAGGCTGAGATTCAGATCGGGCCGGCCTTTCCAGTTGGACCGGCTGCTCGGATCGAGACTCAGCGCCGGCGGTGTAATGCGAATCAGCACATCCACAGTCTGCTCGCGTCCCGCTTCCAGCTTCGGGTGGGTGGTGAAAAACTCTACCTTCGGGTATTCCATAGTCTTTATCTCCTTATCCGCGTAATCTGCGTAATCTGTGGATGGCTTTTTCCAGCAAGCTCTTGGTTCGTGCGCCTGTAGTTGGCGGCGCGTAGTCTGAGCGAATGTGCAGTTCCAACCCTGGTTCGATCTCCACTCTTTGCCACGAGGGTGACTGCCCGGCTACTGCTTGCGGCGGTGGCGGCGGCGCGGCGCTGGTTTCCATAAGTGGCTGACTCGGTGCTGACGCGAGCAGCGTCTCCAGATATCGCTTCGCTTCAGTTTTCCTGCCTGCACCACCGCGCACGCCGAGCATTGTCTCGAGTTCCTGTTCGTTCTTTCCTGCAACGAGCTCTCGAATCTTGCGAATCGGTAAGTGCTCAGCTTGCAACTTCTTCACTGTCAGAAGCTGCAACAGGTTTACGTATCCGAAGACTGAAGCAGTTCCCTGCTTTTCCTCCGGCGTTTGAACGAGTCCCTCGGCCATGTAGTAACGAATCGTCCGCTCGTCGGGAACGCTCGTCACCGTCCCGCGTTCCTGTTCGAGATTCATCTCCGCCAGGATCTGCTCGCTGACCCGCGCAAACTCCGGCAATCCGACGTATTTCCTTCCCTTTTCCCTCAGCACCATCTGCGTCATGAGTGGTACTATACTCTCGACAGTGTTTACTGTCAACAGTAGTTTCAAGCGCGCCAGTCTGTCTTTGAGGAGATCCGAACACAGAGAATTAGCGGTATTGTTTTAGCTTGAAGATACGCCAAAGGCGTTCACTAATTTCAGCCCAGTGGTTCGAGCGTAGAGAGAACCCTGGGTAACGTTAATATAAATAGCCTTTCAACCCTGAAGGGGTTCGCCTCGAGATGAACCCCTTCAGGGTTGGTAGGTACATTTGATAGCTCAAACCCTGGGTTGTCGCTGCGCTCCAACCCAGGGCTGAAGTTAGCCAACGCCTTCGGCGTAGTCGTTGCAATTTCAATCGACGCACTATCGGTAGTTCCCGGCTTGTTTTAATAACAGACCAAAACCTACAATACATATCGAAAGATCAAATGAAATGTCCGTAGTAATTGAAGAACACGAAATCACCTCATTGCCCGTTACGGTAGATCCGGAGATCCTTAGCGGCACGCCGGTTTTCCGTGGTACGCGGGTGCCAGTTGATGCTCTACTCAGCAATCTCGAAGCAGGTGTGTCAATCGACGAGTTCTTAGAGAATTTCCCTACGGTCTCACGTGAACAAGCTTTAGAAGTTATCAAATTCTCTCGCGCAACATTAGACCGGCTTTTGAAGTTGAAATGAAAATTCTGCTGGACGAATGCACACCTCACGTGCTGAAGCGCCTCCTCACCGAATTTGACATCATGACGGTGCAGGAATTCGGATGGGCTGGGATCAAGAATGGAGCGCTACTCCAACTCGCTGAAGAACACGTTGATGTTCTAATAACCAGCGATCAAAATCTGAAATACCAACAGAACTTGGCGAACAGGCAACTAGCGATCATTCAATTGCCAACCAACCAGGTTCCGCTTGTCATTAAGCTCTCGACAAAGGTCTCAGAAGTATTAAGCGCCGTTAAAGCAGGGGAATTTGTCGAAATCCCATTGAGCGAGGATAAGTAATTAGTTGGCTTCTCTCTTATCGCTTAACAAACCTGTCATTGGTGTGATTCACGTTGGGGCGTTGCCGGGGACGCCGCGTGGGGTGTTGAGTGTGGCGGAGTTGGGGCAACAAGCCAGGGAGGAGGCGAGGGTTTATAGAGAGTGCGGGGTGGATGGGATCATTATTGAGAACATGCATGACGTGCCGTATCTCAAGGGCGCAGTCGGGCCGGAGATTGTGGCCGCGATGGCGATCATTGGGAGTGAAGTGAAGAACGAGTGCCGGTTGCCCGTGGGTGTGCAGATACTCGCGGGCGCGAACATCGAAGCGATGGCCGTTGCGCACACGGCGGGTCTCGATTTCATTCGCGCTGAGGGTTATGCGTATGCGCACGTTGCGGATGAAGGACTCATTGAAGCATCCGCGGCGAAACTGCTCAGGTACCGGAAGATGATCGGCGCGGAGCGCGTGCAGGTGTG
>Ga0207711_10003072_pt1 | contig 14581 bp, 15 predicted proteins | sample KBSS34metaG_FD_184401 | JGI IMG/M metagenome (GOLD analysis project Ga0207711, IMG submission 184401) | Switchgrass rhizosphere microbial communities from Kellogg Biological Station, Michigan, USA - KBS S3-4 metaG (SPAdes) (version 2) | ecosystem: Host-associated > Plants > Roots > Rhizosphere...
CAAGCAGGGAGATGAAATCGGAACGCAGTTCCGCGGCAGGCTTGAACAGGCCGGCGGCATCGAGGTTGTCCTTGTAGAGTCGGTTCAATGCACCGGGGATTCGACCCGCTACCGGGTCGATCGGCTCTGTCTCGCCACGAAAGCGCTCCGCACTGCGTGCATCGACGACGAGCATCCCCGCGTCTTGCAAATGCGACTGCACGTAACTAACGTCGACGGCGAGCGCACGCGGCGAAGCGGAAAAAGTCGCGACCTCGACCTTCGGCAAGTCCGCAGTCACTGGTGCCCCGGCTTTGGTCCATGCTTCCCAGCCACCGTCCAGGACGGCGACGAGATCGTGACCGAGCCAGCGCAACATCCACCATAGTCGCGTGGCCGAAGCCCCGCCCGCAAAGTCGTACGCTATGACTTGTTTGGCGCCATCGACGCCGTTGCGACCGAGCCAGTTCGCGAAAACTTTCGGGTCGGGCAAGGGATGGCGGCCGTTCTTGCCATTCTTCACGCCGGCGAGGTCCCGGTCCGAATGAGCGAAGCGCGCGCCTGGAATATGCGCTTTGGCATACGCTTGGGCGCCGGCTTCCGGCTTCATCAGATCATGACGGCAGTCGAAAATGACAAACGCCGCATCGTCGAGATGCTGCCGGAGTGCACTGACCGAAATCAATGTTTTGTAGGTCATGGATTGAGTACTTCGGTATCGAACATCACTCGGCTGCAAGCCATTCGCGCGCGGCAGCTTCCTCTTCGAAGATCTTGATCTGAGCGTCGATAAATAGTTGTGATACCAACGCCGTCCACTTGATCCACTCCCGTTCGCTTAGAATCGCGATCCGACCGACATCGCGTGCGTGCTTGCGAGTGAACTTGATGTCCTCGAGCGCTACGTCCACGGTGTAGCCGAGCATGTCGCGCAGATCGATCAACAGGCTAAGCTTGCCCTGCCGTTCAAGCTGACCAACGACGTCGTCTTCGAAGCGTCGATAGTCCGCCAGCTCGAACTCGGCGAACACGCCAACCACCGTGAGCTTGTCCTCGTGTTGAATCGATATCATAGGTTCCGACAAAGTTGGTCGAAGGGCCGGCACCTTCCATCAACCGACCATAGGCGGCGGGGTGAGAAGCTATAGGTGTGGCTCTAGATGCCGTCGCAGGTATTCATGGAAGTGGATCATGCCGTCCTCGGATGGCGAATGGTAAGGCCCGTGTTGCTCCACTCCCGCTTCGTACAAGGCGCGGCGACCCTTATGCATCAGCGTGCAGATCTGGCCATCCTCAATCGCGCTTTCCATGTACGCCTGACGATGCAGTTCGACGAGTTCCCGCTCGAATCCTGCGACTTCTTCAGGGTAATAGAACTCTACGACGTTGACGCATTTTTCCGCACCACGCGGATGGACCGTGCTGATGACCTGGCAAAACGGATACCACTCCAACATCACGTTCGGGTAATAGCAAGACCACACCGTTCCGTACTTGGGCATCGCCCCGTTGGTGTAGCGCAACAGCGCTTCGATGTAGTTGCCGTAGGCAGCTGAACCTGGCTTTTCAAGCTGCTGGTAGATGCCCATCTCCTGTACGCTCCAGCGATGGCCGAAGTCCCAGCGATAGACAGAAGGGTCGACGAACTTCCCAAGTCCCGCATGGAACGGAGCCACATGGTAGAGCTCCAGGTACACCTCCATGAAGGCTTTCCAGTTGAAGTCATACTCGGTGACCTCCACTCGCTCGAGAATGTGCCCGGTAAAATCGTAGTCTTTCAACAGACTGAAGTCAGCGAGGTCGTCAGCGACGTCACGTTTGCCCGCGAATAACAGCCCATTCCAGTTTTGCAGCGTATCGCGAGGCAGATCCAGACATGGATTGTCGGGAAATTCCGGTGCACCGAGCAACTTACCGCGCAAGTCGTAAGTCCAGCGATGGATCGGACAAACGATGTTTCGAGTGTTACCTCTTCCTTGAAGCAGCAGGGACTGACGATGCCGGCACACGTTGCCTAGTAGATGCACGCCGTCTTCGCCGCGCACCAATGCCTTTCCACTGCCGAGCCAGTCCAGGGTAAAGTAGTCGCCCGTGTTGGGCACCAGCAGTTCGTGTCCTACGTAGCCGGGGCCTTCGTCGAATAGGGTACGTTTCTCGAGTTCGGCAATGCGGGGGTCGAAATACCAGCTCAGCGGGAGCTGCGTGGGGGTAGTGGTCAGCGCGGAAACGTTGGCCAGATCAGACATGATGCTCCGTCGGTTCAAGGCTCTCGCGGGCAATCCCGCCATACCGTCCGGGTGCGTTCCGGCTCGGCCCTGCTGCGCCCCTGTTAGGGTCCTATTTTACTTGGGCCCTGTCATGGCCCCACTTTACCTGGGGGCGCAGCGCGCAAAATTCTACACCAATCACACCACAGAAACGTGGGTTTCGATTGACCAGTGCTTTGATATTGGGCTATTTTTAGCGCTTTTTGTTCCACGCTTGCAGATTTTATGCCCGTACGCGCTTGCGTGGCCTTGCCGTTCCACCCATTGCTCTTAAAGTTGTTTTGGATTCGATGGCCCAGCAACCGGCTAAACCAACTCCTGCGGACGACCCGTCTGGAGAACCAGTAGCGACTAGCTTCGAGGCTGCTCTGGCAGAGCTCGAAACCATCGTGGCCCAGATGGAATCGGGCGAGTTGCCACTCGAGCAATCGCTGGCTGCTTACAAGCGCGGTGCGCAACTCCTGCAGTTCTGTCAGGCGGCCCTGCAGGACGCGCAGCAGCAAGTGCAAATTCTGGAGGCCGGCCTTTTGCAGGAGTTTTCCGCCGGCGAAACTGATGAGTGATTTCGCGGGCTGGATGCACGCGCGTAAGGAGCGCCTCGAACGTGCGCTCGAGACAGTGCTTCCCCCTGCGACTTTGTCGCCAACACGCTTGCACGAGGCCATGCGCTATGCGGTACTTGGAGGTGGTAAACGAGTGCGGCCGCTGCTGGCCTTTGCAGCCGGCGAACTCGCAAGCGCGAATCCACAGCGGGTTGAACGTGTTGCCGCGGCAGTCGAACTGATTCACGTTTACTCATTGGTTCACGACGATCTCCCCTGTATGGACGACGATGTCCTGCGCCGGGGCAGACCGACGTGTCACGTTGCGTTCGATGAGGCCACCGCCCTGCTGGTGGGAGATGCGCTCCAGACCTTGGCCTTTCACCTCCTGGCGGAGCAACCGCTTGCGCAGGAAGCAGCGAGCCATCTTGACATGATTCGCTTACTCGCGACCGCGGCGGGCTCGCGTGGCATGGCGGGCGGTCAAGCCATCGATTTGGAGAGTACTGGCCGAGAACTCAGCTTGCCCGAGCTGGAGATCATGCACATCCACAAGACCGGCGAGTTGATCCGGGCAGCCACGTTGCTCGGTGCCCGCTGTGGCGAAGGGCTGAGCGCTGGCGAAATCGAAAGACTGGACCGTTTCTCCAAGTTCGCGGGCCTCGCCTTCCAAGTGATCGATGATGTGCTGGACGCGGAGTCCGACACCGCAACATTGGGCAAGACAGCGGGCAAGGACGCACACCAGAACAAGCCAACTTACGTGAGTCTGCTGGGCGCGTCGCGTGCGCGAGCGTTTGCCGGGGAGCTGCGCAGCCAAGCGTTGCAGGCCTTGGACGTCTTCGGTGAGCGTGCGCAAAGGCTGCGCGAGTTGATCGACTTCATCGTATTGCGCATTCACTGAAAGACTGCATATTCAATCACCATGTTCGAGTTACTCGAGGCTATCAACGACCCCGCCGAACTGCGCAAGCTGGACCGCAAGCAGTTGCTGCGGCTTGCGGCTGAGCTGCGCCAGTTTCTGATCGAATCCGTATCGCGCACCGGTGGACACCTTTCGTCCAACCTGGGGACGGTGGAGTTAACCATCGCCTTGCACTACGTATTTCATACGCCCGAGGACCGGATAGTGTGGGACGTCGGACATCAGACCTACGCTCACAAGATCCTGACGGGTCGGCGCACGGCAATGGCCGGTTTGCGCACCTTTGGTGGCATTGCCGGTTTTCCGCGCCGAGTGGAGAGCCCCTACGATACTTTCGGAACCGCGCATTCCAGCACTTCCATCAGCGCGGCGCTGGGTATGGCGGTGGCCGCGCGTCGCAGCGGCTCCCAGCGCAATGTCATCGCGGTGATAGGCGATGGTGCGATGACTGCCGGTATGGCGTTCGAGGCGCTCAACAATGCCGGTGCGATGGACGCAAATCTGCTGGTAGTCCTCAACGACAACGACATGTCCATCTCGGAGAACGTCGGAGCGCTGAGCAATTATCTTGCGCGGCTCATGTCCGGACGGTTCTACGCGGCGGCTCGCAAAGCGGGAGAGAAAGTTCTCTCCGTCCTCCCGCCGGTGCTCGACTTCGCACGGCGCGCCGAGGAACACGTGAAGGGGATGGTCACTCCCGGTACGCTGTTCGAAGAGTTCGGCTTTAACTATATCGGGCCGATAGACGGCCACGACCTCGATGTTCTGGTACCCACGCTTGCCAACCTGCGCGCGCTACGAGGACCGCAATTCCTGCACGTGGTCACCCGCAAGGGCAAGGGCTACAAACTTGCCGAGGATGATCCAATCCTATACCACGGGGTAACCAAATTTGACCCCAGCGTCGGCATTCAGCCCAAACCCCCGTCCAAGGCGACCTACACGCAAGTCTTTGGCGACTGGTTGTGCGACATGGCGGCGTTGGACGACCGATTGATCGCCATTACTCCAGCGATGCGGGAGGGTTCGGGTCTGGTGCGTTTCTCCCAGGAGTACCCGGACCGCTACTTCGACGTCGGCATCGCGGAGCAGCACGCAGTGACTTTTGCGGCGGGATTGGCGTGCGACGGCTTGAAGCCTGTGGTCGCTATTTACTCGACCTTTCTGCAGCGAGCATATGACCAGTTGATCCATGATGTGGCGATTCAGAATCTGCCGGTTGTGTTTGCCATCGACCGCGGAGGCTTGGTCGGTGCGGATGGACCGACCCATCACGGGGCTTTCGATCTGTCTTATTTGGCCTGCATCCCCAACTTGGTGGTCATGACGCCAAGCGACGAGAACGAGTGCCGACAGATGTTATACACGGCATTTCAGCTGAATCAGCCTGCTGCCGTGCGCTATCCACGTGGTGCTGGTCCTGGCATTCCTACCCAGGCGCAGATGCAGGCCCTCCCGGTGGGTCGAGGGGAGATTAGGCGTCGCGGGCGGCGCGTGGCATTGTTGGCCTTCGGCAGCATGCTCAGGCCTGCCCTGGAGGCGGCCGAGCGCATCGATGCTACGGTGGCCAACATGCGCTTCGTCAAGCCGCTGGACGCCGATCTGGTGCGGGAATTGGCCCTGAGTCATGATCTGCTGGTTACCCTCGAGGAGAACGCGGTAAGCGGCGGCGCCGGCACCACCGTTGCTGGCCAATTAGCCGGTCAGGGCCTCGCGGTGGCGCTACTGCATCTCGGCTTGCCTGATCGCTTTGTGGAGCACGGCGACCCAGCAATTGAACTCAAGGATGTCGGGCTGGACACCGAAGGCATCCTTGCTTCGATCCGCCACCGCTTACCCGACTAGTTTACTCGGATAAGGGCAACAAACTATAATTGGTCATTGCCCAAATCGAAGGACTTGGTAAATGAACGATCCGCGCGGCTTTGCCATGCCGGATGTACAGAGCTCGGCTGACACGCGGCGGCTGGCTATCAATCGTGTTGGCATCAAGGCTATCCGCCACCCTGTCAAGATTGGCGACAAGAGCGGCGGAGTGCAGCACACTGTGGCCCTCTTCAACATGTACGTGCACCTCCCTCATGACTTCAAGGGCACGCACATGTCTCGCTTCGTTGAGATCCTCAATACCCACGAACGCGAGATTTCGGTGGAATCCTTCGAGATCATTCTGCGCGAGATGGTCGAGCGGCTGGAGGCGAAGTCCGGCCGAATCGAAATGAGCTTTCCCTATTTCATCAACAAGTCTGCGCCCGTATCGGGTGTCCAGAGCCTGCTGGACTACGATGTAACTCTCGTCGGCGAGATCGAGGACGGCGCCTACCGTTTAACCATGAAGGTGCTGGTTCCCGTTACCAGCCTGTGCCCCTGCTCCAAAGGTATCTCCGACTACGGGGCGCACAACCAACGCTCGCACGTGACGCTGACCGCCCGCACCAGGGGTTTCGTGTGGATAGAGGATATCGCCCGCATCTGCGAAGAACAGGCCTCCAGCGAGCTATACAGCTTGCTCAAGCGCCCAGACGAGAAGTACGTTACCGAGCGGGCCTACGACAATCCCAAATTCGTCGAGGACATGGTGCGCGACATTGCCGGCGTACTCAATGCCGACGAGCGTATCGAAGCTTATGTGGTGGAGGCAGAGAATTTCGAATCGATTCACAACCACTCTGCATACGCCTGCATCGAACGCGACAAGCGCAAGGGGTAGGGTGGTCGTTCAATACCGCTTGACCAGTGTCAGATCATCCCCTTGACGCGTCATCTCGAGGCGGTTCAGGAAGCTCATGCCCAGCAGCACCCAGGGCAAGTCTGCCTCGTGCACCAGAGCGTCGACGTTAGTCAGGGAAATGTCGCCTACCTTGACGCTGTCGAGCTTGACTCGATAGACCCCAGCAGTACCGTTGGCGGTGCGCGAAACACCCCGTTCCCCGGCGAGATAGTTGAGTCCGATGCGTCGGGCGTCCCCCACGCCCATCGAGACCATGGTCGCGCCCGTGTCCACGAGAAACTGCACAGTTGCTCCGTTGATGGTGCCGGTTGTGACAAAGTGGCCGCGTGAGTCTGCGATCAGAGTTACCCGACTCGCGCCGCTGTTGCCACTAGCACGCCCGCCTAGATTGTTGGTGCCAAGCGCGAGGGTTTGTCGTTTACCGTTGATTTCAACGATGGCCGAATCTGGCGTGGCCTTGATCAGGCGCGCGCCGTTGGACAACGTCTCACCGTCGCGTACGACCTTCGGCTTTGCATTGTTGCCAACGAGCACGACGGCACGACCTTGGGACAGGCCTACCACGGTAATTTCATCGTCCTGCGCGAGTGTCCAAGAACTCGCCAGCAGCAGCGTAAGCAGCAGTGCCTGGACAACTGACCTAAACTCGTGCCTGCTCGTAGAAATCATGTCCTTTCGCCAATGAATCCAGTTGCTATCTTTCGCCACAGCTCGACGGAAGGTCCAGGCTATCTTGCCACTTACCTTGACCGGCAGGGTATCCCATGGCGCTTGGTCAGATTGGATGAGGGCGAGCCGGTACCTGAACGTCCGGATGCGTTCAGCGGCCTGGTGATGATGGGGGGCCCCATGAGCGTCAACGATGATCTTCCCTGGATACCGCCGCTGCTAGGTCTAATCAGATCAGCCATCGCAAAAGATGTGCCTGTGCTGGGGCATTGTCTGGGAGGGCAACTCATGTCCAAGGCCCTGGGTGGAACCATATCCCGGGCGCCGGCCAAAGAGATTGGTTGGGGCGAAATTCAGGTTGTTGCTGGTGTCGTTGCAAGCGACTGGTTTGGGGCATCCCAAGGCCGTCTCACCGCTTTCCACTGGCATGGCGAAACGTTCACCATCCCGCTCGGCGCGCAACGCGTTCTGGCCAGCCCATGGTGCGAAAACCAAGGCTTCGCCCTGGGACCTCACCTTGGACTGCAGTGCCACATCGAGATGACTGAGGAATTGGTGAAGAGCTGGTGCGAGACAGGACAGCGTGAAATCGAGCGTAGCCGCAGTCCTGCGGTGCAACCAGTGAACGAGATCTTGCAGGACCTGGAGGGGCGCGTCGCGGCCCTTCATTCCGTGGCCGATGGGATCTACAGCCGTTGGAGCCGCGGGCTCGTCTGAGGGTATCTTCTAGTCTCTGAAGTTCTGGTATTGCAGCGGGAAATCAGTAATCGATTTGCGCACGAGCTGGATCGCTTCCTGCAGCAAGTCCTTCTTCGCTCCCGACACGCGCACGGCATCGCCCTGAATGCTCGCCTGCACTTTGAGCTTGCTGTCCTTCAGCAGCTTGACCAACTTCTTGCCAAGCTCCTGGTCCACGCCGGTGCGCACGGTAATAATCTGCTTGATCTTGTCGCCGCCGATCTTTTCGACCTTGTCCCGCTTGAGCGCGCGCATGTCAACGCCACGCTTGGCGAGTTTGCTGATCAAGACGTCGCAGGCTTGGTCGAGCTTGAATTCGTCATCAGCATACAGGGTGAGTTGCGTATCCGCTTGTTCGACTCGTGCGTCTGATCCTTTGAAGTCGAAGCGATTGCTGATTTCCTTGTTTGCCTGATCCACCGCGTTACGAAGTTCAACGCGGTTGACATCGGAAACAATATCGAAGCTCGGCATGAGCCTTCACTCACGCACCGTTCAACCGCAGCGTGAAAGATGTGATCGGCAAGCCGGTGCCGTCGTCGAACTCGGCGGCCGTCTCGATGGCGTGTTGTGCCAATTCCTCGGCGCTGCGGCCTTTCATGTCGTATGCAGAGTAAAGAGCGCCGAGCGCATAGTCGCTGCCGCTTCCGTAAGCGTAGAAGCGGGAGAATTCCTGTACCGTGCGGTGTCCCGATACACCGAAAATGCCGCGCGGGTTCGCGATCAGGACGTCCATGCGCGAGGATTCGAGGGCATCCTCTTTGTCCTCCTCCGGCATCAGAAAGTAGCGCTCCTTGAGGGCTGCGTGCAGGCGGTTCCACGTGCGAAATATTTCCGGGGTCGTCGAGAGCCGGACGTCGGTTGCGCTCTCAAAATAGTCCTTCAGTACCATCTTGAATGTAGCCGAGCCGGTGATCGCGAGGTAGCTGTCCCCGACGCGCAGGATCTTCTCGTGGTTAGCGATATATGCGGCACTCTCCTTGGCGGAACCCCATTTCGTGAGCGTGTCCGCGGCGATAGCTGCAATACCATCCTTCTTTACCACGGCGATGGTGGTCATTTTCGTCCCTGCTTGGCCGCGATGCGCATACGCAGAGCATTGAGTCGGATGAAGCCCTCTGCGTCTTTCTGATTGTAGGCGCCGCGATCATCCTCGAAGGTCGCGATGCTGGTGTCGAACAGCGAATCGGATTTGGAGTCGCGACCCGCGACGATCACATTGCCCTTGTAGAGCTTGAGGCGGACCCAACCGTTCACATTGAGTTGGGAGGCGTCGATCATCTGCTGCAGCATGCGCCGCTCGGGGCTCCACCAGTATCCGTTGTAGATGAGCGAGGCGTAGCGTGGCATCAGCTCGTCTTTCAGATGCGCCACTTCCCGATCCAGCGTGATGGACTCGATTGCTCGATGCGCCTTGAGCATGATGGTGCCGCCGGGGGTTTCGTAACATCCTCGCGATTTCATGCCGACGTAACGATTCTCCACCAAGTCAAGGCGCCCGATGCCGTGCTTGCCGCCGAGGCGATTGAGTTCGGTAAGGACTTGTGCCGCCGTGAGGCGTTTGCCGTTCACACCGACGATGTCCCCCTTTTGATATTCGAGCTCAACATATTCGGACTGGTCGGGCGCCCGCTCGGGTGACACTGTCCAGCGCCACATGTCTTCTTCCGGTTCTTGCGCTGGATCCTCGAGTGCGCGACCCTCGAAAGAGATATGCAGCAAGTTGGCATCCATGCTGTAGGGACTGCCACCTTCCTTGTGCTTCATCTCGATAGGTATGCCATGGGTCTGCGCATAGGCAAGCAGCCGTTCCCGCGAGGTCAGATCCCATTCGCGCCAAGGTGCTATGACGTGGATGTCCGGCTGCAGGGCGTAGTAGCCGAGTTCGAAGCGCACCTGATCGTTGCCTTTGCCTGTGGCGCCATGCGACACGGCATCGGCCTTCGTCTGCTGCGCGATCTCGATTTGACGCTTGGCGATCAGAGGGCGCGCAATACTGGTCCCGAGCAAGTATTCGCCCTCGTAGATCGTATTGGCGCGGAACATCGGGAATACGAAGTCCCGTACGAATTCTTCACGCAAGTCGTCGATGAAGATTTCCTTCACGCCGAACTTCTGCGCCTTGGCGCGTGCCGGCTCCAGTTCCTCTCCCTGCCCGATGTCGGCGGTAAATGTGACCACCTCGCACCGATACACGTCTTGCAGCCACTTCAGTATGACCGAGGTATCCAGCCCGCCCGAATAGGCAAGCACCACCTTCTTGATTGCGCTCATCGCCTTCGTCACGCTTCTCTAGTTGTGGAAATCACGTCTTGTTGGGATCGCCATCATCTTCCTCGGGCTCGACGTCACCCTCGTACACACCGTCGATCCATTCACCGATGAAGACCTTGCCATCTGGGCGATGGAACTGGCCCTGGCCGTTCGGTTTGCCGTTCTTCCATCCGCCCTCGTACCAGCTGCCGTCGGGTCCATCGTAGCGTCCGCTGCCTTCCTGGATGCTGCCCTTCCAGTCGCCATCGTACTTCCCGCCGTCGGACTTGGTGAGGACTCCCTTACCATCAGCCCAACCCAATTTGAGTTGACCCTCATAGCGATCGTCTTCCTTGCCGTTGAAGAACCACTGCAGGATCCCTTGGCCGTCGGCAAAGCCATTCTTGCATGGGCCTGACCACGTGATCGACTCACCTGCTCTAGGAAAGGGGTTGGCCACCTTGCAGCCGCGCTTGTCCGCAATCCACTCCGTTTCATCCGCCGACGCCAATCTAGTGCCAACCGTCAGAGCTAGAGCCGCGACCAACCAAGTCGCGAAGAGATAGCGCGAAGCCGATTTCATTTAGCCGATCCTCCTAGAAGTTGATGTGGTGACAGGCTTTATGCTCAGCACGTTGTAGCCGAGCGGTCGGAGTTCCCAAACTGTTTCGGATCCAGCTACTGCTGCTTGGGATCGACGAACTTGCCGTTTTTCCAGTCCCCGGTGAGTACCGCGCCGGTGACGTCGCGATAGGTTCCGGGGCCATCCTGCTTGCCGGCAGTCCAGCCGCCGACGAAGCTGCTCCCGTCGGGAGCGTTGTATTTGCCGTATCCATCGGGTTTGCCGTCCACCCAGTCACCGTCGTAGATCGCGCCATCGGGTGTGCTCAATTTGCCTCGGCCCGAGATCACCCCTTGCTTGACGTCGCCCTCATAACGGGAGCCTGCTTTGCCATCCATTGAGAACTGCAATACCCCAGTGCCCTCGGCGATCCCGTTTGGGCAGGGTCCGGACCATGCCACAGTCTCGTTAGGCTTGGGGTTGGGGTTGGCGATCTTGCAGCCTTTGGTGTCCTTGATCCAGCCCGGTTCCGGGGATGCCTTATCGTCAGCGCCGGCGGATACTCCCCACACCAGCAGGAAGCCTAGGAAAGACAGTGCAAAGCGCGGTCTTGAACTCATACTCGAACCTCCTGCGAGTGGGACCGCCATCAACGCGGTAAGTTGCCCGGGGGTCAAGAATCGACCTCGCCTAGCAACAGAAACTCCATCAGCGCTTTCTGCGTATGCAGCCGGTTTTGCCTCCGGCCGCTACGCTTGACTTGTCCAGACCTGCGTCCGGCCAGTTAGCCTGCGCCGAAACCTGAGCGATTACCGCGTTCACGAATCTACCTTCCCAAGTAACAGAAACTCCATCAGGGCTTTTTGCGTATGCAGCCGATTTTCAGCCTCCTCCCATACGATGCTCTGGGGGCCATCGATGACGGCGGCCTCGACCTCTTCTCCACGATGGGCCGGCAGGCAATGCATGAATAGCGCGTCCGGTTTGGCGAGCCGCATCATGTCGGCATCGACCCGATATTCGGCAAACTTGCGCTTACGCTCCTCGGCTTCATCCTCGAACCCCATGCTGGTCCAGACGTCCGTAGTGACGAGGTCGGCTTGCGCCACTGCAGCGTGCGGGTCTTTGAAGCATTCCAAGTGCATGCTCCGGAAACCCTCTCCGCGAGCAGCCTCCAGCTCATAACCCGGCGGCGTCGACACATGGAAATTGAAGTCGAAGATTCTTGCCGCCTGCAGCCAGGTGTTGCAAACATTGTTGGAGTCCCCTACCCATGCGACGGTTTTGCCGCGAATGGCGCCGCGCTGCTCGATGTAGGTGAAGACATCCGCCAGAATTTGGCAGGGATGATATTCGTCGGTCAGGCCGTTGATCACCGGCACGCGCGAATGGGCCGCAAAGCGCTCGACGATGTTCTGCTCGAATGTGCGGATCATGACCAGGTCGACCATGCGGGAGATGACCTCGGCCACATCCTCGATCGGCTCGCCGCGCCCGAGTTGCGTGTCACGCGTGCTCAGGAACATCGCGTTGCCGCCCAGTTGGGCCATGCCCGCCTCGAATGATACGCGAGTGCGGGTCGAGTTCTTCTCGAAGATCATCGCCAGCGTACGCCCGGTAAGCGGCTGGTAGAGCCTACCCTGACGTTGCCGTGCCTTGAGCTCAATGGTGCGCTCGAACAGGTGCTCGAGCTCCGCTAGCGTGAAGTCCTTGAGTTGCAGGAAGTGTCTGGCCGTGCCCATGATGCGCTGCCCATCAACCAGTCACAGCTGCCGGCTCCGTCACGAAGTCGTGGATCAGGCCGCTCAGGACCTCGATCAGTTGCGTTGCCTCCGGGGGCTGCATGATGAGAGGAGGGAGCAGTCGAACTACCGTCTCAGCCGTAACGTTGAGAAGCAAACCCCGGTCGAGCGCGGACTGCACCAACTCGCCGCACGCCCGGTCGAGTTCGATACCCACCATCAGGCCTTTACCGCGAATCTCTTTGACTGCCGTGTAGTCAGTGAATCGCTCTCGCAGACTTGTCCGGATCAGATTCCCGATACGAGTCGCATTTTCGAGCAATCCTTCGTCCGCAATGATCTGCAATGTGGTGTATGCGGCGGTGGTGGCAAGCGGATTGCCGCCGAAGGTGGAACCGTGACTACCGGGCTTGAACACCGTCGCGGCCGGACCTGCTGCAAGGCATGCACCGATAGGCAGCCCATTGCCTAACCCTTTGGCCAGCGTCATTACGTCCGGTTTGATGCCAATATGCTGGTGTGCAAACCACTTCCCAGTGCGACCGACGCCGCTTTGGACTTCATCGAGCATCAGCAGCCAGCCCTGGCTGTCGCAGACCTGACGCAGGTGCGCAAGATAGCCGTCGTCGGGGACATTGATGCCGCTCTCACCCTGAATCGGTTCCACCAGTACAGCGACCACGTTCTTGTTGTTGGCGGCGACCGTGGCGAGCGCATCCCGGTCGTTGTACGGGACCCTCGCGAAGCCGGTCAGCAGCGGCTCGAAACCCGCCTGAACCTTCCGGCTCCCGGTTGCGGACAGGGTTGCGATCGTGCGGCCGTGAAAAGCCTTCTCCATCACGACCACGGTCGGATACTCGATTCCCTTATAGTGGCCGAAGAGGCGAGCAATCTTGATGGCCGCTTCGTTGGCTTCGCATCCCGAATTGCAGAAAAATGCGGTGTCCATCGCCGCAAGGTCGCATAGCAGGTCGGCGAGGCGGTCCTGTTCAGGGATCTGATAGAGATTGGATGCGTGAATGATGCGTCCCGCTTGCGCGGCGATGGCCTGTACCAGGCGGGGGTGAGCGTGTCCGACCCCGCTGACGGCGATACCGCTCAGGGCGTCCAGATAGCGCTTGCCCTGGGTATCCCAAAGCCACACACCGTGGCCCCGCTCGAAAGCCACCGGGAGGCGACCATACGTATTCATCAAATGGGTCATGCGAGGGTGAGGTTCCAAAACCATTCAGCTAGCTAAGATTCACAAAGGAAAACGGCGGCATCAGCCGCCGTGCAATCCGAGCTAAAGGCTTAACTACGCTTGTATTTCTATCTCAAACCGGGCCTGTATGCAAGGGGATTCTAGCCCGCCTCGTGAAGGGGCTGTTAGGCAAATGCGGCCTAGGCCTTGAGGCGCTTCAGGCCCTTCTCGTCACCCGGGGTAAGCACACGCACGCAGGGCATATAGCCGTCGTAAACGATTCCGTGCAGCTCTACCCGTTTAGGGCTGCGCAATAGTCCCGCCAGATACTGGAGAATGTCCTGGGTGATGACTTGGCCCGGAACCAGCACCGGAATACCGGGCGGGTAGGGCGTGATCTGGTCAGCCGCGACTTTGCCGTTTAACGCTTGGTTCAGCTTGTCCTGCTCGTCCAGGATGGGCATGGCTTGGCCACCGCAATAAAACGCATCGCGCGGTAGAAACTTCAAGGTCGTAAAACCGGGAATTTCGGGCGTGCGATAGAGGCGGCGTGGCGCGCGCCGCTCGCGGGCAATACGCATGAGCGCGTCGTATAGACGCGACACCTTGCTGCGCGTTGTTCCAATCGTCAGCAGCAGCGAGAGCGTGTTGAACGTGGATTTCTCGACTTGAATGTTGTAGCGCTCGAATAGCTCGTGCTGCAATTCATCCACGGTGTAGCCGCACTCCGAGATATCAACCGTGACTTTGGTGGGGTCCAGCTTCACGTTATCGTGGCGCACTTCCTCTGGCAGCAGGTCCTCCAACTCGAGAACCCGGAACACGCCCGTCGAGTTGATCTGCTGACGCAGTTCCTGAGCCAGTGACAACGTGCGTGCGAGGAGCTTGTAGCCTTCCATCACTGCCTGTTTCCGCGCCACGTCCAGGCTCGCGATCATGCTGTACTGCGGGCTGGTGGATGTGTGCATGTTGAAGTTTTCCCGGAAGATG
>Ga0207711_10003073_pt1 | contig 14579 bp, 8 predicted proteins | sample KBSS34metaG_FD_184401 | JGI IMG/M metagenome (GOLD analysis project Ga0207711, IMG submission 184401) | Switchgrass rhizosphere microbial communities from Kellogg Biological Station, Michigan, USA - KBS S3-4 metaG (SPAdes) (version 2) | ecosystem: Host-associated > Plants > Roots > Rhizosphere >...
CAGATTACACAGATGCCATAAAGATTCTGCGTAATCTGCGTAATCTGTGGAAAGTTTGGATACGACTATGACTGATAACTTCATCGCTTTCTTCTATCGCGAACGATTGCTCGTAGCCGTTGTCTCGATGCTGATCGTAGCGGGTGGGATTCTCGCGTTGCGCAGATTGAACGTCGATGCGTTTCCCGACGTCACGCCGGTGCAGGTTGAAATTGATACCGAAGCCGAAGGTCTCGCACCCGAGGAAATCGAACGGCAGATCACTTTTCCAATCGAAAACGAGATGAACGGGATTGCCGGTGTTACTCGCGTGCAATCCGAATCCAAGTTTGGATTATCCGTAGTCACCGTCTATTTCACTGACGACACCGACATCTATTTCGCACGCGAACAAGTTTTCGAACGCCTGTCAGCAGCGAAAGATAGTATCCCCGCCGGATTTGAGCCGCAGATGGGACCAATCACCACCGGGACCGGTCAAGTCTATCTTTACCAGATCGTCGGCCACGGACAGACCAACCAGGAATTGCGCACGATTCAGGATTGGATCGTAAAGCTGCAACTGCGCACCGTGCCGGGCGTGGCTGATGTGCTCAGCTTTGGCGGCGACGTTAAGCAGTATCAGGTTATCGTCGATCAGCAGGCGCTGGTTAGCTACAACATCACGCTCAAGTCTCTCTTTGAAGCCATCCAGAACAACAATCAGAACACGGGCGCCAACTTCATCGAACATGGTGATGAGCAATACGTCGTGCGCGGCCTCGGTCTGGTCAAAGACGTCGCGGATATCGGGAACATCGTCCTCGACTCCCGCAAAGGCACTCCAATTCGAGTCAGCGACGTGGCTCGAGTGGAGATCGGTAACGAGATCCGCCAGGGAGCAGTAACTAAGGATGGTCAGGGAGAAGTCGTTACCGGAATCGTTCTCAAGCGCATCAACGAAAACACCAAGCAGGTGATCGAGCGAGTCAAGGAGAAAGTAGCGGAGATCAACAAGGCGCTGCCGCAGGGTGTCAGCGTAGTTGACTACTACGATCAAGCCGAGCTCGTAGATAACAGCGTGCACACAGTGGTTGAATCGCTAATCGAAGGCGAACTGCTGGTGCTGGTTATTTTGGTGTTGCTCCTGGGCAACTTTCGCAGCTCGTTTATTACCGCTGCCGCAATTCCTTTTTGCATGCTCGTGGCTTTCATCCTGATGTGGTACGAGGGATTGTCAGCAAACCTGATGTCGCTGGGCGGGCTGGCGATCAGCATTGGGATGATGGTCGATGCCACTGTGGTGATGGTTGAGAATATCTACCGCCACCTGGAGGAACATCGCGAACACTCCACTCGTGAAGCTATCCTCGTTGCCGCGCAGGAAATTGGCCGGCCGATGTTCTTCGCGATTCTCATAATCATCGCTGTCTTTCTTCCGGTCTTCACGCTGCAAGGTATAGAAGGGAAGCTGTTCAAACCGCTCGCCTACGCCGTCACCTTCTCGATGTTTGGTTCAATGTTAATGGCGCTGTGTATTGCGCCGATGCTGTGCGCGCTGTGGCTGCGACTGAAAAAAGGAGAAGTTCGCCCCAATCCGATCATTCGGTTCTTCAAAGGGATTTACGTTCCGGTGCTTAAGTGGGCGATTCGGCATCGCTACATCGCGCTGACGATTGCGGGTCTTTTACTCGTTTGGAGTGTGGCGGACATTTTTATTCTTGGCAGCGAGTTCCTGCCGACTATAGACGAAGGAAACATGCTTGTGCGCGCCACCATGCCGGCAAGTATTTCGTTGCCGCGAGCCGTGGAAGTGTCTACGCAAATCGAAAAAACTTTACGCCAGTTTCCGGAAGTCGAAACCGTTGTCGCAAAAATCGGACGCGCCGAGCTGGGAGGCGATCCCGAGAGTGTCAGCAACGATGAGCTCTACGTGCGTCTCAAACCGAAGAATCAATGGACCACTGCCAGAACGAAGGATGAGTTGGTGGACGCAATGCGAAGCCGGGTCGAGAGTATGCCTGGGGTGAAATTTAATTTTTCACAGGTCATTCAAACGCGGAACGACGAGCTGATCTCAGGAATCAATGCGCAGATCGCGGTAAAGGTTTTTGGTGAAGATCAGGACACGTTACGCAAGCTGGCCGAGAGTATCCGCGGTGCGATGTCAAACATTCGCGGCGTCGAGGATCTGGCGGTCGAGCAAGTGGCCGGAGAAGAACATCTGGAGATCGACGTCGAGCGCGACAAAATCGCGCGCTATGGGTTGAACATTGGAGATGTGCTCGAAGTCACCAAGATTGCCATTGGAGGAGACGAAGCTACGGACGTGCTCGAGGGCCAACGACGGTTTGCGATCTTTGTGCGACTGAAAGAGGACTACCGCAATCAAGTGGATAAGCTCGCCGACATCCTCGTCGCCGCGCCGGTGGGTGGGCGCATACCGCTGGGCCAATTAGCGACGTTCCACTTATCAAGTGGTGATTCGGTGATCGATCGTGAGAACTCGCTCCGGCGAGTTGTTGTGATGTGCAACGTCAAGGGCCGTGACATCGGCAGCTTCGTGCACGACGCGCAGCAGGCTGTGGCGTCGCAGGCGCCGACGCCGCCTGGCTATTTCATCACCTGGGGCGGGCAATTCGAAAACGAACAACAGGCAGTACGCCGGCTGCTGATTGCCATACCTATCTCGCTCCTTCTGGTGTTTGTGCTGATTTACTCCTGCTTTGGTTCATTGCGCAACACGTTGACCATCATCTTCAACATCCCGATCGCCCTCGTCGGTAGCACAACCTTTCTCCTGATCTCCGGATTTCCCCTCAGCGTTCCGGCAATAGTTGGTTTCATCGCAGTCTTCGGCGTCGCCGTACAAAACGGAATGGTGATGGTTTCTTATATGAACAAGCTGCGCAATCGGGGGATGGAGTTACACGAAGCTGTAATTACTGGTGCGAGCGTGCGTCTGCGCGCTGAGTTATTGAGCGCCTTGATCGGCAGCATTAGTTTGATTCCCTTTATCATTTCCTCCGGCACCGGGGCCGAAATCGAGAAACCGTTGGCGATCGTAGTGGTCGGAGGATTGGTGACACGGCCAATCAAGATAGTGATCTTGCCGATGGTCTATGAGTGGGTCGAGCGTCGCGCCGCCCGAGCTGAAGAGCCCGCGCTCGAAGCCGAGGTTTGAGGAGTCATTACTCGACCTGTGAACAGGCTTTGCCTCAAGAGTAGGAATCTCACTTGGACCGGGTCAGTACAGGGAGCGGTAGCGACCTGGTCAGTGATCAGCATGTTATATTTCCTAACGATTCTTGAGTCCCTTAGTTTGACCAGGTCGCTACCGCTCCCTGTACTGACCCGGTCCAACAATGATTTCTGACTTTTGAGGCAAATCGCCGTAGGCCGTAGGGGCTTTAAGTCTGGAAAGGCGGGGGCCGATCAGAGTTTCGAGCAGTAGCTCATTGCTCCGTCCGGAGCGCAAGCGCGTAATCCTTCAATCGCTGGCAAGGCTTCAAGTCAATGACTACTTTCGCAGCCTCTGCTTCCTGTCTTAGTTTGGCCCGCGCCGTGGGATCCCAAGCGGAAGACCGTGGCGATGTACCTGGTGTCTCGGCGCCAGGTTCAACACGCGAAATGATGAAATAGCGGCCAGGCGCGATATTAGAAAATGCAAAGCTGCCATCGCTCATGATCGTTGTCTCGCTGTAGCGAAGCACGTCGTTGGCCTGCTCGCGGTCTGCCGGCGCCAGGTATACATGAAGGTCCGCAGGAAACGCCGTTCCTTCCGGCGTTACGGTCACACGTCCTCGCAAGCTCGCCGCATCCTGTCCCACGATGATTGAAACGCCGTTGACTTGTTGGCCTGACTTGATGGTGACGGTGCCTTGCCAGGGGTTCGGCTTTGAGGCGCCTGATGGTGGCGCTGCTTGAGAGGTTTGCTGGTTTGTCACAGCCGCCGGCAGGCTGATAGCGCGAACGTACCAGGCCTCAGTAGGCAGTTTGATTTCAAATCGATATCTGCCGGCGTCAAGATTGCGCGCGCTGAACTCGCCTTTGGCGTTCAAGGTTCCACTAAATCCGGCTAGCATTGTCGTCATCACTTGACTACCGCTCTTTCTCGGATCGTCGCGGCGCGCTGCGAAATTGGTTTCGATGAGCTGCGAGCCTCGCTGGTCGCACTTGTCCTCCGGCTTAATCGGATCGAGCATAATGGAGCCGGCTATCGAGGCAAGTTGGGCGAGAGTTAGCTCGACTCCAGTCACATCGCCGCCGCGGACGGTCACGCGCTTGTTAGCAACCATTGATGTCTCGTTCTGCTGACCTGTTTGGAAGGAGGCGAACAAATCGTATTCACCATCACCTATGCCGTTGAAGCCGAACGCGCGGCGTTGGTCTATAGGGCTGGCGATCGCCATAGAAAGAACTGATTGCGTGCCCGCCGGAGCCAGAATGATCGCGATGGCGCCATTCGCGGCAGACGCGCCAGCGTTAATGGAGCCCAGGACGAAGCCGCTGATCCGGTGGCCTTCGGCTCCAGAGTACTTGATGTCGATGCCCGTCGTTTCATCGCCACTTCGCACAACAATTGGAATAGCGGTGTCTCGGGTGGCCGAAGGGTAGTAGGTCGGCACATCGAGATCGAAGCCGTTCGAGGCTGCCAAACCAAACTGCCCCGCGCCGCCCGCATTAACTACGTATTGACCGGGTCTCAGACCGTAGATTCTATAGACGCCGCGGTCATCGCTTTCGGCCCCGCCGGCTCCGAGGAAGTCTGTGGCGGAAAAGGAAGGATTGTTCAAAGACACTGCATGGACTGGAACACCGACGATCGGATCGCCTTTCGAATTCGTCACCTTACCGGTGATCACTCCACCCTTGATCATCTTGATCTTCAACTGTGCTCCGATCAAGTGTCGCGGCCAATCGTTCGGGTCGCCCGTTGACATGGCCTCATCAATGTAGCCAGGAGCGACCGCGAAAACTATGTAGCCGGCAGGCGGCAGATCATCGAAACTGAACTTCCCTTCGGAATCCACTTTCGCCGGCCTGATGGAAGGCTGGCCGTTAACCGCCTGAGCCATTAGCGTCGCATTAACAACCGGCTGGCCGTCGTCAGCGACTACTCGGCCTTTGATGGATCCGGTGGCGGGCGGGGTTTCGTTAGGGCTGCGTTTCTCAACTGGTGTTGGTGACGGTGAGGCAGTGGACCTGGCCGCTGGTTGTGACTGAGCCAGCACGGAGACAACGCCACTCATGGTTAAGACAAGCGGCAACACAAGCAAAAACGCCGTCGCGCGTTGACTACAAAAGCTCCGCGTTAATGATGCCGAGTCCTTCGCTGGCGAGGAAAGTGTCTTCATTCTGGTGCTGCTTTCTTAGCGGCAAAGTTTACGGTCAGCACCACCTGAACCGGTCCGCTCTCGACGTTGACAGTTCGCGGCACGGGCTCATAAGTCGAAGCTGTTTTATCCGGGCCAAGGGTCACAACTGACATTTCGTAGGCGCCGGGTGGAATGTTTTCCACGACAAAATGGCCACGTGCATCAGCAACGCCACTAAATGGGCGAGCTCCACCGGTCGCGGAGCGAATGATTACCTGTAATGTCAGGCCCGAGGGTAGTGTGCCGCCCTCGGCTCTTATTTCGCCGCGAATCGACCCGGCGCCGTACGCAAAGACGAGACGTACGCCAATGATTTTTGCACCTGCGCTTACTTCGATCCCCTCACGCTGTTCTATTCCGTCCAGCTCGGTGCGCACAAGCGTGAGACCTTTAGGCGGAGGCGGAAAGCTGACCACATTGATTTGCACTTTCCCCGGAGCCAGCCCAGAGAAACTGAATCTCCCATCGGCGTTGATCTGGCCGCGGCTGAACGAGGGAGCACCGCTCTTGGTATTGCTGAATGCCATAAGGGAAACAGTTTGTAGCAAGGAGGCTACCGCCGCGTCGAAGTTGTTTTCGATAACGGCTACTCCGCTGATTGTCGCACCGCGATGAACCTTGATCTCGAGGCCCGAGACATCGCCATCGGAAACATCGAAGGGCGTCTGGTCGCTGTACGAGGTTGAGCCATCCCCGATCGCAAGCATATAAGCGGCATAGTGTCCTGGTTGTACGTTTTCTAAACGAAACTTTCCATTAGCGTCGGTCTGGCTGCCGCTGAAGTTCATGCCTCCGAGTTGCTGCGTTCCCTCATTAAGCGAAGCATGCACTACAAACACGTTCGGTACCGGCTGGCCGGAATCCGCATCCACGACACGACCGGAGACTGTAGAGCCGCGTCCCGATTTCCGAGCCACAATGTCTATGTTGCTGATTTCTTTTCCTTCGTTTATTTCCAGGATCGTCGCTTTGGCGTCTTCTGCAACGCCGGGATAAAAGGTTTTCGTGTATTGGCTTCCACCCATTCCAAAAATTGCCACGTTGCCGCCGGCACCCGCCTGACCAATGCTAACCTTGTAATTGCCCGGGCTTAGACCGTAGATGCGATAGACGCCACGGTCGTCCGTCGTATTTCGTGATCCATCAAACACAGTCACCGGGTTACCGGTATCAGGAACGTCCCTGGCCACAACGTTGACTCGTTCACCAATTACCGGATGTCCGTCGGTATCGGTGATGCGTCCTGTGATCACACCCCCGCGGACTAAAGCAAAGTCTATTTTTGTGATCGTTTCGCCCTCAGCGACAGTTATCGATTGTCCCGGTTGTTTATAAGCGCCACTCGTACCCACAACGAAGGCCTTCGCCAGGGGCGTAATCGTAAACTGCCCGGCCGCAAGTCCGGTTAGTTGATACTTCCCATCGTCATCAGTTGTTGCCTTGGCGACCGTTCGACGGTCCAATGGCGAGCTACTCGTCGCGGCTGCAACCGTTATGCCGGCAACTCCCTCGCCGTCGATTGTGACGCGACCGGAAATCGATGCAGTTGGAGCTTTGCTGGGCGTTTGTGCATTGCCGCCAAATGAATAGAGGACAAGCAAACACAGGATCAGAAGCGAACGCTTCTTTGCGTGTGCTAACCAACATGGAGGTACGAGAGTGGTAAACATCCGATCTGAGCCTTCGGAAAGTTTAGAGTGCTGCGTTTTCTGAGGCGCTATCTTACTGCGGTTGCTCGGAGTAGACCAATGTTTTTTGGCAGAGGGGCGGAGTCCAAAATCCCACCCACGGCAGTGGGTGGATTGTTCAGGTCCTTTCTACAGAAATATTCCTAACGGTACGTTAATCCCACCCACGGCAGTGGGTGGATACTTCAAATCGTTTCTTAGATAGCATTTGAACAATCCACCAACTACCGTTGGGTGGGATTCGAGCGGCGAACTAGAGTTGGAGTAGAAAGGATCTGAATGAGCCACCCACTGCCGTGGGTGGGATTTCTGAAACAAGCTTTGCTCCAGCCATCGAAACTGGCCGGAAAGTCACCTGGATCGAGCTAAGAGTGCTATTGAGGCTCCATCCGCAGAACCCTATGCTGTGCTTCCAGCATCGCTTCGGTTGGCGCATCAATAGCCTTGTCCTTCATCGGTACTGTTTTCGCCATACCATTAATGGTCTCGAACGTGAGGGCCAAAGCGACCGCAGGCGTGAGCTGGTTAACCAGAGTCTCATCCTGCAACATCATGATCATGGCGAGAGTACACACATGAAGGCTTCGCACCTTATCGAAGCTAATGGGCCGGAGCGCGGCGTCGACACTTTGCCGAGTGTCGAACGCAACCCGCAAAGGCAACTTTTCAGGGTAGTATTTCGCCGGCACAGAGAGTGGGACCTTGCCCCACTCGTGCTTCGAAATTCCACCGGCAAAACCGGTAAAGACTTCGTGGAGTGATGGGAAGTGGTTCTGGAATTTGGCGCCTGATAGTTGATCTCTGATCGTGCCAAAGACCGAATTCGATTTTATGGCCACAAGCTCATTCGTCTCATCTCCTGTAAGCAACTCGTTGATTCTATCGGAGAAGGCTCTCTGGCCGGGTTCAAAATCGTGCGTGCGCACAGGGATCTCGCCGGCCGCATCGAGACAACGTTCACCGACCACCGCCGCCATCGCCGCAATCGCCTCCTTGCTATCAACGCGTCCGAGTTTGTCTCGAGAATAGGTAGTGATGACATTCTTGACCTGCTGCGCGATAGCTTCATTCTCCGCAATCGAGGCATCCACAGAATGGGTGAGGGAAGTCGGAGAAGTCTTGGAGATTTTGCTGACAGATGGAGGGCTCGATGCCAGTAAGCTATAAATGATGGCAGCCACGAAGTAAACGATTGACCAATACTGAAGAGGTATGTACATCAAGTGATCTTGAGGACCGTGAAAGGCGACGAGGTTTGCAGTCTTATGTTTTTGGCTTAGAGAATCAATGGCCTGTTGTTCCAGGTGGGCGTAGCGCACTCTCCTCCGCTTGATCAGGACGCCGACGACCAGACAAGCAATACCGGACATAATCAGCACGGTAAGCTTGGGCCATCTGTGCTCGCCATAGTATTCACCGCCAAAAACCCTAAACGTCAGGACGTTCATGAACAGTGCGAACAGCAATCCAAATCCAGGCGCAAGGATTCCGGCGCCCCGGTGAACCACGATCATCGCCATTGCCCTTTCATTTTGATCGCAGGGTGCGAGTTTTTGGGACAAACCATAATGAGCAAAACTATCACGAAGATGATGAGAGCGAGGAACGCAAATTCGCGCCGGCGACTATCGCTCGTTTTCGACGTCGGTGCTGAACAGGCGACGGTGGCGCGCACGTCCGGCACGTGAATCATCGGGACAACTTTTTTAGGCAGGGATTTCACGGGTGAGATATTGTGCGCGAATCCGCCGCCGATGCAACGTCACCAACCCACTACTTGTGTTGCTCATCAACGACCGCCTGATAGGTTACGCTGCCGTCTTTTCCAATAATCGCTATTAAGCCGGCTGACTCCTCAACTCGACCTCCGAGCCACCGTACAACGTAAGAGGGCTCGACTTCACTCGTGTAACTGGGAGGTATTACCGAACGCACCGGTACGCCATTACGAACAATTTCTTTAGCACCCCGAACAATGGCTGCGTAATAAGGATAACTGACCGACCGAGCTCGTGTTGCAAGTCGACTGGGCTGTGATGCGAACGCCAATAGCAATACGAAGAGGCTCAGTAGAGGAGAAACTTTATCCAGCGTTGGGAAAGGACTCTTCATAAAACCGAAGAGTATTAGTAGAACGAACGATGGCATCAGATTCATGTACCAATAGGTATAAAGTGTGCCGACAGACAGAAAGCTATATCCAAGCCATGTCAGAAATAAAGGTAGAAGCGTGACCGCCAGGATCTCATGATTCTTCCGATACCCAATGAGGAGGGCTCCGCCGGCTACCAGGATCAAAACAATCACTACGGTCCGCGACAAATGTGGTCCAAACAATTCCGCCAGCGCATCAACTAGAGTAGTGAAACTGGCGTAAGGGTGGACTGATGATGGTTTAGTGACTAGCGAGTTGAAACTCGTTGCGACAATGCCTAGTTGCTCTTGAGGAACATCGTGGCGTTTGTTGAGCTCAATGAAGTATGGAATTTGCAGGACTAAAATCACCGCAAAAATTATTAGCAGGCGTTTCAGAGCGAGGCGTGGTCCAGCGACGATCCACGGTTCTACGATGAGATAGACCAATAATGAAAGCGCAAAGAAAATCGCCTGAGTGTGAGATTGAACAGCCAGCCATGCCGCAGTTGACGTAAGTATCGTTTTCAAAATCCAATGAGAGTTCGGAATCATTAGAAACAGGGCAGTGGCCAGTTCTACGAATGAGACCGAGAGCCCGGGATTCCAGATAGTTCCCGATAGAGATGTTTCAAAAGGCGAGGAAACAAGCAGGAGCATGATCGCTACGGACGCGATGATAGGAATGCCTCGCTTAAGAATGGCAAGCAGCAGGATGGCGTCAGCGATTGAGTGGATGGCGGCCAGGCCAATGCCGCCGGCGTGTGGGAGATTCTCGTAGAATGGCCCGATAGTGATTCTGATAAACCATAAGGTCCAATAAAAGATTGGCCCTAAGCAATACCCGCCCTGGCTTGTTGGCGTTCCTACTAGTGGCAATTCGCGAAAAGGCTTTACGGCCCAATTCCAATCGCGAACCTGATCTCCTAATAGGTGGAAATGTTCTGTTACCTGGAAAGTCCGAAAATAAAAGCTATAGAGACAAAGCAAAAGGCAGAGAATGAAAGCAAATAAAAACTTAGACCGAACCTGCGAAAATGATCCGAGACTGTAGGAGGAATAAAAAGTTACGCCCCTCATCGCACCGTTTCTGGTAAACAGATTGTTCCTCCATCTTCTTAAAGGGATCTGAGAGTTTAGGGTTTTAGCGGATGCCGCTAAAATTTGCAATGTTATCCATTTTCGGGTAGTACGCACAGAACCGAGCGCGGTGGCGCCGGGTCAAAGTCAGTCTTCGGGCGCGTTGGTTGTGTTTGGCTCGGCGCTACCGCGCTCGGTTCTGTGCTTTGCTAACGTCTTCCAGACTGAAGGAGATAAAAATGAAACTCATAAGTGGACTCGCTTTGGTTGTGCTCGCCCTCGGAGCAACGAACGCGTCAGCGCAAGAGGCCGGCAATCGAGGGGTGTATGGTCGCAGCACGGAAAGAAGGAGTCCAAGCAGCGGCGTGACTTATGGATCGGAGAGCAAAGACCTCGTGCCGGTGCAGTTCATCGAGGCTTACGTCCTTTTGAACGCCACTCCTGACGAGTTCGTCGCTGTCTTCGGAGTCGCCCAGGAAGCGCCAACTGCAGTGGAGAGTAATCAGAAGGTAAATGCACGGATCGAACAGTTTCTCAGCGCGGCTGACAAGCTGGGTGTAAGTCGCAGCAATAGCTACGTGGACATGATCACGCAGAACCGCATCTACAATTTCGCGCCCGCCAGCACTGATGGCACTATCCGCGAAAAGCTCACCGGGTTTGAAACCAAGAAAACCATTGCCTTGAGATACAAAGATCGGTCGCTACTGGAAAAGCTGGTTGCCGCGGCCGCGCAAGCATCAATTTTCGATCTGATCAAGGTTGATTACGTCATCAACGATTTGAGCAAAATCCGCAGCCGCCTCCTGGAAGAAGCGAGCAGTGTGGTCAAGCAGAAAGAAGAAAATTATGCGCGCTCGCTGTCGTTGAAATTCAAGCGTAACGCCGTATTTCAAGAGACATACGCCACCTTTTATCCGGACCAACTTTATCAGAGTTACACGGCTGCCGAGTCTGGATCAGTTGAACAAAGCGATGATTCGAGAACGCGTGTGGTGCACGAGCGCAAGAGCAGCACTGCCTATTTAGAGCCACTGGATAGAAGCGCGTTCGATGTGGTGATTAATCCGGCCGGGCTGGAGCCCACTGTGCAATGCACTTTGTACTTGAAGGTCCGATACTCGTTAACGCTGAACTAAAGCTACTCGTGGAAAAGTTAAACAATGCCGAGTAGGCACAGTACCGAGCGCGGTAGCGCCGGGTCATACTCAGTCTTCGGACGTGTTTGTTGTGTTTGACGCTACCGCGCTCGGTTCTGTGCTTTGCTAACGTCCACCCAGGGCTGGGAATTTTTAGGTGTTTTCTTATTTGATCAAGTAAGCTGCCATACACGTCTTCCATCACGACTTCTCATTGAACTGGAGATGAATGAACAATACCCAACCCGATATTAAGAACGTATTCGTGCTGATGCTGGAGAATCACTCCTTCGATAATGTTTTTGCGATGTCAGGCATTCAGGACATCAACGTCGCAACTGTTCAGGACTCGAACTCTTATCAGGGAGAAAAGTACCTGGTCCAGGATGGCGCTCCCTGGTGTATGACGACTGATCCCGGACATGAATTCAAGGACGTGCTGGAACAACTCTGCGGTGCAGAAGCTGCCTGTAAATACAAGGGCGGAACTTATCCGTCGGTGGACAATTCAGGTTTCGCGAGTAGTTATGCCACCTCTCTTACCGAAGATACCGGGACGCCCACTCTGGATCACATCGGCGACATCATGGCTTGCTTTAATACTCAGAAACAATTGCCAGTGATCTGGCAGCTCGCGCGCGAGTTTGCGATCTGCGATAACTGGTATTCTTCGCTGCCCGGGCCTACCTGGCCCAATCGTTTTTTCGTTCATGGCGCTTCCTCGGCAGGATGGACTGATAGCCCGCACATCGGGGACGAAATTACCTGGGAATTGCTTCATGGATTCAGGTATACCAACGGATCTATTTTTCAGGCTTTGTGCAATGCCGGTCATGACTGGCGGCTCTATAACGACGATAAAAAACAGTTCAGCGACGACGCTTCGGGGCCGGAATACGGCGGCTGGATTTCGCAGGTCGCTTCGCTGCATGGCATCAGCCAGCTAGACCTTCACCCGATCGATCGCTTCGCCTGCGATCTAAACGAGAAGACCGCCGAAGAACTCCCAGCTTATACCTATAGCTATACGTTCATTGAACCAAATTTTGGACGGAGTTTCCGTTCACCTCAACCGCCCTACAAAGGACCCACGTACAAAGGCGGCTCGTCTCAACATCCTGAAGATGATCCCTCCGGCGGGGAAGGTTTGATTAAAGCGGTGTATGAGGCTATCCGGAATTCGCCTGTCTGGAATACGAGTTTGCTGATAATTGTTTATGACGAACACGGTGGATTTTACGATCACGTGAAACCTTGCTGCGCCATTGCTCCCGGCGATGGGATTCCCGAGGGACAGAAAACGCGCAACGCCCTGGGGTTTGACTTCAAGCATTACGGAGTACGCGTACCCGCCGTCATCGTATCCCCGCTCATCCCCAGGGGCACGGTGGACCATACGCTCTACGACCATTCCTCTATCCTCGCCACATTAGAAAGACTACTGGGAATGAAACCGCTAACGAAGCGCGACGAGAGCGCGAAGGATCTTCGGCACTTGCTTACGAATCCTGCACCACGTGAAGACTGTTTGAAAACCCTGGTTTCCCCGGCGACTGCATCCTCGCATCGAGGAGTTTTTGAGAAAGAGTTGATTGCAGGAATAGAAGAGGTAGAGACCGTGATTGACGAGGTATTTGGAAATGTCCATGACGAGCCTCTTCCGGATTCGGGAAACATGATCGGTTTCCTCCAAATCCTGTTGAAAACAGAACTGGAATGCAGTCAACTGAATGGAGACGACGAAGCAGAGCAGGCCAGGATTCGTGAGAACTACAAGAAGATCAATTCGACAAACAAAGCCCAGGCTTACGTCAAATACATGAGAGACAAAATCGAGGAGACGAAGAAGAAGCGGTCATCCGAAATCTAGCCCGCGACTCTACTTTACCCCTTGTGAGGTGTCCATTGTGTGTAACCAGCCTGTGTCTAGTTCTGTAAACATCAAATATGCTTAGTGTCAACTAATGTGCACGGCTTTGCACAAAGAATCCTGTTCTGTAGTTTCTCTGTGCAACCTCTGCGTTCTCTGTGTCTCGGTGGTTTATTTTTGCTCGGATTTTATCACCACCGAGACACAGAGGACGCAGAGGTTGCACAGAGATGAGCGCTATCACGAGTTTTTGTGCAAAGCCAATGTGCACGGCTTTGCACAAAAAGTCGTAAATACCACCCACGGAAGTGGGTGGATTGGTTCAGGTCTTTTCTACAGGTATATTCCTAACGGTACGTTAATCCCACCCACGGCAGTGGGTGGATACTTCAAATCCCATCCAGAGGATCGAAGCAGTTACTTCGATCACAATGGGCTTTGTACAAAAAGTCTCGATCGCGCTCCTTCTCTGTGCCACCTCTGTGTCCTCTGTGTCTCTGTGGTTGATGAATTCCGAGTAAAACCACACCACAGAGACACAGAGGACACAGAGGTTGCACAGAGGAATCCCAGAACAAGGACTTTTTGCCACCTACGACTGCCCGATGGACGCATCCGCTACTGGCACTTCAATCTCACGCTCAGAAAGGATTCTGTTGGACGAAGGCAACTTGAGATCGAGAGATGAGGCGCAGTCCTACTGTTTCCGGAGACGCGGCGCACCTATCCATTCTTTAGCAGTTGCTTCCGGAGAACATTTAAAGAACAAATCCTTTCCACCTGCGTTATTATCGACGCTCAACGAGAGGCGTAACTCACCATGATTTCCTCAGCCCGTCAGGCAATCGGCTGTATCCTCCTTGTCCTCGGCGCCGCCGGCTGTGCTCAAGCACAAACGACTACGCAAAAAGTCGCAAGCGCCAGTATCAGTGGCAAAGTAACAATTAAAGGCAAACCCGCTGTAGGAGTCATGGTTCTTGCGAAAGACTCCAACGACTATCGCACTCCGATTATGACGCGCTATCGCGCAAGGACCGATCAAACAGGGGGCTATCGCATTGCAAACTTACCTGCTGGTACTTATGAAATCTCTCCGATCACACCCGCATTAGTACCTTCAAAGTTGGACTCAGTAGTCGTTTCCGAGGGCGAGCAGGTTGAAGACGTTAATGTTTTATTAGTGCCGGGCGGCGTTATCACGGGAAAAATTACCGATTCTGAAGGCGAACCACTAATTGGACAATCTGTGAGAGTCACACCGGTCTATGAACAAATCCCGAGTAGGCTCAGTAATACGGTGCTGATGCGATTC
>Ga0207711_10003075_pt1 | contig 14566 bp, 9 predicted proteins | sample KBSS34metaG_FD_184401 | JGI IMG/M metagenome (GOLD analysis project Ga0207711, IMG submission 184401) | Switchgrass rhizosphere microbial communities from Kellogg Biological Station, Michigan, USA - KBS S3-4 metaG (SPAdes) (version 2) | ecosystem: Host-associated > Plants > Roots > Rhizosphere >...
TATAACGAAGCCAAGAAGCACGGCGTCCACCCCGTGATCGGCTGCGAGGTGTACGTCGCGCAGCAGGGCCAGACTGTCAAGAGCGATACCAACCGCTACAACCATCTGGTGCTGTTGTGCGAAAACCAGACCGGCTATCGCAACCTGATCAAACTCGTCTCCTCCGGTTATCTGGACGGTTTCTATTACAAGCCGCGCATCGACAAAGATCTGCTCTCGCGCCATTCCGAGGGTTTGATCGCGCTCTCGGCATGCCTGCGCGGTGATATCAACGAAACGCTGCTCGCCGACAAGTACGACGAAGCGAAGAAGCTGGCCTACGAGTACAGCGATCTCTTTGGCAAGAAGAATTTCTTTCTGGAGCTGCAGAATCACGGTCTGGATCCGGATGAGAAAGTGCTCCCGCATATCCATCGCCTGGCGGGCGATACCGGCATCCCGCTGGTGGCCACCAACGATTCGCACTATCTCCGACAGGACGACGCCCGCGCGCACGAAATTCTGCTGTGCATTCAGACCGGCAAGACCATGTCGGATCCCAACCGGATGCGCTTCACGACGCAACAGTTTCACCTGAAGACGCGTGAAGAGATGCTCCAGCTTTTCGGCGAGGTGCCCGATGCCCTCGACCGCACCTGGGATATCGCCCAGCGCTGCCAGATCAAGCTGGACCCCATCGCCGAACCTTTCCCGAAATTCCCGATTCCCGAAGGTCACAGCGCCGACACATTTTTCGAGTACGTCGCGCGCCAGGGATTCGAGAAGCGCCGGGGTCGCCTGGAAGCTCTACAGGCGCAGGGCCGCCTGAAAAACGATCTTGCGGAATACGCCGAGCGCCTGGACACTGAGATCAAGATTATCCAGCAGATGAAGTTTTCCGGATACTTCCTGATCGTGTGGGATTTTATCCGTTTCGCGAAGCAAAAGGGCATTCCCGTGGGTCCCGGCCGCGGGTCGGCGGCCGGCAGTCTGGTGAGCTACGCCATGGAGATCACCGATATCGATCCGCTGGCCTACGGGCTGCTGTTCGAGCGCTTCCTCAATCCCGAGCGCATTTCCATGCCCGATATCGACATCGATTTCTGCACGCGCGGACGCGGCGAAGTGATCCAGTACGTCACCGAGAAGTACGGCCGCGAGCAGGTCGCCCAGATCATCACTTTCGGAACGCTCGGCGCGCGCGCCGCTCTCAAAGATGTCGGCCGCGTACTCGATGTCAGCTATGCGGACGTCGAACGCATCACCAAGCTGATCCCCACCATGCCGCTGAACATCAAGCTCGCCGAGGCGCGCAAGATGGAGCCGCAGATTGACGAGCTGGCACGCAAAGAACCGCGGATGCAGGAAGTTCTGGACGTCGCGCTGCGTCTGGAAGGCGTCGCGCGTAATGCCAGCGTGCACGCAGCGGGCGTGGTGATCGCCCCACAGCCCCTCCGCGAACTGGTTCCGCTCTACAAGACCAACAAAGACGAAATTGTCACCCAGTACGACATGGTGGGTCTCGAAAAACTCGGCCTCCTCAAAATGGATTTCCTGGGGCTGACCACCCTGACCATCATCGAGGACGCCCTGGAGCTGATCAAACGCCATCAGAACGTGACCCTGCGTGTCGAAGACTTGCCTCTCGACGATCCCAAGACGTATGAAGCGATCTTCAGCAAGGGCCTGACCAGCGGCGTGTTCCAGTTCGAATCCGCGGGCATGCGCGACATTTTGCGGCGCTACCAACCGGATCGTATCGAAGATCTGATCGCATTGAACGCCCTCTACCGGCCCGGCCCGATGGGCATGATCGACGACTTTATCGATCGCAAACATGGCCGCAAGGAAGTGGTCTACGATCTTTCGGTGATGAAAGAAATCCTGGAGGAGACCTTCGGCGTGATGGTCTACCAGGAACAGGTGATGCAGATCGCCAACAAGGTCGCCGGCTACTCCCTGGGAGAAGCCGATCTGCTGCGCCGCGCCATGGGCAAAAAGAAAGCCGAGGAGATGGCCAAGCAGCGCGCGCGCTTCGTCGAAGGTGCGCAGAAGAACGGCCACAACGCTCGCAAGGTCGAAAAAGTCTTCGACCTGATGGAGAAGTTCGCCGGCTACGGATTCAACAAATCGCACTCGGCGGCCTATGCCTTCCTGGCGCTGGTCACAGGCTATCTGAAGGCGCACTATCCGCTGGAGTTCATGTCCGCACTGCTGACCTCGGAAGCCGGCAACACCGCCAAGGTCGTGAAGTACATCAACGAGTGCCGCGAAATGGGGATTCAGGTGCTGGCTCCCGATGTGAACGCTTCAGAGTTCACGTTCACCCCCGCCCCTGACGCGATTCGCTTCGGCCTGGGTGCGATCAAGAACGTCGGCGCAAACGCGGTGGAATCGATCATGAAAGCTCGCGCGGAAAGCGGCAACTTCACCTCGCTGTATGATTTCTGCGAACGCGTGGATCTCTCCGCGGTCAACCGCCGGATGATCGAAAGCTTCATCAAGGCCGGCGCACTCGATTCGGTGGGAGCCGCGCGCGCGCAACTGTTCGCCGTCATCGATGGCGCCATGGAAATCGGCACGCGAGCGCAGAAAGATCGAGCCAGCGGCCAATCCGGTCTGTTCGCCGATCTCGCCGCGCACGAACCTGCCGCCGCACATCCGCTGCCTACGGTTCCCGATTGGACTCCGCACGAAAAGCTGACTGGCGAGAAAGAGATGCTCGGGTTCTACATCACCGGCCATCCGCTGGATCAGCATGCGGACAAAGTCGCGGAGCTCGCCACGCACTTCACCTCGGGCTTGGAAGGTTTGCAGAAGAATGCCGAGGTGGCTCTATGCGGCATTCTCACCGGCATCCTGCGCAAACGTAATAAGGAAGGCAAGCTTTGGGCTGCGTTGCAGATTGAGGATAAACAAGGCAGCCTCGAAGCCATGGTGTTCTCGACGCAATACGAGCGCCTGCTGCCGGTGCTGAACGAAGATCAGGCTGTGCTGGTCCGCGGACTGGTGCTGCCGGAAGAAAATGCCCCGCCCAAAATCTCCGTCCAGGACATCATTTTGCTCGAGAACGCCCGGGTGCGGCTGCCTTCGCTGATCTCCGTCCGGGTTCCGGTGAACGGCGCTGTCGTGAACGGCGTAACCGACGCCGGGCGGGCGGAGGCTCTTTCCCTATTGTTCGCCCGAAAGCCCGGGAAGACCGAAGTTCGCCTGCGCATCGAAAAGAGGCGCGACTTCTCGGTTATCCTGGACGTACCGGCCAAGGTCCGTCCGGACAAGGAATTCTGCGCCGAGTTGGCGCGTATCTGCGGACCGGAAGCGCTGGAAGTACTCGCCAACGAATGAGCGCTCCCCAGTCAGCCCCGCTAGAAAATCTAATGGAAGCCAAAGCTCCAACTGAAACCAATCCAAGCTGGGAACGCGTGCAACTGGCGCGGCATCCCAAGCGTCCGCACGCGCTCGATTACATCCAGCGCTTATTCACGAATTTCGACGAGCTGCACGGCGACCGCGCCTATGGCGACGACCACGCCATTGTGGCTGGCCCCGCCTGGTTCGACGATCGTCCGGTGATGATTATCGGCCAGCAAAAGGGCCGCGACACCAAGCAGAAGCTGTTTCGCAACTTCGGGATGCCGAAGCCCGAGGGCTATCGGAAATCGCTGCGCCTGATGCACATGGCTGCGAAATTCTCGCGTCCGGTGATCACACTGCTCGACACCATGGGAGCCTATCCCGGCATCGACGCCGAAGAGCGCGGCCAAGCCGAGGCCATCGCGCAAAACCTGCGTGAGATGTCGCGTCTGCCGGTGCCGGTGATCGTCGTGGTGATCGGCGAAGGCGGCAGCGGAGGCGCCCTGGCGCTGGGCGTCGGCAACCGCATCTACATGCTCGAGAACGCCGTCTATAGCGTGATTTCGCCAGAAAGCTGCGCGGCGATTCTCTATCGCGATTCCAGTCGCGCGCCCCGAGCTGCAGCCGCGTTGAAGCTGACCGCGAAGGATCTACTCGAGTTCGGCGTGATCGATGGGATTGTGCCGGAACCGGGCGGCGGCGCACAGATCGATCCGGAACAGGCCGCCGAATCGTTGCGGACAACACTGCGAATCGCGCTCGCCGAACTCTCTGGGCAAAGCGCTAAGCAGCTCATCGACGACCGCTACGAAAAATTCCGCCGCATGGGCGCGCTCTTCACGAAATCATGAGAAAGCCCGTTCTTGCCGGTGTGATCTTCGTGCTGATCGTATTGGGCGTGATTATTTACTCGTCCATGAATCTCGCCAAGCATCGCGTCGAAGTGTGCATCAACTTCAACGGTCGGACCAACTGCAAGACTGCGTCGGCGGTAAGCGAGGAATTCGCGCTTCAGACCGCGGTAACTAATGCTTGCGGAGAGATTGCCTTCGGTGTGACCGACACGGTGAACTGCGAGCACACCCCGCCAGTCAAGGTTACCCGGCTTAAATAGGCTCGATGTCCGTGGGGATATCGGTGAGCTTCGCCAGGGCCTGCTGGAGCGCTGGACGCAGCACTCCGAGATCATCCAGCATCTTTTTGGCACCGGCATAATTGCCGGTGGCTTCGATGGTGAGCAGGTCTCGCACCAGGTCGCGCACGGCGGGCTGAATCTTGGCGAAGTCGACTGCGAAGGTCCCATCCGGCCGCGCGACGAACGCACCCTTATCCATCAGGTAATTGAATTGGAGCGCCATGCCCTTGCCATGCGCCTCATGCACGCCGAACCGCAGCGTGCGGAAGGACGACGCCAGGAACGTCGTGTACAGCGACTTCTCCGCAGCGGGCAGCAACTTGTGATCGAACAGATACTGCATCATGAACAATCCGGTCGCATCGGCCTTGGCTTCCTCGATGGCTGAATGCAGCTCTTTGAGCGATTGCCGGACATTATTCTGAGGCCCGATCCCGTGCGTCATCTCATGCGCCAGGATATGCGTGAAAAACGCGTTGAAGTTAAGATCACCCCGGTCGGCGGGCGCAAGCACACGCGCAGCAATCGGCTCTAGAGTCTTCGAAAACTTCGCTTCCTGGACATTCTTGAGCATCACCCGCTTGGAGCCCATCTTTTGGACGATGCGCTCGTCGTTGGGCAGGTTGAACGCGGCAGTGCGAACGCCATGCGCGCCATCGCCCGTGGCGAGCACCTGATTCACCACGCGAATCGGGGCCAGCGCCCCGATTTTCGGATTACGGTACTTCGGGTCTAACGGGAGATTGTCCTCGATCTCCTGCAAGTGATCCGCGAACATCTTGAGCTTGGCGGTCTCTTCGTCGTCGCGCAGTGTGACGTAGGCTTCGAACGCTGCCTTGTAGCCGAAGATCTCGTCCATGTAGGTCTCGTACGGCCCGAGGGTGATGTCAATGGGCGCGTCCAATTTCATCCAGGCGACATCGCTGTCGTAATAGTCGTTGCTCAGGAACGCTTTCGCACGGAGGCGCAGGAATTCTTGTAGCGACTTGTTCGAGGTGAGCGCCGCAGCCTCTTCCAGCAGCTTCGCCGCGCGACTCAGCTCGGTCTTGTAAGCCACGCTGTATGGGATCGCTTGAAGCTTCTTGTCCGACCCTCGGCGGACAATCGTGAAGAACCCGCGCGCATCATTGGCTGAATTAGCGAATGTCTCAAATTCCGCCTTGCCCATGTCCGCGGGATAGAAGTTCGCCCCCGGGAGTTGTTTCTCGGGCACGCCCGGCAGGAAAGCCGCATGGTCATCCAAATCCGACCACGGCCCTTTGTTCAAATCGAAGTAGCGCAGACGCGCCTTGCCAAGCGGCGACGGGTCCGCCGCCAGCTTCGCCCGCAACGCTTGATTACCGCTCCAGACTTGCTCTAGGAAGATGTCGTCGATGACGTGAGCCGCGTCCAGCAACTTCGCCAGAGCCTTTTGATCGCCAGGAGAAAGCTTAGACGCGTCCGCGTGCAACTCCACTGGAGCGAATCGCGCGATCATGCGATTCAACTCCGCGAGGTCAGGAATAGTCGCCGCCGAAAGCGTCATACACAATACGATCGCGGCCAGCCCACGCACGACTTCAGCTTAACTCTTGCTGCCCTCGATACGCATCCCGTAGAAGGAGCGCCACACAAAGAACAGAGCGACCGCCAGAAAGACCGCGGCCAGAGCAGTGGTGAAGTTCGGGCCACGATCCTTGGTCCAGGAAACCGCGAGCTCCACGGCCAGCAAGCCGAACAGCGTCGTGAATTTGATGATCGGATTCAGCGCCACAGAAGACGTATCCTTGAACGGATCGCCCACGGTATCGCCGACGACCGTTGCATCGTGCAGCGGTGTGCCTTTCGCCTTCAACTCGACTTCTACGATCTTCTTCGCGTTATCCCACGCGCCGCCCGCATTGGCCATGAAGATCGCCTGGTACAACCCGAATAAGGCGATCGAAATCAGGTAGCCGATGAAGAAGTACGGCTCGACGAACGCAAACGCCAGTGTCGCGAAGAACACTGTCAGGAAGATGTTGAACATACCCTTCTGCGCGTACTGCGTGCAGATCTCGACCACTTTCTTCGAATCTGTCACCGACGCCTTGGTGACGCCCTCCAGCTTGATGTTGGCCTTGATGAACTCCACCGCGCGGTAAGCGCCGGTGGTGACGGCCTGCATCGAGGCGCCGGTGAACCAGTAGATCACCGCGCCGCCCGTAAGCAGACCCAACAGGAACGGAGCATACAGAATCGAAAGATTCGCCAGCAGTTCGGGCTGCAAATGGTTGGTCAGCAGAATGATGATCGAGAAGATCATGGTGGTGGACCCCACCACGGCCGTGCCGATCAGCACGGGCTTCGCGGTGGCCTTGAAGGTGTTGCCCGCACCGTCATTCTCTTCCAGATGATGCTTGGCTTTCTCGAAATCCACATCGAAGCCGTACTTTGATTTGAGGCTGGCTTTGATATTGGGAATCGTCTCGATCTGGCTCAGCTCATATACCGACTGAGCGTTGTCCGTGACCGGACCATAGGAGTCCACGGCGATCGTCACCGGGCCCATGCCCAGGAATCCGAACGCGACCAAGCCGAACGCGAACACCGCGGGAGCCAGCATCAGCGCCGCCATGCCGAATCCGCTGACGTAGTAGGCGATGGCCATCAGCGCCATCATGGTCATGCCCAGCCAGAACGCGCTAAAGTTTCCGGCAACCAAGCCGGACAGAATATTCAGTGACGCGCCACCCTCACGCGAAGACGTTACGACTTCCTTCACGTGCGACGATTCCACCGAGGTGAACACTTTCACCAGCTCGGGAATGATCGCGCCGGCGAGCGTGCCGCAGGTGATGATGGTCGAAAGCTTCCACCACATCGAAGGATCGCCGCCCAGATCCGGAATCATTACATAGGACAGCGCGTAGGTCGCGCCAATCGAGATGAACGAAGTCAGCCACACTAGCGACGTCAAGGGGGCTTCGTAATTCATCTTGTCCACGGTGCCGTACTTGGCTTTGGCCACCGCTTCATTGACGAAATAAGAGAGCGCGCTGGCGATGATCATCATCACGCGCATGGCGAAGATCCACACCAGCAGTTCGACCTTCGTGATGTCGTTGGTGACGGCCAGAATGATGAAGTTGATCAGCGCCACGCCGGTGACGCCGTAGGTTTCGAAACCGTCCGCCGAGGGTCCCACTGAATCGCCCGCGTTGTCGCCGGTGCAATCTGCGATCACGCCCGGGTTGCGCGCGTCGTCTTCCTTAATCTTGAATACGATCTTCATCAGGTCCGCGCCGATGTCGGCGATCTTGGTGAAGATACCGCCCGCCACGCGCAGCGCAGCGGCGCCCAGCGATTCGCCAATCGCGAATCCGATGAAGCAGGGCCCGGCGTAATCGCCCGGGATGAAGAGAAGAATGCACAGCATGATCAGCAGCTCCACGCTGATCAGCATCATGCCGATGCTCATGCCCGCCTTGAGCGGGATCGCATAGCACGGAAAGGGCTTGCCACGGAGGCTGGCGAACGCCGTGCGCGAGTTGGCGAACGTGTTCACGCGAATGCCGAACCACGCCACACCGTAACTGCCCGCGATTCCGATAAGGCTGAACGCCAGGATGATCGCGACCTGGAACGACGCCAGACCGCTGATCACACCGAAGTAGAGAACGATAATCGCGCCAATGAATATTTCCAAGATCAGCAGGAATTTGCCCTGCGTCAATAGATACGTCTTACAGGTTTCGTAGATCAGCTCGGAGATCTCGAGCATCGACTCGTGCACCGGCAGATTGCGCAGGTGTTTGTACATCAGGAGTCCGAACACCAGCCCGAGCACGGCCACGACTAGGCCACCCATCAGGATGCTGCGGCCATTGATGCCCTGAAAGAGAGCGGTGCTGAGGTCCGGGAGCTTGAGCTCGGCTTCGCCTTGAGCTAACAGGGGAGTGCCCGCGAGGGCAAATAAAACCAGCAAGAACAGCGGCTTGACGCGCCGACTCAGGGCAGACAACGAGGTCAAAAACATCCAGGAAACCCTCCAATTGGGTATACGAGAGAGAGCGGTCCCGAGAAAGGGGACTGCCTTTTGGCTACGATACCGCACTGGGTGTCGCTTTCGCAACAAACGCCGGTACTCGCAGTACTGAGCCTCAACGTGCCGAACAGGCCGTAGGACTAAATCCGGCGGCGTCCCGCTGTTTCTTGAAGTTAGTGCTGGTCACGAAAGGCTCAGACAGATTCTGCGGGTCTTCCACGATCGTGGTGACCACAAACCACGGATCGCCGCTTCGTTCGACCGAAAGGTCGAAAAACTCCTTCAAAACCGTGTTGCCGCTGTAAGGCGGGCCGTTCTTCCGTAGATATCCCGGCCGGATCTGCGTGGTGACCACTTCGAGCGATCGTCCGCGGTTGCCTTCGCGTGTCGCGCCTAACCCCTGCTGCGGCGATCCGAAACCGCGCACCGGCGGTTCCCACTGCGCCACCGAGTAACCCTGCCACGTCGGCGCGATTCCCGGCGTCGGCTTGCCCCCGAAATGCAGAAGTCGTGTCTGAGTCCCCTGATCGGTATCGATCTGGAGCGTGTTATCGTCCGCCCAAGTAATATGTAGACGGCCGGGGATTCGCATCACGGCAGGGGCTCCATACGCTCTGCACTGTTCGCCCGCGGCTTCGTCCTTGGCCGGATCCCAGGCATTACCGACTTTGCGACCTTCTGCGCTCAAGGGGATGCCCGCGAAATCGCCCACCGCCGGGGTGACCATCCGCCAGCGCCAGTCCTCAGTCACCACCGATACCCAGTAGCCCGTGAAGTCGACTGGAGCGCCCTCCTTGGCATTGCGCGCAGGCTTCGGCTTGGCCGGCGCCGGACCGAGTTGGGCGTATGCAGTCGCGACCGCGACCAATACCAGCAGACATCTCATCACGGCGCCTTCCTTGCGGTGAGACTCTTATAAATCGCCTCGACGAATACGTCCGGCGATCCCTTGTATTGAGTGTCGTAATCCCGGCTGGGCTTGCCTGCCTTCACCTGATCGAGCGTCATGCCTTTCTTGATCATGTCCTGCACCCGATCGCGAATAATAGTGACCATGTCGCGAAACTCCACCACATCGGCCTCATCGCACAGCCGGCCGTGGCCCGGAATCACGAAGGTGCCGCCCTCCTGATACTTCCCCGCCACAGCCATTTCCAAAATACGGTTTAGCCCATCCAGCAGCCCCTGAACGCTGCCGCCGTTGGCAAGATCGATCACCGGATAGCGATCCGGCGTGAACAGATCGCCGACACTGAGCACATCCGAACGCCGAAACAGAACGATGCTATCGCCATCCGTATGCGCGGCGGGAGTGTGATACACCATCACAGCTTCGCCGTTGAACAGGAAATCCTTGGGTGACCGGAAATAGGTGTCGTTAATACTCGCGGCGTCCGCGACACGCGACTGCGGCGTACTCGGCGACACCAGGCGATTCAAAACGTTCTCATGCGTGACCACCCGAGCCCGCTCGCTCGCGTCGGCCGACCCGCCCAGCCGGATCAAGGCTTCGTTTCCACCCATATGATCCGCATCCACGCTGGTGTTGATCACCCAGATGATCGGCCTATCCGACAGTGTGCGAATCGCAGCCATCACTTGCGGAGCAACGGCCGCGGTCTGCGTATCCACCACCACGATGCCTTCTTTGCCGATCTGGACCGTCGTGTTGCCGCCCGGCCCCACGATCATCGACACATTGCCCTGCACCGGAAACACGTGGACCTCTTGACTCCAAGCACAGCTTCCGCACAAGAGCACGAATGTCAGGAGTCTCATCGCAGTTGGCAATCGAACAGCGTCGTACAAGTGCAGTAGCGATCGCACTTGGGCGGGGCTTTATAGGTGTTCAGCTTCAGCCGATACTCGGGATACAGCGTTTCCGCGCCACCGCGAGTCGCCTCATACGGCAATCCGTACCATTCCGATACTTCGCGCAAAAATGGATTCGTTCCCGGCAAATGATTCGGAACTACGCCCTCGGCTTTAGGCAATTCGGGAGCATGCTCGCAGCCAAAGATGCCGATGTGCTGGCCCGGATCCAGATACCAGTTATCGCTGCGCACCAGAGGCTCCGTCAGAAACACCGGGTCGTCGATCACCGTCACCACGGTCAGATAATCCCCGTGACGCATCCAATGCTCGGTCACCGTGGCCTGATCGCTGCGCGGCACGCCGTTGCGCCGGAGATAATTCTCCTTCAGGTGCGTGGTGGTGATGGTAAGCATGTTGCCTTCCCACACGGCTGTCGAAAATCCCTGCCAGGTGTGATTGGCGTATTCCGGAGGATGCGCCCGGCCATCCATATAAATGGTGCGTTCGCTGTCCCACGCCAGCATGTGCGTGCGGAATGCGGTCAAGCGCTGCGTAGCCTGATCGATGTCGCGCCAGACGCGCATATTTCCCAAGCCGCGCATCGAATAATCCGATCCGTGCGGGCGGCACTGATACTGCTCGACCACCGAAATCCGGTCGGCGTCCCAGCTATCGGCGCGCAGGCGGCCGGCGTCGTTGAGGGGAAGTTCGGTGTAATCGCCCAGCTCGGGACCAGGCAGGCGCTCGGGCGCGTCTTCGTGATACAAAGGCGCCCACTCACCCGAAAAATCGACCTGCGCGAACGCGGGCACACTAATCAGAACGGCCAGCAGCATCGCAGAGAGCGGCAGCCGAGTGGTCTTGCTCATGGCATCAACCCCGCATCGCATTATACAATCGTTGCCATGCCAGGATCGAAGATCCGCCAAGTGGAACCGAGCTTGACCGTGGTCGAATTAACCGGCCACCTGAATCTGGGCAATGAACTGATGACCCTCGAGGCTGCCGTGAAGCGCTTGATCGAAGAGGGTGCGCGCAAGTTGGTGTTCGATGTGACCAAGCTTGAGTACATCGACAGCGCGGGTATCGGCATGCTGGTCGGCTGCAACGGCCAGATGGATCGGGCCGGCGGCAAGATGCGCGTGGCCGGCGCGGAGGGCGCGGTCTCCAAGGCTTTCGGAGTGGTCCACATGGACCGCATCATGTCGCTCGACGCGGATGTCGATACAGCGGTAGCGAATCTAAATGCTGGCAGCGCGGGCGCCTAACTCGCCGACCCGGCCTTACCCCACAACTTCTTACTCGCGATCGCCGCGCCCTCCGCCAGCGACTTCAGCTTCATCCACCCGACGGAAGGATGCACCGGGCCGAAGCCGGCGAAAGTCCCAAACCCGCAATCGCTCCCCGCTAGGATTCGTTCCCGTCCGATGACCTCGGCATAGCGCACGATCCGCTGCGCCACCACTTCCGGATGCTCCACGAAGTTGCTGGTAGTTTCCACGACACCCGGCACCAGAACCTTGTCGGCCGGCAGTTTGTAGGTCTTCCACACTTCCCACTCGTGCGCGTGCCGCGGATTCGCACCTTCCAGCAAAAAAGCCATGGGCTTGGCTTTCATAATGATGGGAAGTATTTTGGTCAGCGCGATATCGTGCGTGTGCGGACCTTCGTAATTTCCCCAGCACACGTGCATGCGTACGCGATCCGCGGGGACGTTGGCCAGCGCGTGATTCAGCGCCTCCACCTGGATCTCGGCGTTCCTCAGGAACCCCGCCTCGTCCAGATCCTTGAAGCGCGAGTGCCGCCCCATCGCCAGATCCGGACAATCCAGTTGCAACAGTAGTCCCGATTTGACGATCTCCTCATACTCGGCGCGCATGCCTTCCGAGACAGCGGTCATGTAGGCTTGATGGGTCGGATAGTATTCGTTGGGCTGGAACACCGCCACTGTGCCGGGCGACACCGAGTTCATGAAGCCTTCGGTGACGTTGGACTTGGCCAGCGCGGCCTTCATTCGGGCGATATCCTCTTTCACCGGCTCCAGCGATTTGACCTTGATTTCGCCTTTGCAAACCGGCCGCTTGTAGGTGGCTGAGTGGCCCTCTTTCACCAGCTTGTCGCGATAGTCCGGGAAATCATCCAGATCCTGAGGCGTCGGACGCGAGGAATCACCTTCGAACCCGGTCAGCCGGTGGCGGATGTACGTCGCGTAGCTGATCTTGCTCTGTTCGCCGTCGCTGGGAATATCGACGCCCACCTCTACCTGTTTCTTAATGACATCGTCCACAGCGCGCTGCACGGTGGCATCGAACTTGGCCTGATCGATGGGCTCGCCGCGATCCTGCGCGAAGATCAGATCGACCACATCCTGCGGGCGCGGCAGGCTGCCGACATGGGTGGTGAGAATGCGGTCCGTGCTCAACTTCATTTTCGGGCTGGCTCCTTGTGTTTAGCTGGGTCCTTCGCTAGGTTTATGCGGATGTTTCGCGCAACGTATGAGGATATCATGCCGCGCCGTTAGCACAATTTTACACATCCCTCCCTTGACTTAGTTCCGGCCCCGCTGTAGGATTCATCGAGGTTTGTCCATGCGCACATTAAGTCTTATACTTTGTTATCTGTTATCTTCCCTCGCGATATTCGGCCAGGCCGGTACCGGCACGATCACGGGAACGGTGACCGACCCGGCCGGCGCCGCGGTTGCCAACGCTCCTATAGATGTCCGAAATACGGACACCAACGTGCCCTATCCGAGCGTCACTACGGAAACAGGCGCCTACACGGTTCTCCGGCTACCTCCCGGACCATACAGCGTCACCGTGTCGGCTCCCGGATTCAAGAAATTGATTCGCTCCGGCCTCACTGTCGACGCCGGTCAGACTCTGCCCCTCGATCTGACTGTTGAAATCGGCTCGGCCACCGAATCTGTGACTGTGAGCGCGGAGAGCACGTTGCTGAAGACGGAGACCGGCGACGTATCCCACAACATCACCATTTCCCAGTTGAACGACCTGCCCGCCCTTGGAATCGGCACGCAAAACGCCGGCAGCAATGGCATACGCAATCCGTATAACGCCGCCGTGTTTCTTCCCGGCGTCAGCTACTTCGCAAACTTCAACATGATCGTGAACGGGGCGCCCACCAACACGGCTGGATATCGCATCGAAGGTATGGACAACACCAACCACACCGTAGCCTTCGCGATCATGCAGAACATGCCCAACGCCGACGCGATTCAGGAGATGGCGGTGCAGACCAGCAACTACGCCGCGGAATTCGGACAAGCCGGCGGCGGTCTCTTCAACATCACCATGAAGTCGGGCACCAATGAGTTTCATGGCGGCGCTTTTGAGTACTTCGTCAATGAGGACCTGAACGCTGCGATTCCGTTTTCGTTCACTCCTGAAGGGGGCAAGTTCCGTCCTAGAAATCGCCGCAACGACTATGGCGGAACATTCGGTGGTCCGTTTATCATTCCCAAGGTCTACAACGGGAAGAACCGCACCTTCTTCTTCTACTCCTATGAACGATTCAAAGAGGCCCAGGCCCTGACGTTCAACGACACGTTGCCGAACGCAGCCTTCCGCGCAGGCGATTTCTCTTCCATCTCGCCCAACGGAGGCGCTGGATTCAACACGTCCCTGGGAGTTCCAACTACCTCGCTCACTACGGACGCGCTGGGCCGCCAGGTTTTCGCCAACACGATCTACGATCCCACCACTCGTACCACCGTGGGCGGTGTGGGAGTCGCGAATCCGTTCCCCAACAACAAGATTCCCGCGACCTCATTCAGCCCGGTGGCCGTGGCCATTCAAAGCCTTCTGCCGGCCCCGACCAACACCGCGGCGTTCAACAACTATGTCGGCACGAACCTGGGACAGCGCATCACCGCCATCCCCTCGATCAAAGTAGATCAATCCATCGGGTCGAAACAGAAGGTGTCTTTCTATTTCCATCACACCGATACGCAGGCGCAATTTACGACGCCCAACGGGAACGCGGATGGGTTGCCGGATCTGTTCACGGGCGCGCGCGGCTCCATTCCGATCGGCGGTCCGACCTATCGGCTCAACTACGATTACACTCTCACGCCTACGATCCTGGCCCACTTCGGCGTGGGGTATTCGATGATCTACTTCTACGACGATGGTCCCTATACCCGTAGCGGAAAGGTCGTCGATTGCGCGAGCATGCTGCAACTCCAGGGTTGCGAGGGCGCTTTCAACTTCCCCACCATCGTTACCGGAAACGTGCAAAGTCCTCAGGCACTGGGCGGC
>Ga0207711_10003081_pt1 | contig 14540 bp, 12 predicted proteins | sample KBSS34metaG_FD_184401 | JGI IMG/M metagenome (GOLD analysis project Ga0207711, IMG submission 184401) | Switchgrass rhizosphere microbial communities from Kellogg Biological Station, Michigan, USA - KBS S3-4 metaG (SPAdes) (version 2) | ecosystem: Host-associated > Plants > Roots > Rhizosphere...
TGCGCACTGATCTGCGATGGCGTGTCGTCGAGCCTCAGCTGGTTGTATCGCTGGCCCTTGATTTCCTTCGACCGCATCCCGGACAGATAGCGGTTACCGGGCAACGCGCCCTTGCGGCTGAACGTTGCCGGCATGTTGGTGCCGTTGGCGAACACGCCCGCCACATACATCCTGTCGGGATCTCCACCGAGGCAGTCCAGCAGCACCTCCATGCCCGCACGTGGAACCAAATGCTGCCCAAAGTTGCTGCCGGCCCAACTGGACAGTACTCGCACCAACGCGCTGTCGGCTGGCGTGCCGTTCGTACCGGCGCCCCTGGCATGCTCGTGATCCGCTTCATCAAGCCCCTGGATCTGCACATTGATACGGCCGTACTGGTCGCAAGTCACCTCTTCGTTCTGACTGGCGACGACTTTCCCGATGATGGGGTACACGCGTGGCAGATCGACACGCGGGTCGTAGGTCGGAGTAAGCGGCGTGCCCTGGGGCACACCGCTGAAGGTGTTTTCATAACGGCTTTGCGTCGACCCGTCGAATGCTGTCGGCCGCTCGTGTGTGTTGACCGATACCGGAGGCGTACCGGACAGCCAGCGACTTGCCGTGAAAAGGGATTGCGCGCGCTCGTTCAGGTCCTTGGGCAGGTTGTTTTCACCCGTGTGACGAAGCGACGTGATCACGACGCGACGCTGCTGCTCCGGCAACTGGTCCAGCTCTGGATGCCCGGACACTGAGATCCAGTAGCCGACGGCCAGGTCACGCACACCACTTGCGCCATCGACGCTCGCCGAGCGGGCGCCGTGCGACATTACCCGCGCAATGCCGATGCGCTCATAGTCAGCCCACGAGTCGCCCATATGCGGAGAGTCGAGCCGCGCATCTGTCAGCATCCTGGCGAGGTCATTGCCGGTGGTGCCCTGGTCGACACGCGTCGGCCCCTGCACCTTGTCGATCCGGCTCGGCTTGAGATCCCAGCTCGCGCGCCGGATCGAGCCGGGTACCATCTGCCGGCCGAACGACAGCAACGTGATCGAATCACGCTCGCCTATGGTCGCATCGGCATGGTAAGGAACCTTCCCTGCGTCGGCCTGTTTGAGCTTGATCACATCGTCTAACAGAACAAGCGTGTGAAATGGCTGCGTCGCGACATCCGTGCTGTTCCGACTACTGCCGGCGCGCACGAACCACGCAATTCCTTCGCGGCGACAAAGGCGCCGGATAAAGTCCGCATCCGATTCATCAAACTGCACGGTCTGCTCGCGCGCTGGATATCGGGAAGCGCTGAGACCCGATACGTCCAGATCGAATGTCGCACCAAGCGTTGCGCTTTTACGCCGCCATTCGCTCACCAGTGTCTGGATAATATCGATGACGTTCTTTGTACGGAAAATTCGCGTGTTGACGCGCTTTTCCATAATCGATAAAGCATCGCGCATTACCAGCTGATACGTGGCGAGCGATCCATCCGACTCGCCCTCGTGCGCATCGGTGATGATGGCGCAAATGGAATGCAGCTCTCCCTGGTCGGTCACAAGCTGCACAGTTACCGGCTGACCGAGGAACGTTTCTAAAGGCAAGCCCGTGCTGGTCGAGATGCACGAAAGATGGCCTTCGATCCCGCCGCACAGGTCTTCGCGAATATCGATGCGCTGAATCAGCAGCAGCCCAGCGAGCTCCTTCTCGGAGCTACGCCAAAACAACCGGAAAGGACGGCTGTCCTGCGAGGGCAGGGCACCGGTGAACACGCGCTGCAATGCTGACAAGCCCACGATCTAATCCCCGGATGTGGAAATAGCTGTTATGCATAACAAATTTCCCGAAAATTCTTTAAGAAAACGGGCAATCTGCTTTGACTTTGAATTGTCGAATGAAAGGCGCCGAAAGTAGCAGGCTGCCATAAGCCTGTCAAACACCCTGATTTACCGCATCGCTCTTCAGTGCTGTATTTATTACTTCAACGGCAAAAGCGGCTGCCAATTTGCCGATGAAGTCAGCGCGTGTAAATCGTTGATGATTGTTTCCAGAGTATTTGCAGCACATTGCCGTTCTGGGGAGCCGTGCGCCTACAGTCCGCATAATTGCTGTCAAGGCGATCATTTTCTACTTGTGCCCTGATCGTCTCTCCGTCGCAACACGACGAGAGGTCGCCGCCATGGTGGTTGGATGGACGTGGAGAAACGTCAACAAATCGGGCGGTCCTGATAGAAGAGTCAAGGGCAACCGCGAATTGCCCGTGGTTCGCTATGACGAACTCTCGCTGACATCAGCATCTGGTTTAAATGAACTGCTTCAGTTTTCCAGGCCGGGCGTCGCGACCGCTTTCTGTCGTTGGGTTAGAAATCTTGTATCGTCTGGCCACGCAAACAAGCCTTAAGAAATATTCTTGATTGTTTGGCGGGTGTCGGGCAAACGACAGATCACATGGTCCCATAAGTCGCCGAGAACTCGACAATTTCAGCAGCTATAGGATCGGTTACGCAGCCCATATCCGGTTGCGATAGAGCGCAAATGCAGGTTTGACGATTTTCTGCCGGTACAAGCGATGTGGACGTTCTTCGTGAGAACATCCGCATCGCTCACGCGCCACCAGCACCAACACCGCAAAAACCTCTACTGAACAGCCTTCGTCGACATACCACCATCATCGGGCCGCGGCGCAGACATACTGCTCATCCCACTCGCAGTATCCGCACTCCGGCTCACATCACCGGGAACCCGATTCCAGGGACTCGATACTGGCTCGCTGTGGTAAGTCATCCCAGCTGTCGCGGCACCATGAGCGCCGCCGCTACCGTTTCCACCGTTGCCGTTACCGCCGGCGTACGCAAAGGTCGCAGCGCATGCGCAGAGCGACGCAAAACCTATACGCACGAAAAGAGCGCTGATTGTCGAATGTTGTTCCATGACTTTCCTCCGGTAATGTCGGCGTATGTTTTCGACGCCGAGATCTCATATGCCGCTCAAGGGTCACTGGTCGCGTAGCGGCGAAGCGCAAGCAGTTGCTTTCGTCTGCACAGGGGCAGCTAGATGCCGCGTCCAGATCTGAAGCATGTGGCTCAGTCGCGGTTCGACGCCAGAAATGACAGCGCCGCAAACGGGCTAAGCGTTTGACAGTAGGCACTCCATGGCTACCTTGCCACTAGCACCTGATCGACGACCATCTTGCACTTCATGGCGTACTCCCCGTGAGTGTCCACGCGTGATTGCGTGGCCCTTGAGTGCGTATACGGGGGATAGGTGCGACTGGATGCATCGACGCGATGTGGGCGTCAGTGTGACCCTATATGTCGGCTTTTCGATGTTGTAGTTTGCAGCCGACTCCACGCGACACGTGCATTAGTGCTGTCCAGCATTCAACAGCATCCAGATTTGCCGCGTCGGTGGCCCGGTAAGAATGCGTGCAAACACCGCGCGGCACCGCATGCAGGTGTAGTGCCCATCAACTCCCGCATCCTTTGCCGCTGTGCCATTAGGCATCAGGTCTTTGTGCGGAAGCTCTGCCGCCGGTTTCCCGTACAGGTCAGCGCATGGTGCGCAGGGTTGAATCCAAAGGTCCATAACGATATTCAGAAAATGCGGATACTACTCGGTCGCAACGACCGATCCTACGACTTCTCGCGTCGCGGTCCAAACACGCACAACGGAATAATTCGCTATCACGAACGACTCGTTTTCGTCGCACGCTTTCGTCCCTTCGGTTGTAGCGGCTGTCCGGAACTGGCGCGCCGATCGCCGGGCTTTTTGCCTGATGCAGCAGCGCCTGCGTTCGATGGCACGGCAATCGGCTTCGCAGGAACCTCAGGCAAAGCGACGCCTTTCTCCTTGGCCATCCACGTCTCCACCGATTTCGCACGATCAACTACCGGCCCCGGTTCGGTCGTTCCATTGCCCTTCACCGCAAAAGCACGAACCGCCGGCGCCTCACTTCCTACCACTCCTTCCCGCTGCTGCCGCACAAGCTCCGCATAGGAAACGAGCGCAGTCTGCGCATCGTCGAAGCTTGACGGCGTTGGCTGAACCTTCTGTGCCATCAATCCCTTCGGCGTAGGCGTAGATGCAGCGATAGCCGCAGGCGTATCCGTACGCAGCGTCACTCCTGAAATAACCGAAGCAAACGTACACGTCTGATACACACCTGCCGCAGACGTCGTGCGAGCGCACATCGCCGGCAACGCCCACTTCTCACAGACGTACCGCAAGATACTCGTGTGGTCGTACTGCGTATGGTCCACCCCTTTAGCTACCCACGGAGAAACAAGAACAGTAGGAACCCGCACACCCAACTGATCGAACGCATAGTTCTCAGTATGCTCATCAGGCGCGACTGTCTTTGGCGGCACGACATGATCATAGAAGCCGCCGTGCTCATCGTAGGTAACAACAAGCAGCGTAGATTCCCACAACTCCCGATTCGAGCGAATCGCGTTGTAGACATCCGCTATCAACTGCTCACCCGCCACCACACCCGCAGGCGAATGCTGATCATTCTCGGCACCATGCAGCCCATCGAAATAGCGCGGTTCGATAAATGCATACGCCGGGAAGGTCGACTCGGCTCCAGCGCAATCTTTAAAGAACGCATCCATCCCCTGGTAACTATCGGTGAAGTAAAGCCGCTTCAGGTGAGTGAGAACAATGGATTGCGGTATGCCACCGTGGTAAATCCTCCACGAAATGCCCTTATCGTTGAGTTCGTCGTACAGCGTTCGCTGGCTGTACCGGCCGAAGAACATGCGGACAGTATCGATGGCGCCTTCGGGCATCAACACATCACCGAGGCTGGTGCCGCTATGAACAAAAAAGCGGTTTGGCCACGTCGGCCCAGGCATTGACGAAAACCATCTGTCGCACACGGTGAACGATTTTGCGAGCGTATGTAGCGCCGGCAAGTCGCCATCCTTGAAGTACGCCATCACCTGGTCGGCTTCCGTATCGGGAGCGTTTGGATTCACACGTCGGAACTCATCGACGAAGTGCGCCATCCCGTCTTTAATCTGCGCGGTGACGTTGTCAAACTCGTGCGGTACCTTGAAGTCCTTTCCGACAAACGGCGCGGCAGTCGGCGTCTGTTTGCGCGGTGCATTTCCGTTGGCGCTGTCGATGTTTACGCCGGGATGGTCAGGGTCGACACCGTCAATATCCGAATCAAACTGCCGAAGTGCCCCCAGCATGTGGTCGAAGGACCGGTTCTCCAGCATCAGCACGACGACATGCCGGATGGGGTCGCCGGGCATCGTACCTGGTACATTGCCCTTCAAAGCCGCAGTGGCAGCAAGGCGCTCGGTGATCGGCGATTTGCCTGTCGCGGGCTCGCTATCCATTCGGCTGCGGCGAACGACCCGACCCAGTCCACCTGCCTTTGCCGCTAGTCGTCGTTGCGCAAGTTCGTCGTGAGCAAAATATTGGCCGGATTGCCCCTTCTCCGGATCGAAGTAGCCGATATATCCACCGGAACTAACACCAAACGACTTCAGACATGTCCCACAAAAATCGTTGCGAACGCCTTCTTCTTCACTGGGTGTGAAATAGTTGGGCAACACGAAGTCGGAAACGTTGACGCCATCGATGGCGTAACTCTGCGCCTGCACGGCATCACACATTTCAAAGAAATGGTAGACCGTGCGTCCAGCATCATTCGGGTCTGGGCCCTGTACCAGCAGATTGCACTGCGGGTCGCCAATTAACTCGAGCGCCTCGTGCGACAACGTGGTTGACCAGTCGTCTCCCAGCGTCTTGCACAAGTCGAGGTAGACGAAGCCATATGGGATTCCGGACAGGTTCCGGTCGTGGAAACCGAGTACGTCGTTCGACGCCGCGGAGTCGAGAATATAAAGAATCGCGTCGCCGCGGAGTTCTCTTAATTGCGCAAGGTCCGCATCCTCACCGGCTGGCCCCTCAACGCGCAGCCTGCCGCCAAATGCCCAGTAAGGCTCGAAGTCTTCGGCAATCTGCCGGTTGATGGCACGGACGACCCGGTGGATTTCACGTTCGGCGATGCAGCTGGTACGGTTCACGACCGATATCTGATACATACCACCCCCATCTCTTGTTAGTTAGAAGGCGGCCTGACAGGTTTCGAAGGTGCATGGCATTCAACTCGACCGCAGTGGTCGCGTCGCCCGCTATCGAAACTGCCTGGTTGGCACAGTCTTCAGATTGCGCACGAATTTTATGCATTAACCCAAACGAGTGTAGTACCCGGTTCTCAATCGCGTAAAGAGCGGAATCAGATGACAAGACACCCCCGCCTCGCCGCAACCGACACAGTCGCCTCCATCCCAGCCGTAAACCGCAGATAATCCGCCTCCATTCCATCGGAAAAGATCACCCCGTTTTCCGGCATACGCGAGTGCAGCTTCAGAGGCTCTTGCGCGCCGACGTGCCCAAAAACCAGTTCTGCCTTTGACGTCCTACTTGGAAACGGCTCCCTCACAGCGAAGGTCAATTCAGGGCAATCCCAGGCTTGGGCTTGATATTGAAAACCTTCACTTCGTTGCTGCACCGCATGCGCAACACCCAATGATCCCGACACCACGCTTTTCAACCATGCCGTCGATCCCAGCCCCGTAGAAACGATAATCCCCGACGACGATTGAAATTCCCGCCGCCCACCGATTTCAATCTCATAGAGCGCCGACGCATGCGTACGCGGCCCGATGAACAGATCGTTAACGGCGCGCATTACCTGTCCATCGGAGAGTCTTGCTTCAGCCATCGTCACCGATTTCATCGGGCGACGCCCATGAACGACATCGGCCAACACAGTTCCGAGCGCACCCGGCTCAAACGGCAGCAACACCCCATCCCACCGCGTCGGTTCAGGATTCAACCCAATCAGCGGTTGCCCATCGAGATACTTCATCGAGTTAGCCACCAGCCCGTCCTGCCCCAGCGCCACCACAATATCGTCAGCCGCGAAGATGAAATTCGGCAGATAACTCCGGTCGACGATCTGATACCGTCCCCACGCTTCAAGCTTGCCCAGCGTCAACTCGAGGCTACGCGCGTACGCGTCGTGTTCAGCAAGATAGTCCGAGAAATCCGCGCCCAGATGCTCGATATAGAACTTCGCCTGTGCAAGCGTGTGATGCCGTGCGATCAAGTCTTCAAGCCGCGTGCGCCGCGTCACCAATACAACCTTGCGTGTCTGCTCGCTCATGACGCCGCCCGGGCACCGATCAAGCCCTGCAATAACTCAGGCGACACGTTCAACTGCCCAATCCGCTCCGCGCGCTCGGCAATCCCGCCAAACGCCTGCGCGATCAACTGCCCCGGCTGCATCCCCGCCGCTGCAAGCGCGTTGACGATGCGCGGATCCGCTTTATCCAGCGCCTGCATTACCGCCGCCACCCGATGCGCCTCCGCTTCAGCAAGCGTCCGGCTGTTATGCGCCTGCCCAGCCACAAACGCCTTGCGCTTTTCCTCGAGCTCGATGTCCGCGGCCATCTGCTCGTCGCGCAGTTCATTGTCTTTGCGCATCAACGTGGCCTTGGCTGCCATCTGCGTTTCACGAATCTCGCGTTTCTTGTGCTCGACTGCGATATCCGTGTCCAGCTCGTTTTGCCGGATCGCACGCTCGTTTTCGACGGCCGACATGCGTCGGAGGTAAACCGCGTCGTCCGCGGCTTTAAGGTTGGATTCGCGTGCTTCGGCTTCGAGCGCGCGGGCGATATCTGGAGTGGGCTTCACCGCCATCACCGACACGCCAAGTATTTCCAGCCCCAACGCTTCAATTTCGGGTTGGCTCGCGAGCCCGGTCTGCACGGTGCGGGCGATCGATGCCGTTGAGCGCAGCGCTTCCTTCAGATCCAGAGCCTGCACGGCCTGCTGCACGATCACCTCGACTTGCATCGCGACGCGGTCTCCCAGCCGTTTCGGATCGTCGGACGCATAAGACCGGCCGTCTTTCCCCAGCGAAAAATCCATCATCGCAGCGGTGCGGCGCGGATCGCTGACGCGGTATGTCGCCTGGCCTTGCACAGTGACGCTCTGAAAGTCCGCGGTTACCAGCTCGAGGATAAACGGACGGTCCTGGCTTGCCACCGGCACCGACACCAAGGTCGATGCCGGCGCGTAGTAAAAGAACGACTGCCCGGCGCCTTCGCGCACCAGCTTGCCCCCGCGAAACTGCATCAGGTGAACAGTCGGCTGTGACTTGATGAATCGAAACCCGAACATGGTCGTTCTCCAGAGTTGTTCTATACAACTTGTGTGAGTTGTACAATACAACCCAAAATTGGGATCGTCAAGTTTCGATGGACTGCCATGACAAGCAAAGCACCTGTTACCGCGCGGCGTAAATCTGGTGGGGTTGCGTTTCAGCAGCCGTATACCACCGTCGATGTCGTGATTTTTACCGTGCTCGAAAACGCATTGAAGGTGCTGCTGGTGCAGCGTCCGTCGGATGCGGATGAGCCATTTCCTGCGGGCTGGGCGTTACCGGGTGGCTTCGTCGACGTCACGGCCGACGCGACGCTTGAGGACTGCGCGCGACGCAAGCTGTTCGAAAAGACCGGTGTGGAAAGTCCGTATCTGGAGCAACTCGGCAGCTGGGGTAGCGCCACTCGTGACCCACGGGGCTGGTCTGCGACGCACGTGTGGTTCGCGCTGATTGCCGCGCAAGATGTGGAGCTGGCAAGGGGAGCGAATGCTGCGGAAGTGGCGTGGTTCGATGTGGACGCGGTGGTTCGGAAAAAGCGGCTCGCGTTTGATCACAACGAGATTCTTCAGGCGGCCGTTGAACGGCTGCGCAGTAAAGTCGAGTACACGTCTTTGCCTGCGTTTCTGCTGCCGGAGCCGTTCACGTTGCCGCAATTGCAGCGAGTCTATGAAGTTGTTCTCGATCGGGCGGTCGACAAGAGTGGCTTTCGCACCCGGATGCTCGCCGCGGGCTTTCTGAAAGAGGTTGGCTACGTAGCAGGAGACTCGAATCGACCGGCGTTGGGATACTGCCTGATAGACCGCGATACGCCGGTTGTATTCCCGCGGACCTTTAGTCCGCGTGGGGGTGACTAGCGGGGTTCCGACAGGTGTGGCGTTGTTCGCGCTGTATCCGCGCTTATCGCCCAGTCCGCTCGTGCCGTTGCTCCCACCGCTTGCGTCGCTCAGACCGGAAATCGATACCGTTATCGCGCAGCAGTTTGCGCAGCCGGTAATTATCGGCAAGCAGACCGATAAAGGCGATCGTCAACAATATCGGCGCGCCCCACTGGCCGGTGTAATGATAAAAACCCCACGACGCCGCCGCGAGAAATACCGCTGTGATGACGAGCAGAATGCGGTCGAGAATCCATTTCATGCGGCTTTCCTGGACGATGTTGCGGCGATGCGCCGCGCGTATCCAGGCTGATAAGGGGAGCCGGGCATCAGCGGCGCCGGATCGCGTTGGAGTTGGACCAGAATCGCGGGCGGCACCGAGATGCCGTTCTTTCTGCCCCATTCGGACACAGTCGCCAAGGCCTCGCCTCCGCTGGTGCAGACCATCGAAGCGTCGGCCGCGACAATCAGCGAACCGATGCAGGCGCCTGTGTAACCCGCGGCCATAAAAGCCCCGGCAGCACCGAGCAGTTCGAGACCCGTCGTCGCGCCCGCTACTTCGGCCAATGTCGCATCGGCACCTAACTTCGAAATAACCGTCAGCATGGCACTGACGTTCGAGATCGCAGTGGTAGCGGTCGTCCACAGGCTGTCGGACGCCGGTAGATGCAGCGCGGCCATGTTCTTCAGAAATGCAGCCTTGAAACCGGGGCAGTTTGGCGTCATTCGTCGAACTCCCGACAAAGTGGTGGGGCTGATTTTAGCTTGAATTAAACGATTATCCGCCGTGTGGAATTAAAGATTCTTTCTGCATACTCTCTCTTGAATTGAAAGTCTTCTGAATGCAGCCCGCGGATATTTTTGGAAATTAAAACGGCCTGAATTTCAGGCCGCGATTATCAAGCCGCCACTCGGAACACCGCGACCGATTCCCTGAGCCGCACCGCTTGCTCTTCCAGCGCATGCGCAGCGGCCGTTGCCTCTTCCACCAACGCCGCGTTTTGCTGGGTGACGCTATCCATCTGCGTCACGGCGATATTGACCTGATCGATCCCCGAGCTTTGCTCGAGCGCAGCCGCCGCGATTTCATGCACGAGACTGACGACGCGCGCGATCGCATCACGCGTCTGTTCGAGCGTGACACCGGTGCGTTCGACCAGTGCCGAACCGGCGCCGACCTTGGTGGCCGAGTTCTGGATCAGCTCGCGAATCTCTTTCGCGGCATTCGCACTGCGCTGCGCCAGCGTGCGCACTTCGCCCGCGACGACCGCGAAGCCGCGTCCTTCCTCGCCGGCACGGGCCGCTTCCACCGCGGCATTGAGCGCGAGAATATTGGTCTGAAACGCGATTCCCTCGATCACCGAGATAATGTCGACCATCCGGTTCGAGCCGTCTGCGATCTCGCGCATCGATGCGACCACCTCGGTCATCATCTCGTTGCTGCGCTCGGTGACGCTGGCCGCGGAACCGGCCACGCTGCTGGCTTCTTTCGCGTTATCGGCGGTGCGCCTCACCATCGACGTGATCTGCTCCATGCTCGCGGCGGTTTCCTGCAGCGACGCGGCCTGGCTTTCGGTCCGCTGCGACAGGTCGCGGTTGCCGCTTGCGATCTGCTGGGACGCGGTGGCCACGTGATCCGCCGACGACTTGATCTCGGTGATGGTCTGGGTCAGCGCGTTGCGCATCGACTTCATCGTGAACATCATGCTGCTGGCGTCACGCGCGCCGACTTCGATCTCCGCGGACAGATCGCCTGCCGCAATGCGTTCGGCGACGCCCATCGCATACGCCGGGTCGCCGCCGATCTGGCGCTGCACGCTGCGCGTGGACAGCACCACGATCACCGCCAGCACTACGCCGATCGCCAGCAGGATCAAACCGCTCGCGATCAGGTTGTTGAGGAAGGCGGCCTGGATATCGTCCGTGTAGAGACCGGTGATCAGAACCCAGTTCCACGGCCCGAAACTTCGCGCGTAGCCGGTCTTCGGCGCTTCCTCGGTCGAGCCGAGGCGCGGGAATGAGTAGTCGATGAAGCTGCCTTCAGGCGTTTGTGCGGCTTGCAGCAACAGGTCGTAGAGCGGCCGGCCGTGCGAGTCGGCGAGGCCTTTGACTGACTTGCCGTTCATTGCCGGGTTGGGATGCAGCACCATTACTTCGTCGCCGGTCATCAGCGCGAAGTAGCCGTCCTTGCCGAAGTGCATCGCCTGGATGCGGGCGGCGGCCTGTTTTTGCGCATCGGCTAGCGGCATCGCGCCGCTTTGCACCATGTCGTTGTATTGCGACAGCACGTTGTATGCGGCGTCGGCGACGTTGAAGAGGCCGGCGCGGCGTTCTTCGATACGAACCTGACGCGCTTGATAGGCGCCAAACAGGGATAGGGCGAGAAGGCCGAGCAGGGCGACTGCGAGCGGCAGCCAGAGTTTCTGGGCAAAAGTCAGGCGATTCATCGGTAAATCCGTTAAGGAGAGGGGGAGTTCCGTTGCGGCGGTATCCCTTGATAACGGAAGGAAAGCGGTCGATCTGAACCTTTCGGTGGAAGAACTTTGTTGGGGAAGGTGGGTGCACCGAATTGGGTTCGGTGAGGCGTGTGCGAAGAACATCAGAAACCACGACGCGCGCGGAATAGTTCATCCAAAGCGACGATCATGGTCTCTTCGCCAGCGCGTTCCTCTACGATTTTCGCTAGCTCGAAGTCTTCGAGTGCGTTGCAAATCGCCTCCCATTCTGCCGCCGACACCAAATAAGCAACCGTCCTATCGCCCTCCAACACGGCCACAGAGCTATCGATTGCCGCAATGACAGAGCTCGGATTGATCTTGAGTTCGCTGATGTCGATCGACGCGTTTGCGTGAATGTTCGCCACGGATATCTCCTCAGTTGCGATTGAAGCGATGGCAGGTTCCGACCACGGATGTCGTGAAAGCGCAGGCTAGCCCTGAAGGACAATCTGCTCAGTATCTGCTCAGAATTTGCCGTATCTGCTCAAAACGCCTAGTATCTGCTCATCGGACACGAATCTGCTCAATATTGAGCAGATACTGAGCAGATAAATGAGCAGATTGACGCGCACCATCGTTCTCGACGCCATCCAGCGCTTAGCCCAAGCGGGCCAATCGGAGGTTTCCTCCTCGGATGTCATCAACGTCACCTACGGTAGTTCGGCGACGGTCCGGCGCCACCTGGATGCGTTGCTTGCCGATGGGCAGCTCACGCGCAGCGGCCACGCGCGAGCGACGCGTTACCGGCTGACCGAAGTGGCGGCCGTGCCGAACGCTGCGCCCGCAGAGGATCGCTCTGTTGGCTCGCGTCCCGTGTGGTCACCCGCCGCGGTCGAACTTGGTCGCAAGCTCGATGTGGCTCTAGCTGCGCGCGACCCAGTAACCTACCGGCGCGCATTCGTCGAAGGCTACGTTCCCAATCAAACCTGGTTGATGCCGCGCAGCCTGGCCGAAGAACTCCATCGCGATGCCAGCCTGCGCGAGCGACTACCGGCTGGAACCTACGCACGCAAAGTGCTGGAGCAGTTACTCATCGACCTGTCCTGGTCGTCCTCCCGTTTGGAGGGAAACCGGTACACCTTGCTGGCGACAGAGGAATTGTTCAATCGTGGAATTGCCGGCAGTGACACTGACGCCGTGATGCTGCTCAATCACAAGGCAGCCATCGAGTTTCTGGTTGACGCTGTGCCCTTGCAGGGTCTTTCAACTGTGCTGGTTCAAAATCTGCACGCTGTGCTCATGCGTGACCTGTTGGTGGATACCGATGCACTGGGCGCGATTCGCCGGAAGGTGGTCAACATCAGCGATACGGCCTACGTACCGACTCAAGTACCAGCGTTGCTTACGGAAATGCTCGAGACCATTCTGGCCAAAGGCAGACTCATCGAGAACCCGATCGAGGCCGCCTTTTTCCTATGGGTGAACCTCGCCTACCTGCAGCCATTCGAGGACGGCAACAAGCGCACCAGTCGCATCGCCGCGAACATTCCGTTGATGCTGTACAACTGTTCACCGTTGTCCTTCCTCGACGTCAACCCTTACGACTACGCTCAGGCAATGTTGGGCGTGTGCGAATTCCTGGACGTCTCGTGCGCGGTGGACCTGTTCGCCTGGACCTATCGCCGGTCGATAAAGAAATACTCCGTGGTGATCGAGTCCATGGGCGCACCGGATCCTCTCAGACTGCGTTATCGGGAGCACTTGACCGAAGCAATCGGCCTGGTCGTTCGCGACAGAAAATCGGCCCAAGTCGTGGTGGAGGAACTCGGGCTCACTGAAGACCTGGCCCCAGGCTTTCGCGCAATCTTGCTCGACGAGTTGAAGAAACTCGAAGTATTCAACTGCGCACGCTACCGGCTGACGATGCCTGCGACGCAAGCCTGGATCGACGCCAACCGGCCGCACTGAGCGCAAAGTGGGTTTAAGTGGCGTAACTTGATCCGCTCATGCAATCTACGCTTCACAAAGGGTAGTTAATCTCGTCATTTGAACTGAAGCGGGCCAAGTGTGGGTAATTCAGCACGAACTGAGGCAACACAAACCGGGCTTCACCCCGTGATGCGCTACGCGACGTTCTCGCAGCGCGGGCGCGCACTCTTCATCGATTCAATCTGGTGGACGGTCATCGTGCTGTTCATTCCGCTCGGTCCTTCGACCGACGACATGCTGGCCAACCCGGACAGCCTGGTTTTGACAATAGTGTTCTGGTTGTTCATCGGCCAGTGCATTCCAATCGTCATCACCGGCGTCATGTGGGCGTTCTGGGGCACGACGCCGGGCAAGCGCGTGGTGCGGATAAAAATCGTCGACGCCGATACCGGTGAGCCGATGAGCCGAAAGCAGGTTCTGCTGCGCACGCTCGGCTATCTGCTCACGTTTGCGATGTGCGGCGCGGGGTTCCTTTGGGTCTGGTTCAACCCGCGCGCGCAGGCTTTGCACGACCGCATCGCCAATACTGTGGTGGTGGACGCCGGAGCCAACCGCTCGTAGCGGATGGCTGTGTCGACTGCGGAGACAGCAATGCCATACAACGATTCTCAGTTCCAGCAGATCCAGTGTGCTTGTGGTCAACCTTCCTGTATCGGCGGGCCGGGTTAGTGCAACCACGGTCCGCCGATGCAATACACTCATCCGTTGCTCCAATCCCATCCCTGCAAGCGCAACTCCTCGCGCACTTTATGCCCAGCGAGCTACCGCCCGTGGCGCATCTCACCTACAACTATGAACTGAGCTTTCACAAGCATTGCATCGCTCCGTGATGCATTTCAGTTCACAGTTCAGTTTGCAGCCTCCCTCCAGCCGATCAGCATAAGAAACGAACGAATATAAGGAGCTGTCATGGTAAATCGCATTCCAGGCAAGTCGACGGTATTGGCATTGGCGCTAGCCGTGAGCGCAGCAGCATGCTCGACCGCCGCCACCGCACAAGATGACGACAATCTCGAGCGCGACGATGGTGGATCAAAAGGGCAACCCGTCAAGGTGATGATCATCTCGATGTTCGGCCCG
>Ga0207711_10003088_pt1 | contig 14520 bp, 14 predicted proteins | sample KBSS34metaG_FD_184401 | JGI IMG/M metagenome (GOLD analysis project Ga0207711, IMG submission 184401) | Switchgrass rhizosphere microbial communities from Kellogg Biological Station, Michigan, USA - KBS S3-4 metaG (SPAdes) (version 2) | ecosystem: Host-associated > Plants > Roots > Rhizosphere...
TGGCCGTCTAGACGGCCAGATCAGTCGAGTATTCGGGAGCCGGCACGGTCGAGTTCATCGTGTCGAACGACTCCCCCGACGAGTTCTTCTTCATGGAGATGAACACGCGGCTGCAAGTCGAGCACCCGGTCACCGAGGCGATCACCGGGCTCGACCTCGTCGAGCTCCAGCTGCGCGCGGCGGCCGGCGAGCAGCTGCCGGTCACGCAGTCGGATGTCGTCTTCACCGGCCACGCGATCGAGGCGCGCGTCTACGCCGAAGACCCGATGGTCGACTTCTTGCCGACCGGCGGGCACGTGCGAGTGCTCCGCGAGCCGGCCGGCCCCGGGGTGCGGGTCGACAGCGCGCTCATGCCCGGCCTGCGCGTCTCGAGCGACTACGACCCGATGCTCGCGAAGGTCATCGCCTGGGCTCCGGACCGGGATGCGGCCATCGCCCTGCTCCAACGCTCCCTCGACGAGACCGCCGTGCTCGGCGTCACGACCAACCTCGAGTTCTTGCGGTTGCTGCTCGCGCTGCCCCAGGTCGCCTCGGCGACGATGGATACCGAGCTGATCGGCCGCGAGCTCGGATCATTGGATTTCGCGCACGCCGACGACTCGGTCTTCGCCACCGCCGCGATGCTGCTGTTCGCGCAGCGCTGGGCCGAGTCGAGCGACTCGCCCTGGAGCCGGCCCAGCGGGTGGCGGCTCGCCGACCCGGCGCCGCTGCGGTACCGGCTGGCGGTCGACGGGCGCGGGGATGCCGACTCGGCCGCGCGAACGGTGACCGTGACGGGCACGCCGGCCGCGGCGATCGTGTCGGTGGATGGCGTTGAGGGGGTTCCGGCATCCATCGTGACTGACGATACCGAGAGCGCGTTCGTGTCGGTGGCCGGCGTCGGCAGCACGGTCGTGCACTGGGAATCCGGCGGCACGGTGTCAGCAGGCACAGTGTCAGCAGGCACGGTCTCAGCGGGCACCGTCGAGTTCGCGCGCGACGGGGTCACCTGGCGCCTGCGCGAGTTGCCGCCCGAGCGACGGCTCAGCGCCGACGCCGTCGCAGTGCCCACGATCAGCTCGCCGATGCCCGGGTCGGTGGTTGCGGTGCTGGTGGCATCCGGAGATCTGGTCGAGGCCGATCAGCCGCTGCTCATCGTCGAGGCGATGAAGATGGAGCATGTGCTGAAAGCTCCGAGCGCGGGAATCGCCCGACTCGACACCACGATCGGGGATCATGTGGAGCGTGGCCAGTTGCTGGCGACGATCGAAACGGAGACAGGATGACGCGATCCATCGTTCAGCGCGGGCTCTACTTCGACGAACTCGAGACCGGCGTCGTCTACGAGCACCGGCCGCGGCGCACCGTGTCGGAGGCCGACAACATCCTGTTCACCACCCTGACCATGAACACCCAGGCCCTTCACCTCGACGCGGTCTGGAGCGAGGGCACCGAGTTCGGCGAGCGTCTGGTCAACAGCATGTTCACGCTGTCGACGCTGGTCGGGCTGTCGGTCGCGCAGTTGACGCAGGGCACGATCGTGGCGAACCTCGGGTTCTCTGAGATCCGGTTTCCGGCGCCGGTGCGCGTGGGCGACACCCTCGTCGCGTCGACTGTCGTGACCGAGAAGCGCGAGTCGAAGAGCCGGCCCGGCCAGGGCATCGCGACCTTCGAGCACACCATGCGCAACCAGCGCGACGAGGTGGTGTGCGTCGCGGTGCGCAGCACGCTGATGCTGCTGAAGCCGGCCGACAGCGAATCGCAGGCGTGATGGAGTCGCCCCTGCACGGCCCCGCCCTGCTGTTCTGCCCGGCCGACCGGCCCGACCGCTACGCCAAGGCGGCCGCTGCGGCCGACTCGGTGATCCTCGATCTCGAGGATGCCGTGGCCCCCGAGAACCGCGCATCGGCCCGCGAATCGCTGGCGGCCGCGCCGCTCGACCCGAGTCGCACCATCGTCCGGGTCAATCCTTCCGGCACCTCCGACTTCGCGCTCGACCTGGACGCCGTGCAGCGTTCGGGCTACCGCACCGTCATGCTCGCCAAGACCGAGACGCCGCAGCAGTTGGACGCCCTTGCCGATTTCGACGTCATCGCACTGTGCGAGACCCCAGCCGGTGTCGAGAACGCCGCAGCCATCGCCGCCGTGCCGCAGGTCATCGCCCTGATGTGGGGAGCCGAAGACCTGGTCGGAGCCATCGGCGGACGCTCCAGCCGACACCCCGACGGCTCGTACCGCGATCTCGCCCGCTACGCACGGTCGCGGGTGCTCATCGCAGCCGCGGCGGCCGGCAAGGCGGCGATCGACACGGTCCATCTCGACATCGCCGACCTCGACGGCCTCGCGGCGGAAGTCGACGATGCCGCGGCCGTCGGATTCGCCGCCACCGCGTGCATCCATCCTTCGCAGGTGGCGGTGATCCGCCGGGGCTACGCGCCGACTGCCGACGAGATCGCCTGGGCCGAGCGGGTGCTCAGCGCGGCACAGGCGAACCCCGGGGTGTTCCGGTTCGAGGGCCGCATGGTCGACGGCCCGGTGCTCATGCAGGCCCGAACGGTGCTGGCGCGACGCTGAGCCGGAGCTCTGCCGCCTCTTCGGCCGGGCGCCGCGCCAGTCCGAGCCTCAGTGCGCCGCGGTGAAGCGCTTGCGATGGTGCGCGGGCTTCTCGATCTCGTCGACGATCGCCACCGCGAGGTCGGCCGCCGAGATCGTCGACTCCCCCGCCTCGTCGCGCAGCAGCACGTCGCCGCCGAGGCGGTACTCGCCCTTCACCGGCGCGGGCACCCACGATCCGAACTTCTCGGGCGGGCTGACGTAGAACCAGGCGAGTGTCTCAGGCGACGAGCGGAAGTCGTCGAGGATCTGCAGTCCGGTTTCGACCTCGGGCCGCACGTCGGCGGGCACGTGGTCTTTGGTCACATCCCACAGCCGCACTCCACCGGGCTCGACGAGCAGCGACGACGCGCCACCGACGTGGGCAAGGCGGGTCGGCGTGCCATCGACGCGGCGGGCCAGCTCCTGCACAACGCCTTCGACCTTGCCCGCCATGTCGCCGCGCGGCGAAAGGGCGCTGATGACCACGTCGCGACCGGGCACGACCTGGTCGAGCACGGCGGCATCCAGAACCGATCCGGCCACGTAGTCGACTCCCGGGATCTGCTCCTCGGGCTTGGTGCGGCTCACGGCGGTGACCTCGTGGCCGCGGCGGGCGGCCTCGGCGACGATCGCGGCGCCCGCGTATCCGGTGCCTCCCAGAACGGTGATGCGTGACAACGTGTTCTCCTTTACTCTCTATAAGTAACTTAGAGAGACTAACCCGGGCCACGACCACGCGGGAGTAGGCACTTTCAAGTAAGAGAGGAACCGCACGGTGACCGTCGGCACATGGGATCCCTACCAGCGCGACTGCCCATCGCGCCGCCTGCTCGACCGCATCGGCGATCGCTGGACCGTGCTCATCGTCGGAGCTCTCGACAACGGGCCGCAGCGTTTCACCGAGATCGCCACCGAGGTCGACGGCATCTCGCAGAAGATGCTCACCCAGACGCTGCGGTCGCTCGAGCGAGACGGTTTCGTGGCGCGCACTGCCTACCCGGTGGTGCCGCCGCACGTCGAGTACGAGCTGACCGATCTCGGGCGCTCGTTGCAGCATCCACTGCGGGCCCTCGAGCAGTGGGCGGTCGAGAACATGGATGGCGTGGTGACGAGGCAGGGCGCCTACGACGAGCGGTTGGCCTCGTCGGCGAGGTAGCCGCTCAGGGCTCGAAGCCGCTCAGTGTGCGCCGGCCGCGACCGTCTTGCCGGTCGCACCCGTGGGCGCAGTTGCGCGCCCGGGGTCCGGCTCGGCCAGCAGGTAGACCAGCATGGCGATCAGCCCGAATCCGAGAAGACCCGCAACCAGCAGGATGACGAACCACGCCCTGTTCTCGATCGGCGCCGTCGCGATCAACGCTCCGATCCAGGCGACCAGCTGAGCGATGGATGCCGCGAGGAACACGAGCGCCGCCAGGATCGCGGCGATGACGATCGCCCACCCGAACGGAGCCTGGACGCCGACGACATCCTGGCCACTCATGGTCAGACTGCTGCTGCCGACCGCGATGGCGCCGGCGGCGGCCACCAAGATCACCCCCGCGGCGAACGCGATGAGCGACCCGTAGAAGAGCTTTGCGATGACGGACCTGGGCATGAGACCCTCCTCGAGTCGATATGCGTCCAGGTTCGTCAACGATCGGGGATTAGCACAGGGTCTTTTGTCCTGCGGCGCACGAGCGCGGCCCCCAGCACGATCATCAGCAGCGCGATCGACAGCGGCAGGGGTGAGACGACTTCGCCGGTCGCCGCGAGCTCGCCTCGCACCGAGGTGGACGTCGTCTGGCTGGTGGAGTCCAAGACCGATCCGGTGATCGGATCGACGTAGCTCGTCGAGGCCGTGTTCTCGATGGTCTGCGCCGTTGTCGTCGACGACGCGAGCGTGGCATCGAACTGGAACGTCACGGACGTTCCCGCGGCGATCGACCCGCCAGCGAGGGCATCCGCCCCGGTCCCGAGCCGGACCGTCACCTGCCGCGTCACGGAGTCGTACTCGCCTGCGTCGTCACCGATCGCATCCGTGAGCGCACCCGCTCCGGGGCCTGTCGTGATGACGAGAGATCCGGGGGTGTAGGTGAGGCCGGCGGGAAGAGCATCCGTGACAATGCTGTCCTCTGCGTCGATCCCGCCCTGGTTCGACACCGTCACCGAATACCGGAGTTTGTCCCCGGGTTCGGCCGGGGTTCGATTCGACAGGTTCTGCACCGTCTTATCGACGACGAGACACGGCGCTGTTCCGAAGCTCACCGCATCGAGGAAGTTCCCGAAGGTCGGATTGCCGCCGGCCGCGCTCACGGAAACGAACGCGAACCGCGTCGTCGTCTGACCCGGGGGCACGACGTAGAGCGCGCTATGGGTACCCCACGCCGTGTTGCCATCGCTGAGATCGGGACCCGACTGGATCAGCGGACCGCTGGGATCACCGATCAGCACCCGAAGGGTATCGACTCCCAAACGACCGCGATGCTGGAGCGACCATTGGAGCGTCGTTCCGGGAGTGGTCGGAACATCCTGATACAGGGTCGACACCTGGTTGGCGTTGAGTTCGACGAAGTTGTTGCCCTCAGCGGCGGGAACCCCGTTGAATCCGTCGCCCCAGTATTCGAACAGCCCGTCGCTCGCCGTCGTCTGCCAGCCGGGCACCTGTGAGTCGTCGAACAGCCCGAAGCCTCCGGGCGGGAGAGCCGGGATCTCGAAACCGCCATTGACCACGGCGGTCGGGGTTGCGCACGAGGCCGGATTCTGTGCTGCCTGGGCGGGGGTCGCCGCGAGAACCGGCGTCGCGACAATCGCCAGGGCGGCGACCGCGAGCAGGGCGACATTGCATGCGCGCAGGGTCATCATCGGGTTGGGGAAACCCTACAGGCAGGCTGTCGCTGAGGGAGACACTCTTACGGGGGAGCCACCTGTCAGAATCGAACTGACGACCTATTCATTACGAGTGAATCGCTCTACCAACTGAGCTAAGGCGGCGGGTGTTCTGCGGAGCTCTTGCGAGCCGCTCGCACCGTCGAAAAGCATAACCGATGCCGGGCGCGGTCAGCGCGGCGCCAGCTCCCTCACGACGTCGCCCAGCTCGACGAACGATGAGCGCATGCGGTCGGCGATCGTGTCGGTGGCATCCGGATCGGTCGCCCAGCTCTTCCAGGCGTGGTGCATGGCGGCGACGGCCACCATCGTGACGAGCTCGGCGCGGCTGGCGAGCCGAGGCGGGTCGGCGGCGAGCGACGGGCGCTCGACCGCCAGCCGTCGGGCGACGATCTCGGTGAGCTGCTGCTGGAAGATCTGAAAGCTCTGCATGCGCAGCACCGTGAGATGGGGATAGTCGGCGGCGAGTGCCTTGCGCAGCTGGATGATCTCCTGGTCTTGCAGCACGTTCTCGGCGCTGGCGGTCATCATGACCGCGAGGTCTTCGAGGATCCCGCCGCTGCCGTGCACGAAGGCCTCGACGTCGTCGTCCGACGGCTGCTCGGGACCGTCGCCGACCAGGGCGGCCTCTTTCGAGACGAAGTAGTTGAAGAAGGTGCGCGGCGAGACGTCGGCGTCGTGGCTGATGTCGTCGATGGTGACGGCGTCGAGTCCACGGCTTTTCACGAGGCGCAGTGCCGCCAGCTGGATCGCGCGCCGGGTCGCCAGGCGCTTGCGTTCGCGCAGGCCGAGCTCGGCGACATCCATGGAACTATTGTGCCCCGGCCCGCGTCGCACGCGCTCAGCACTGCGGGTCTTTCGACGGCACCGTGCCCTTCACGAAGTAGTCGTCGACGGCGTTGTTGACGCACGAGTTCGACTTGTTGTATGCCGTGTGACCCTCGCCGTGATAGGTGATGAGGTGCCCGTGCTCGAGCTCTTTCGAGAGGTTCTGGGCCCAGACATACGGCGTCGCCGGGTCGTTGGTGGTACCCACCACCACGATGTCACCCGACCCGGCCGCCTTGATCGGACCCCGAACGCGGGTTGCCGCGAAGGGCCACTTGGCGCAGCTCGTGCCGCCGTACGCCATGCGCGGACCGAAGACCGGAGCGTCTTTCGCCAGTTGCGCAGCCTGGGTGCGCATGGTGTCGATCGCGCTGTCGCTCACGTAGTCGAGGCAGTTGATCGAGACGAAGGCCTCGGTCGAGTTGGAGGCGTACGTACCGTTCTTGGTGCGGTCGTTATAGCTGTCGGCCAGGAGGAATGCGGTGTCGGTGCCGCCCTGCCGAACCTCGGTGAAGAGCTGGTTCAGGTATGGCCAGTTGTCTTTGTTGTACAGCGGCAGGATGATCGCCACGAACATGGTGTTGGCGCCGAGCTGACGGCCGTCGGACCCGGTCAGGGGGCTCGCCTGCAGTTGGTCGAGCAGCTGCCCGGTCTGCGTCATCGCCTGGTCGACGGTGCCCGTGAACGGGCAGTCCTTCTGGCCGATGCAGTCTTTGAGGTAGGCGCGGAATGCGCTCTCGAAGCCCTTGGCCTGGATGTCGGTGACCGTGAAGTCGGTGGTCGCCGGGTCGAGCGCGCCGTCGAGCACGAGGCGGCCGGTCTTCGACGGGTAGAGCTCGGCGTAGGTGGCACCGAGGAAGGTGCCGTACGAGTAGCCGAGGTAGTTGAGCTTCTTGTCTCCGAGCACGGCGCGCAGCAGGTCGAGGTCGCGGGCGGCGCTCACGGTGTCGATGTACTGCAGCAGCGGGCCGGTGTTGTCGAGGCAGTCCTGGCCGAACTGGGCGTTCTCTTGCTCGAGGTCGGCGATCCAGGAGTCGGTGCCCGGCGTGCCCGGAACGATGTCGTAGTTGAAGTGGTCGAGCACCTTCGCGCCACCGCAGTTCACCGCGGTCGAGTGGCCGACGCCGCGTGGGTCGAACCCTACGATGTCGAAATTGGACTGCAGGGTCTTGTCGACCGCGTAGCTCAACGAGTCGCGGATGAAGTCGTACCCCGATGCGCCGGGGCCGCCCGGGTTGACGAGCAGCGATCCGAGCCGGCTGCCGGTCGCCGGCTTGCGGATCAGGGCGAGCTTGATCGAGGCCTTCGACGGGTCTTTCCAGTTCATCGGCGCCGTGACGTTGGTGCACTGGAACGAGCCCGAACAGCTCGACCACTTCAGCACCTGGCTGTAGAACGGCTTCAGGTCGGCGGCCACCTTCTCGCCCGTCGGGGTCGAGGTCGAGCTGGTGTGGGCCGGCGGCCGGAACCACGAGACGCAGCCGCTGAGCAGAAGCGCCACCACCGAGGCAGAGGCCAGGGCAGCGATCAGGCGGCCGTACGTGCGATTCACAGGGTGTCCTTTCCGGACGGTGCAGGAACAGTCTCGGGGCTGCGCACGGCGCTGACCAGCACCGCTTCGAGGGCCAAGGCGGGCGCCACGTTCCCCTCGATGCGGGTGCGGGCCTCGGCGATCGCATCGAGCGTCTCGAGCGTGCGCGCCGGGGTGGCGAGCCGCGCGGCCGCGGCGAGCTCGGAATAGATGGCGAGGTTCACCGGCTCGATCTCGACCCCGAGTTGCAGCAACAGGATGTCGCGGTACAGCGAGAGCAGATCGACCAGGATGCGGTCCAACCCGTCGCGCAGGCTGCGGGTCGCGCGGCGCTTCTGGTCGTCTTCGAGGGCTTTCAACTGCGCCCGGAGCGCCGGCGGGATCGTGCCACCGGCCTCGATGCCCAGCGAGCGCAGCGCCCCCTCGCGCTCTTCGGCGTCGCGCTCCTCGGTGATCGCCTTGGCGTCGTCGCCGGCCACCTCGATCAGCTCGGCCGCGGCGAGTACCGCACCGCTCACACTCCGGATGCCGAGCGCGAGTTGCAGGGTGCGAGCCCGTCGCGCGCGCGCTTGCTCGTTCGTCGCGAGCCGGTGCGCCATGCCGATGTGGGATTGCGCCTCGCGCGCCGCGCGGGTGGCCTCGGGCAGGCTCACGCCGTCGCGTCGAGAGATCAACTCCGCGACGTCGTCGACGCTCGGGACGCGCAGCCGCACGCTGCGAACCCGGGAGCGGATGGTGGGGATCAGATCCGCTTCGGAGGGCGCACACAGGATCCACACCGTGCGGGCGGGCGGTTCTTCGAGGGCCTTGAGGAGCACGTTCGAGGTGCGCTCGGTCATCCGGTCGGCGTCTTCGATCACCATCACCCGGTAGCGCCCGACGCTCGGCGAGAACTGGCTGGAGGCGACCAGCTGGCGCACCTCCTCGATCGAGATCAGCACGCGCTCGGTGCTCAGAACGCCGAGGTCGGGATGCGTGCGAGCCGCCACCTGGGCCTCGGTCGCCGCCTCGTCGCCCGGCCGGGCCAGCAGCGCGGCCGCGAAGGCGTACGCCAGGGTGGATCGCCCCGATCCGGGTGGCCCGGTGATCAGCCAGGAATGCGTGAGCCCGTCGCCCATGGCCGCCGCGCGCATCGTCGCAATGGCGTCGGTCTGCCCGATCAAGTCATCCCACGCCACTGTGCTCCCTTTCTGCGCCGCCGCCTCTGCGTCGCAGCCGCTCCGCGAGACGAGCGCGGTCGCCTCGCTTCCACTGTGCTCCCTTTCCTGCGCCGCCGCCTCTGCGTCGCAGCCGCTCCGCGAGACGAGCGCGGTCGCCTCGCTCCGCTGGTGTCAGCCTATGGGAGCGCGGCCGACACCCGAGCCCGGATGAGGGCCGCGAGCTCGTCGACCGGCAGCGTCGCGTCGAGCACCAGGAAGCGCTCGGGCTCCGCTCGCGCCAGCGCCAGGTAGGCCTCGCGCACCCGGGTGTGGAACTCGGCCGCCTCCGACTCGAGCCGGTCGTAGCGCGTGCGCGACTCGTCGAGCCGGCCGCGCCCGATCGCCACATCGAGGTCGAGCAGCACGGTGATGTCGGGCAGCAGCCCCTCGGCGGCCCAGAGGGAGAGATCACGGATCTCGTCGGCGGCGAGCTCGCGCCCGACGCCCTGGTAGGCGACGGATGAGTCGAGGTAGCGGTCTTGCAGCACGATGTCGCCGCGTTCGAGCGCGGGGCGCACGACGGTCGCGACGTGATGCGCACGGTCGGCGGCGTACAGCAGCGCCTCGGCCCGCGGCACGATGTGCCCACGCCGGTGCAGCACGATCTCGCGGATCTCGTCGCCCACCTCGGTGCCGCCCGGCTCACGCGTGCTGACCACCGTGCGGCCCTGCTCGATCAGCCAGCGCTCGAGCAGCGCCGACTGGGTCGACTTGCCCGACCCGTCGCCCCCCTCGAAGGTGAGGAACAGCCCCGAGTGCTCGTGCGCCGCCGGTTGCCGGAGTGCCACGCCTAGCTCTTCTTGGCGGGGGCGCGCCTCGCCGGTGCCCGCTTGGCCTTCGGCTTGGCGGGACCCTTGGCGCGCTTGTCGGCGAGCAGTTGCACCGCGCGCTCGAAGTCGAGGTCGTCGAGGTCTTCGCCGCGCGGGATCGTCGCGTTCGTGTCGCCGTCGGTGACGTAGGCTCCGAATCGGCCGTCACGCACCTTGATCGGCTTGCCGCTGACCGGATCGGCCTCGAACTCCTTGAGCGCGCTCGACGGGCGCCGCGCACCGTACTTGGGCTGGGCGAAGATCTCGAGCGCGGCCGGCAGCTCGATGTCGAAGATCTGCTCCTCGCTGTCGAGCGAGCGGCTGTCGGTCCCCTTCTTCAAGTAGGGGCCGTACCGGCCGTTCTGAGCGGTGATGTCGGCGCCGGTCTCCGGGTCCTGCCCGACGACGCGCGGCAGATCGAGCAGCTTGAGGGCGGTCTCGAGGTCGACCGTCGCCGGATCCATGCTCTTGAACAGGGATGCCGTGCGCGGCTTGGCTGCGGCCGGTGCCTTCTTCTTGGCGGGCTTCTTCTTGGGTGCGGGCGACGTCTCGATCACTTCGCCCGTCACGGGGTCGACCGTTTGCACGATCTCCTCGGGACTGGCGTTCGCCGTTTCGGGTGCCTCAGGCTCGAGTTCGGTCACGTACGGCCCGTAGCGTCCGTCTTTCGACACGATCATCTTGCCGTTGGCGGGGTTCACGCCCAGTTCGCGGTCGGTGTTGACCGGCGCCGCGATCAGCTCGCGCGCCTTCTCGGCGGTCAGCTCATCGGGGGCCAGGTCTTCGGGCACGTTGACGCGCCGCGGGGGCTGGTCTTCTGATCCCGGGCCTTCGGCCGGCACCTCGAGGTACGGGCCGTACTTGCCGATGCGCAGTGTGATGTCTGGCGCGATCTGGATCGAGTTGATCGACCGGGCGTCGATATCGCCGAGGTTGTCGATGACCGTGCGCAGTCCGCGGTGCTTGTCACTGCCGAAGTAGAAGCTGTTCAGCCACTCGACCCGGTCGGCGGTGCCGTCGGCGATCAGGTCGAGGTCTTCTTCCATCTCGGCCGTGAAGTCGTATTCCACCAGGTCACCGAAATGGTCTTCGAGCAGCCGCACCACGCTGAATGCGATCCAGCTCGGCACCAGGGCGGTGCCGCGTGGGGTGACGTATCCGCGATCCACGATCGTCGAGATGATGCTCGCGTAGGTCGACGGACGCCCGATGCCCAGCTCTTCGAGCGCCTTCACCAGGCTGGCCTCGGTGTAGCGCGGCGGCGGGCTGGTCTCGTGGCCTTTGGCCTCGACATCCTGCAGCGCGAGCACCTGACCCTCGGTCAGCGGCGGCAGGCTCGCGTCGGTCTCGCCACCCTTGTCGGCCTCGTTGCGCTCCTCGTCGTGGCCCTCTTCGTATGCCGACAGAAAGCCGCGGAAGGTGATGACGGTTCCGGATGCCGTGAACTCGGCGGTGCCGGCATCCACCGTCTTCCCCGCGATGGTCACCGACGCCGTGGATCCGCGGGCGTCGGCCATCTGCGACGCGACGGTGCGCTTCCAGATCAGGTCGTAGAGCTTGAAGTCGTTGCCGCGCAGCACGCTCGATAGCTCGGACGGCGTCTTGAAGACATCGCCGGCCGGGCGAACGGCTTCGTGCGCCTCCTGGGCGTTCTTCGACTTGCTGGCGTAGACCCGCGGCTTGTCGGGCACGGTCTCGGCGCCGTAGAGCTTGGCGGCCTGGCTGCGGGCCGCGTCGAGCGCCTGCTGCGAGAGCGTCGACGAGTCGGTGCGCATGTAGGTGATGTGCCCGTTCTCGTACAGGCCCTGCGCGACGCTCATGGTCTGACGGGCCGAGAAGCGCAGCTTGCGCGCGGCCTCTTGCTGAAGAGTCGACGTAGTGAACGGTGCGGCGGGACGGCGCGTGTAGGGCTTCGACTCGACACTCGTCACGGTGAAGCTCGTGGTCGGCAATCGCAGCGCGGCGGCGAGAGCCTCGGCCCCGCTCTCGTCGAGGGCGACCGCGCCGCCGCCGAGCTGACCGCGGTCGTCGAAGTCACGGCCGGAGGCGACCCGCTTGCCGTCGAGGCGTGCGAGTTTGGCATCGAAGGGCTGAGCGCGCTCGCCCTCAGAAGCGGCGGCCGCCAATGTGGCGATCAGATCCCAGTACGACGCCGAGACGAAGGCGAGGCGCTCGCGTTCGCGGTCGACGACGAGCCGGGTCGCGGCTGACTGCACGCGGCCGGCTGACAGGCCCGGCCCGACCTTGCGCCACAGCACCGGCGAGACCTCGAAGCCATAGAGCCGGTCGAGGATGCGACGGGTCTCTTGCGCGTCGACCAGGTCGGTGTCGAGCTCGCGGAAGTTCTCTTGGGCGCGCTGGATCGCCTCTTTGGTGATCTCGTGGAACACCATCCGCTTCACCGGGATCTTCGGCTTCAGCACCTCGAGCAGGTGCCAGGCGATCGCCTCGCCCTCGCGGTCTTCATCAGTTGCGAGGTAGAGCTCGTCGGCGTCTTTGAGCGCCCGCTTCAGGTCGGCGACGGTCTTCTTCTTCGCGTCACTGACCACGTAATAAGGAGTGAAGCCGTTTTCGACGTCGATCGAGAACTTGCCGACCGAACCCTTCTTCAGCTCGGGCGGCAGATTCTTGGGCTCGATGAGGTCGCGGATGTGCCCGACCGAGGCCTGCACCTCGTAGCCATCGCCCAGGTACTGCGCGATGGTCTTGGCCTTCGCCGGTGACTCGACGATCACCAGCTTCTTGGTCCCGGGCACTTCTCCCCTTCCGTCCGAGGCACACCATACACAGTCGCACACCGAGTCTGCTCACACCGCCACGGCACCTCACGACGGTGGTCCGGCCCTGGAATGCTCCTGAATCGGGATGCCGGCGAACGACCCGACGACCGTCACCGACACCACGAGACTGTCCGCTTCGCATGCCGTGAGCCGCGTGCCGTTGGCCGTCGCGACGCCCGCGGCGACCTCGCACGGCACTCCCCCGATCGCTCCGGATGCCGCGTCAGCCCCGGCGAGCGCCGCCAGATCGGCCGCCCCGATCACCCGCTGCCGGACGGTGAGCGCGGCGGCCAGGGTGACGCCGGACAAGCCGAGCGTGACCACGGCCATCACCAGGGCGAGTGCGAGCACGGCGCCCGCACCGCGCTCGTCGCGGAGGCGGCGGAGGAGGCCGCGACGGACGCCGCGACGACGGCTGCCGGAGGTCACTGCTCGTCTTGCGCGCAACTCGTGGCCGAGACGGTGAGCCCGAGCAGGGCGGCCGGGCCACCGGCCGACGCCTCGAGGTGCGCGCAGACCAGGGCTCCGGAACGCGAGCTGCTCCAACGCGCTCCGGGGACCTGCCGGGCCAGTCGCGCCGCGAGAGCGGCCGCCGGATCGCCGCGACCGAGGGAGCGCGCGGCGTCGGCCGCGGCATCCTGCACCCGCACCTGGAGCGCTCCGAGCTGGATGCCGCCGAGCACCATCCCGAGAACCAGAAGGACCGCCGGCAGCGCCACCACGAACTCGGCGACCGCGCTCCCTCTGTCGTCTGCAACGCGGCTGCACCGCACGTCGCGCCGCTACCCCGCGACGGTCAGCGCGCGGTGCACGAGGTCGGTGAGGATGCCCTGCACCTCGCCCGAACGCAGGATCGCCACCAGCAACCCGGCGAATCCCACCGCGGCCATGATCGTGATCGCGTACTCGGCCGTGGCCGCACCCTCGTCGCGGCGCAGCCGACGCAACAACCGGCGCCGCAATTCTCGGATCGCGCGCATTCGTGCCTTCCCATCTCCCGCTCGCAGCGGGTTCGCGGCACGAGCAGCAACAGTCTCGGCCGCGACGATCCGGTGCGCGCGGCTGCAACGGCATCCGGGGATGACGATCAGATCGCCGACGCGGTGGACGACGCGATGCTCACGACGATGGGCGCGACCCCGAGCGCGATGAACGCCGGCAGGATGCAGACTCCGAGCGGTAGCAGCAGCCGGGTGCCGAGCTCCGCCGCGCGCCGCTCACCGTCGGCACCGGCCACCCGGCGGGCTTCCTCCGCCTCGGCGTGCAGCAGTGCCGCCGCGGGCACCCCCGCGGCCCGCGAGAACGCCAGCACCGAGTCGGCGCCACCGTCGAGCGCCGGCAGCTCGGCGTCGGTCAGCGCACGATCGACGACCTCGCGCGAGCGGTCGAGTGACGCGCCGCCCGAGACCGCGATGGCGAGCAGTTCGAGGGCGAGGCCGGGTGTCGCATCCAGGGTCCGCGCCGCGCGGATCAGCCGCCGGTTCCAGCGGACCCCACCCAGCACCAGCAGCCCACCGGCCGCCACGCATGCCCAGCCGGCAGGTGTCGTGACCAGGATGCGCAGGGCGTCGAAGCCGAGCAGCATCCCGAACAGCAGTCCGATCGCCGGGAGCGCGAGCACGATCCGCGACGTCGCCATCGGTCCGGCGAGGGCGACCTCGACGTTTCGCCGGCCCTGCGCAATGGACCGAAGCACTCGCGCGAACCGGCGCAGCGTCGGCGCAAGCGGCGCCCCCGATTCAGTGGCGACGGCCCACGCCGCGGCGAGCGCGGCCCAGGCCTCCCGCTCGCCCGGTGGCGCCGACGCCCGCAAGGCGAGCAGCAGTTCGACCAGCTCGCGCCCGACGGCGCCGCGCTCGACGACGACGGCGGCTACGGCGGCTGCGACGGGCGAATCGGCACCGGATGCCGCGTGCTGCCACGCAGACGCGGGC
>Ga0207711_10003095_pt1 | contig 14504 bp, 10 predicted proteins | sample KBSS34metaG_FD_184401 | JGI IMG/M metagenome (GOLD analysis project Ga0207711, IMG submission 184401) | Switchgrass rhizosphere microbial communities from Kellogg Biological Station, Michigan, USA - KBS S3-4 metaG (SPAdes) (version 2) | ecosystem: Host-associated > Plants > Roots > Rhizosphere...
GCTTGATCCGGATCGCGCTCCACAGCCCCACGAAGCCGCCGCCGGCGATCGCCACGTCCGCCCGCGCCGCGCCCTGCAGCCGTGGCAGCGACGGGCCGTCGGGTAGGACCTCGCGCAGCCACAGCGTCGGCAGCCAGGGATTGGCGGCGAGCAGCGCGAACAGGTCGCGCACGAAGGCGAGGATGCGCTCGCGCGGCGCCAGCGTGGCCGCGTCGAGGTCGCCTTGCAGGGTCGCCATCAGCGGCACGATGCGCTCGTCGACGAGCGCATCGAGCAGCCGTTCGCGGTTGCCGAAGTAGTAGTGCAGCATCGCCGGCGTCACGCGCGCGCGGCGCGCGATCGCGCTGAGCGGCGTCGCCGCGATGCCCTGCTTGCCGAACAGGGCGATGGCGACGTCGAGCAGGCGCTCGCGCTGGTCGCCGCGCGATTTCGCCGGGCGTCCGGGACTGCGGCCGGGGGATTTGCGGGCGTCGATCATCGCCAAAATATAATTAACTGAATAATTAATTTCAAGTCGGAGGCGAAACGCCCGTTTGCCCAAGGCACCTTCCTACGACTATGGTCGAAACCATGGCGCCAGCCAGCTGTTCTAGGCTGTAGCCGAGGCGGGGCAGGACGCACATGAACTACGAAGCGCTTTACCGGCAGTCGATCGAGCAGCCCGAAACGTTCTGGGCCGAGCAGGCGAAGGCGATTCATTGGCACACGCCGCCGCAGCAGATCCTCGACTACTCGAACCCTCCGTTCCGGCGCTGGTTCGCCGGCGGCGAGACCAACCTCTGCTACAACGCCGTCGACCGCCATCTGGCCGAGCGCGCCGGCCAGCCCGCGCTGATCGCGATCTCCACCGAAACCAACCTCACGCGCACGCTGACCTATCGCGAGCTGTATCGCGAAGTGAACACGTTCGCGGCGGTGTTGAAGTCGCTCGGCGTCGGCCGCGGCGATCGCGTCGTCATCTACATGCCGAACATGGCCGAAGCGGTCGTCGCGATGCTCGCCTGCGCGCGCATCGGCGCGGTGCATTCGGTCGTATTCGGCGGCTTCGCCGCGCACAACCTGGCCCTGCGCATCGACGACGCGGCGCCGGCCCTGCTGATCTGCGCCGATGCCGGCATGCGCGGCGGCAAGGTGATTGCGTACAAGCCGCTGGTCGACGAGGCGATGCGGGCGACGCGCGCGCCGCCGCCGCATGTGCTGGTCGTCGATCGCGGGCTCGATCCGGGTCATGCGCGCATCGACGGCCGCGATCTCGACTACGCCCGCTTGCGCGCGCAGTGCGACGGTACCGAAGTGCCGGTCGAATGGCTCGAATCGAACGAGCCGAGCTACCTGCTCTACACCTCGGGCACCACCGGCAAGCCGAAGGGCGTGCAGCGCGACGTCGGCGGCTATGCGGTCGCGATGGCGATGACGATGCGCACGACGTTCGACATCGGCCCCGGCGACGTGATGTTCTGCACCTCCGACGTCGGCTGGGCGGTCGGACATTCGTACAACGTCTACGGACCGCTGATCGCGGGCGCGACCGGCATCCTCTACGAAGGCCTGCCGACGAACCCCGATGCCGGCATCTGGTGGCGCATCTGTGCCGACTACGGCGTGCGCACGATGTTCTCCTCGCCGACCGGCATCCGCGTGCTGAAGAAACAGAATCCGGACTGGCTGCGCGCGCATGACCTGTCGCGCTTGAAGTGGCTCTTTCTCGCCGGCGAACCGCTCGACGAGCCGACGGCGAAATGGATCACCGAGGGCATCGGCAAACCGGTCATCGACAACTATTGGCAGACCGAAACCGGCTGGCCGACGCTGACGCTGCTGCCGGGGCTCGATCTGAAGCCGGTCAAGTTCGGCTCGCCCGGCTTTCCGAATTTCGGCTTCAAGATGCGCCTGATCGACGAGGTCAGCGGTCGCGACGTCGCTCCCGGCGAGAAAGGCGTGCTGACCTTCGTGCCGCCGCTGCCGCCCGGATGCCTGACGACGATCTGGAACGACGACGCGCGCTTCCTGCGCAGCTATTTCGGCCATTTCAAGGAACTGCTGTACAGCTCGCTCGACTGGGCGATCCAGGACGAAGAGGGCTACACGTTCTTCCTCGGCCGCACCGACGACGTGATCAACGTGGCCGGCCATCGCCTCGGCACGCGCGAGATCGAGGAAGCGGTCGCTTCGCATCCCGCGGTCGCCGAAGCGGCCGTCGTCGGCGTCGCCGATGAACTGAAAGGGCAAGTGCCGATCGTATTCGCCACGCTGAAGCAGTCGGCGCAGGGCACGCCCTCGGAAACCGCCGAAGGCATGCGGCAGCGCGTGGACGCGCTGCTCGGCAGCGTGGCGAGGCCGGCGCGCGTCTACATCGTGCAGGCCTTGCCGAAGACGCGTTCGGGCAAGCTGCTGCGCCGATCGCTGCAGGCCATCGCGCAGTCGACCGATCCGGGCGATCTGTCGACGCTGGACGATCCCCATGCGCTCGAGGAATGCCGCAAGGCGCTCGCACGCGGGCCGGAAGGCGGCTCGTAGCCGAGGGGCCGGCGGCGCCGGGGGGAACCGGCGGCGGCAGGTTCGGCTAAAATGGCGATCTTTGTTCGCGGAGCCGTCATGTCCCAGCTCGCTTCCGCCGGCGCGCAGTTCCGCGCAGCCGTCGCCGAGGAAAAACCCCTGCAGGTCGTCGGCGCGATCACCGCGTATGCCGCGATGATGGCCAAGCGCGTGGGCTACAAGGCGATCTACCTCTCCGGCGGCGGCGTCGCGGCGAACTCGCTCGGCATGCCCGATCTCGGCATCAGCACGATGGAAGACGTGCTGATCGACGCGCGCCGCATCGTCGATGCGACCGGCTTGCCGCTGTTGGTGGACATCGACACCGGCTGGGGTGGGGCGTTCAACATCGCGCGCACGATCCGCTCGTTCATCCGCACCGGCGTCGCCGCCGTGCACATGGAGGACCAGGTCGGGCAGAAGCGCTGCGGCCACCGGCCCGGCAAGGAAGTGGTCCCGGTCGAGGAAATGGTCGATCGCGTGAAGGCCGCGGTCGACGCGCGCACGGACGCCGGTTTCGTCATCATGGCGCGCACAGACGCCGCTGCGGTCGAAGGCGTGCAGTCGGCGATCGATCGCGCGTGCGCGTACGTCGAGGCCGGCGCCGACATGATCTTCCCCGAGGCGATGGCTACGCTGGACGACTACCGGCGTTTCAAGGCGGCGGTGAAGGTGCCGATCCTGGCGAACCTCACCGAGTTCGGTTCGACGCCGTTCTTCACGGTCGACGAGCTGCGCTCGGCCGACGTCGATATCGCGCTGTACTGCTGCGGCGCCTATCGCGCGATGAACAGGGCCGCGCTGAATTTCTACGAGACCGTGCGCCGCGACGGCACGCAGAAGGCCGCCGTGCCGACGATGCAGACGCGTGCGGAGCTGTACGATTTCCTCGGCTATCACGCCTACGAACGCAAGCTCGACGAGTTGTTCGCCGGCGGCAAGCGCGAAGGCTGAGCCGGTGTCGTCGCAGCGCAATCCGTTGGCGGGACGCGGACAGGTGCAGAATTGGGATGCCATCGCGGCCGTGATCGCGGCGCTGATCGGTCTGCTCGCGCTGTGCGTCTCGGCGTACACCGCCAGCATCCAGCGCCAGCAGGCGAAGGCGCAGGTGTGGACGCACCTGATGTTCGCCAATTCGGATACGGAGCAGGCCCTGCTCGTGCTCAACAAGGGCGTCGGTCCCGCGCTCGTCGGCAGCTTTCGCGTGTACGTCGACGGCAAGCCGCAGCGCAACTGGGACGGCGTCCTGACCGCCCTCGGCATGCCTGCGCCGGAGTCTCTGGAGCAGTCGACCGTCAACGGATCGGTGATCGCGGCGAACGAGAAGATCGACTACCTCAAGCTCGGCGAAAAGGCCGATTGGAAGGCGTTTCACGCGCTCAAGAGCCGCGTGAGAATACGCGCATGCTATTGCTCGGTGCTCGACGAGTGCCGCGTCTACGACGAACGCGCCAAGCGGCGCGAAGACGCCGAAACCCCGGTTTCGGCGTGCGAAGTTTCGGAAAACGAAGAGTTCGAGCAGTAGCGCGGACTTCGGCACCCTTTCATTGCGTCAATGATCAGAAGACGGAGACACACCATGAGCCAGGCGGACCAGCCCGTACCTTTCAAGCCCAAGAAGTCCGTCGCGCTGTCGGGCGTCGCCGCCGGCAATACCGCGCTGTGCACGGTCGGCCGCACCGGCAACGACCTGCACTATCGCGGCTACGACATCCTCGATGTCGCCACCGCGTGCGAGTTCGAGGAGATCGCCTATCTGCTGGTGCACGGCAAGCTGCCGAACCTGGCCGAGCTCGCCGCCTACAAGACCAAGCTGAAGTCGCTGCGCGGCGTTCCGGCCGCGGTGAAAACCGTCCTCGAACAGCTGCCGGCATCGACGCATCCGATGGATGTGATGCGCACCGCGGTGTCGGCGCTCGGTTGCACGATGCCCGAGAAGGACGACCACAATCATCCCGGCGCGCGCGACATCGCCGATCGCCTGATGGCATCGCTGGGTTCCATGCTGCTGTACTGGTACCACTACGCGGTCAACGGCAAGCGCATCGAGGTCGAGACCGACGACGATTCGATCGGCGGCCATTTCCTGCATCTGTTGCACGGCGAGAAGCCGAGCGCCCAATGGGTGCGCGCGATGCACACCTCGCTGATCCTGTACGCCGAGCACGAGTTCAACGCGTCGACCTTCGCCGCGCGCGTGATCGCCGGCACCGGCAGCGACATGTATTCGGCGATCGCCGGTGCGATCGGTGCGCTGCGCGGTCCCAAGCATGGCGGCGCCAACGAAGCCGCGTTCGAGATCCAGGAGCGCTACGACTCCGCCGACGAAGCCGAGGCCGACATCCGTGCGCGGGTGGAGCGCAAGGAAGTCGTGATCGGCTTCGGCCACCCGGTCTACACCGTCAGCGACCCGCGCAACAAGGTCATCAAGGAAGTCGCGCGTGAGCTGTCGGCCGCGCAGAAGAACATGAAGATGTTCGACATCGCCGAACGGCTCGAATCGACGATGTGGGACATCAAGAAGATGTTCCCCAACCTCGACTGGTTCAGCGCCGTCAGCTACCACATGCTCGGCGTACCGACGGCGATGTTCACGCCGCTGTTCGTGATCTCGCGCACGTCCGGTTGGAGCGCGCATGTCGTCGAACAGCGTATCGACGGCAAGATCATCCGCCCGAGCGCGAACTACGTCGGGCCGGAAGACCTGAAGTTCGTGCCGATCGAGAAGCGCCAGTAGCGTTTCGGCTTCCTGCTGCCGTCATTCGCGCGGAGGCCGGAAATCCGAAGAGGGGCTTCGATCTCCTTCCGCCGTCATTCCCGCGTTCGCGGGAATGCAAGGGTTTTGCTGTCCCTTGAAAGCAAATGGATTGACCAGCTTCGCTGTTGTAAAGCCCTTCCGCGTTCGCGGGAATGACGAAGCGGAGTTCTGGATGGGATTTGCTTCGCTGCGGCACGATCTCGCAGCTTCGAAGCACTTCCGCAAGCGCGCGCACCGTTTCAGTCTGCGTCTGCCGTCATTCCCGCAAAAGCGGGAATCCAAAGGCTTTGCTGTGCCTTGAATGCAAAGTGGATTGACCAGCTTCGCTGTTGTAAAGCCCTTCCGCGTTCGCGGGAATGACGACATAGAGGACTGGGTGGGGCAAGTCCACACCGCGCCGCGATGCGTCGTCGGATCACAACATCACCGCCAGCCGCGTCCCCTGAGCGATCGCGCGCTTCGCGTCGAGTTCGGCGGCGACATCGGCACCGCCGATCACATGCGTGGCGACGCCGTTCGCGGCGAATTGCGCGTGCAGGCTGCGGTTCGGCTCCTGGCCCGCGCAGATCACGATCGTGTCGACGGGCAAGGTCTTGGCTTCCTCGCCGATGCGGATGTGCAGTCCTTCGTCGTCGATGCGTTCGTAGCTGACGCCGCCGAGCATCGTCACGCGCTTGGCTTTCAGCGTCGAGCGGTGCACCCACCCGGTGGTCTTGTTGAGGCGCTTGCCGGGTTTGCCGGGCGTGCGCTGCAGCAGCCAGACCTCGCGCGCCGGCGCGTCGGGTGCCGGCGTGGCCAGGCCTCCACGCGCGGACAGCGTCGTGTCGACGCCCCATTCGTGCGTCCAGCGCGCGATGTCGGTCGTCGGTGACGGCGCTTGCTCGACGAGGAATTCGGCGACGTCGAAGCCGATGCCGCCCGCGCCGATGATCGCCACGCGCGCACCGACCTTCGCGCCGCCGCGCAGCACGTCGACATAGCTCAGCACGTTCGCGCGTTCGCTGCCGGGAATCGCCGCCGCGCGCGGGTTCACGCCGGTCGCGAAGACGACTTCGTCGAAGCCCTGCAGCGAGGCAGGCGTCGCGGTCGTGGCGAGACGCAGCTCGACGCCGGTCTGCTCGATGCGGCGCGCGAAGTAGCGCAGCGTCTCGTGGAACTCCTCCTTGCCGGGGATCCGCTTGGCCATGTTGAACTGGCCGCCGATCTCCTGTGCCTGATCGAACAGCGTGACCGCATGGCCGCGCTCGGCCAGCGTCGTCGCGCAGGCGAGGCCGGCCGGTCCCGCGCCGACCACGGCGATGTGCTTCTTCGTCGTCGCAGGGCGGATCACCAGTTCGGTTTCGTGGCAGGCGCGCGGATTGACGAGGCAGCTGGCGAGCTTCTTCTCGAACACGTGATCGAGGCATGCCTGGTTGCACGCGATGCACGTGTTGATGTCGGCGGCGCGGTCCTCCCGCGCCTTGCGTACCCAGTCCGGGTCGGCCAGCAGCGGGCGCGCCATCGAGACCATGTCGGCGTCGCCCTCGGCGAGCACGCGCTCGGCGACCTCGGGCATGTTGATGCGGTTCGTCGTGATCAGCGGAATGCGCACTTCGGCTTTCATGCGGCGCGTCACCCACGCGAACGCCGCGCGCGGAACGCTCGTCACGATCGTCGGGATGCGTGCTTCGTGCCAGCCGATGCCGGTGTTGATCAAGGTCGCGCCGGCGTTTTCGATCTTCTTCGCCAGCTGCACGATTTCGTCCCAGCGCTGGCCGTTCTCGACCAGGTCGAGCATCGACAGGCGATAGATGATGATGAAGTCGCGTCCGACCGCCGCGCGCATGCGCCGCACGATGTCGACCGCGAACCGCTGGCGCTTGTCGACGCTGCCGCCCCAGTCGTCCTCGCGCCGGTTGGTGCGCTCGGTCAGGAACTGGTTGATCAAATAGCCTTCCGAACCCATCACCTCGACGCCGTCGTAGCCGGCGTCCTGCGCTCGCTTCGCGCACGCGACGAAATCGCCGATCGTGCGTTCGACGCCGCGTGCCGACAGCGCGCGCGGTGTGAACGGCGTGATCGGCGACTTGATCTTCGACGGCGCCACCGAGAGCGGGTGATAGCCGTAGCGGCCGGCGTGCAGGATCTGCATGCAGATGCGGCCGCCTTCGGCGTGCACCGCGCGCGTGACCTTGCGGTGGCGCGCGACCTGCCACGGCTGCGACAGGCGGCTGGCGAACGGCGACAGCCAGCCTTCGATGCTCGGCGCGATGCCGCCGGTCACCATCAGGCCGACGCCGCCGCGTGCGCGCTCGGCGAAGTAGGCGGCCAGCTTGTCGTAGTCGCGCGCGTGGTCTTCCAGACCCGTATGCATCGATCCCATCAGGATCCGATTGGGCAGGGTGGCGAAGCCGAGATCGAGCGGGGCGAACAGGTTCGGGTAGCGCACGCGGCTGCCTTCCTTCGATTCAAACGATCGTATGAAGATGCCCGGAATAGGGCTTCGCGACAAGCACCCGTTTCGACGGATCGACGAATCAGTCGGTCACGTGCAGCACGATCAAGGTCTGGTCGTCGACGCCGAGCGGACTGCGCTGGTGCGCGATGACTTCGTCGCGCAGCAGGGCGAGCAGGGCGGCGGAATCGGGTGGGCCGCCGGCGACCAGGTGGGCGAGGCGTTCGGTGCCGAACGGGCGCTGCGCGCCGTCGCGCGCCTCGATGATGCCGTCGGTGTAGAGCACCAGCATGTCGCCGGCCGCGACGTCGAACGTGCGGTTCTCGAACGCGTGGTCGCGCAGGATGCCGAGCGGAATCTGCTCGCCGGCGCCGCGCAAGGTCACTTCCTCGCCGCGCTTGTGCAGCAGCGGCGGATGGCCGGCGGCAACGTACGTGGCACGGCCGAGATCAGGCCGGTACAGCAGCGCGAACGCGGTCAGGAAGTGATGACGCTGGCGGCGCGAGAAGAAATAGCGGTTCGCGTAGGTCAGCGCGCCGGCCGGGCCGGCCTCTTCGTCGCCGTGGTAAGTGCGCAGGATCGCGTCGAACTGCACGGCTTCCATCGCGGCCGCGGCCCCGTGGCCGGAAACATCGGCCAGCGTGATGACCCAGGTGTCGTAGCGGTCGCGCGGGAAATCCGGCGGCGCGTACTGGGTGAGGTCGACCAGGTCGTAGTAGTCGCCGGCCGCAGTCTCCGCCGGCTGCCAGTGCACGGCGTAGTCGAGGCCGCGGATGCGCGGATTGTCCGGCAGCAGGAGGCGCTGCACGTCGGCGAGGCCTTCGATCGCTTCGCGTTGCCGCGCGGTTTCGTCGCGCAGCGCGCGTGTGACGATCGGCCGCACGACGAGGCTGGTGGCGAGATTGGCCTCGAGCAGCAGCGCGGCGAGATCGACGTGGTCGAAACGCGGATGGAAACTGCTGCCGAACACGAGCCAGTGGTTGACCGCGCCGGTGTTGGCCAGCGGGATGCCGATCAGGGCTGCCGGACTCAGCAGCGCTTGCTCGAACGGCAGCGCGAATTCGGTCGGCGCGACGCGCAGCGTGCGCGGCTCGGCGGTCACGAACAGGCGGGCCGTCAACGCGTCGTCGAACAGCGGCAGTGTCGAGCGGTCGCCGAACGGATCGACGTTCGGCACGTGTTCGCGTGCGTCCGGCCCGATCAGCCCAGCGAGCCGGCACTGCCCTGGCGGCAGGCCGCGAACGAATACGAGGGCGAGCGAGCAGTCCGGGAAGCGCTCGGCGAAGTGCGCGTGCACGGTGCGCAGCGCGGCCGCGGAATCGCCGTCGAAAGCGCTGAGGCGCAGGATGCGGTCGAGGGTCGGCAGGATCGAGGACACGGCGCGGCCGATCAGCGGAGGCGGCGCGATTCTGCACGCCGCCCCGCCGCACGCCAAGCGCCGCCGCTACCAGCCGGCCAGCGCGAGTTTGCCGATCGTGGTGCCGGATTCGAGGCGGCGATGGGCCTCGCGTAGGTTCGCAGCGTCGATCGTGCCCAGCGTCTCGGTCAGCGTTCCCTTCAGTTCGCCGGCATCGACGAGGTCGGCGACGCGGTCGAGCAGGCGGTGCTGCTCGATCATGTCGGCCGTTTTGAAGCGTGCGCGCGCGAACATCATTTCCCAGTGGATGCCGACGCATTTCGCCTTGAACGGGTCGCCGATGTTGAGCGGCGTGGTTGGTTCGACGATCAGGCCGATGCGGCCTTGCGGCGCGATGATCTCGCCCATCGCTTGCCAGTACGGCGCGCTGTCGGTTAGGTTGAGGATCGCGTCGACCTCGGCGATGCCGAGCGCCGCGAGTTGAGGCGCCAAGGGCTGGCGATGATCGATCACGTGCTGCGCGCCCATCGCGCGGCACCAGGCGACCGTTTCCGGGCGCGACGCGGTCGCGATGACGACGAAGCCGGCGCGACGCGCCAGCTGGATCGCGATCGAGCCGACACCGCCGGCACCGGCGACGACCAGCAGCGAGCGGCCGGCATCGGCGCCGTCGGCGTCATAGCCCATGCGATCGAATAGCAGCTCCCACGCGGTGATCGTGGTCAACGGCAACGCGGCGGCTTGCGCGAAATCGAGCGTGTGCGGCTTCTTGCCGACGATGCGTTCGTCGACGAGCTGGAACTGTGCATTGCTGCCGCCGCGCGTGATGTCGCCGGCGTAGTAGACCGCATCGCCCGGCTTGAACAAGGTGACGGACGATCCGACCGCTTCGACGACGCCGGCGGCGTCGTAGCCGAGGATTTTCGGCTGCGCTTCGACTTGCGCCTTGGGCGAGCGCACCTTCGTGTCGACGGGATTGACCGACACCGCTTCGACGCGCACGAGCAGATCGTGCGCGCCGGGTTCGGGCTTTGCGAGTTCGACGTCGAGCAGCGATTGCGGGTCGGCGATCGGCAGGTAACGCGTGAGTCCAACGGCTTTCATGACACGACTCTCCGGAAGTGGAAATCAGAATGCGGACAGGACCAGGCCGCCCTCGGCGCGCAACGCCGAACCGTTGATCGCGGAGGCGGCGGGGCTGGCGACGAAGGCGACGAAACGTGCGATCTCGACCGGCTCGATGAAGCGGCGCAGCAGCGAAGTCGGACGGATCGTTTCGAAGAACTTCTTCTCGAAGTCGGCGGCGCTGATGCCTTCCTGCTCGGCCAACTGCTCGACGAACGTGCCCACGCCCTCCGATCGCGTCGGTCCGACCAGCACCGAGTTCACGGTGACGGCACTGCCGCGCGTCAGCTGCGCCATGCCGCTGGCGATTGCGATCTGCGCGGACTTGGTCATGCCGTAGTGGATCATCTCGGCCGGAATCTGCAGCGCCGATTCGCTCGAAATGAACACGATGCGACCGCGGTTGCGCTCGAGCATGCCGGGCAGGTAGTGCCGCGACAGGCGCACGCCGCTCATCACGTTCGCATCGAACAGGCGCTGCCAGTCGGCGTCGGCGATCTCGGCGAACGCGCGCGGCTCGAAGATGCCGACGTTGTTGATCAGGATGTCGGCCTGCGGCACCTGCGCGATCAGCGCGGCGGCGCCTTCGGCCGTCGACAGGTCGGCGGCGACGCCGCGCAGCGAGGCGCCCGGCACGGCCTTGGACAGCGCAGCGACGGCAGCGTCGACACGCGCCTGCGTGCGTCCGCTGACGACGACGGCGGCGCCGTTGCGGGCGAGTTCTTCGGCGATCGCGTAGCCGATACCGGCGGTGGAACCGCTGACGATGGCCGTCTGGCCGGAGAGGGGAGTGCTCATGACGGAAGGTTCCTGCTGGAGGTGGAAAAGTGGATGAATGCGACTGCGCAAGACATGTTGCTACGAATGCGTGGCACGTGTCGGAAGATCGAGGGTCTATGCCCCTTCCGTCGCGCAGGCTGCCGTGTCGAGCGCGGCTGTGCGCGGCGTGCGATCCAGGCGCGCGCTCCACAGCGCGATGCCGAGTCCGCACAGCGTCACCAGCGCCGCGACCCAGCTGACCGCGCCGAGGCCGGGGCCGCGTTCGATGACCACGCCGCCGAGCCACGCGCCGAGCGCGTTGCCGAGATTGAACGCGCCGATGTTGAGGCTCGAGGCGAGACTCTGGCCGGCGCCGTCGGCCTTGTGCAGCACCCGCAGCTGCAGCGGCGGCACCGTCGCGAACGCGGCGACGCCGAGCAGGCCGACGAAGACGACCGCAGCGATCTTGTCGTGCAGCGCGAACGTCATCAGACCGAGCACGGCCGCGAGCGCGATCAGCGTCGCGAGCAGGGCAGGCATCAGTTTGCGATCGGCAAGACGGCCGCCGATCAGGTTGCCGGCGATCAGGCCGACGCCGAAGACGAGCAGGATCGGCGACACCGCGCTGTCGGCGAAACCGGTCAGGCGGGTCAGGATCGGCTGGATGTAGGTGAACACCGCGAACACCCCGGCGAAGCCGAATACGGTCATCAGGAGGCCGAGCAGCACCTGTGGCCGCTGCACGACCTTGAGCTCCTCGCGCAGCGCGATCGGCGTGTGGCCTTCGCGGTCGGCCGGCACGAGCGCTGCGATCACCACCATCGCGACCAGGCCGATCGCGGTGACGGCCCAGAATGTCGCGCGCCAGCCGAAGTGCAGGCCGAGCCACGCGCCGGCCGGCACGCCGAGCAGCGTCGCCACGGTAAGACCGGTGAACATGATCGAGATCGCCGAGGCCTTGCGGTCCGCGGCGACGAGGCCGGTCGCGACGATCGAGCCGACGCCGAAGAACGTGCCGTGTGCGAGCGAGGTGATCACGCGCGCACCCATCAGGACGGCGTAGTTCGGCGCCAGCGCACAGGCGAGGTTGCCGATCGTGAAGATCGCCATCAGGCCGACCAGCACGCGCTTGCGCGGCATCCGGCTGGTCGCGACGGTCAGCAGCGGCGCACCGACGAAGACGCCGAGCGCGTAGCCTGAAATCAGCAGGCCGGCGGCGGCGATCGAGACGTGCAGGTCGGCGGCAACCTGCAGCAGCAGGCCCATGATCACGAACTCGGTCGTGCCGATGCCGAAGGCGCCGGCGGTCAGCGCGTACAAGCCGGGCGGAAAGCGCGGGGAATTCACGGAGCGGGTGGTCATGAGATGGGCGGCAGCGAAAAAGACCACGCCAGCATAGGTGCTTGCATCTTCATGAAAAACGGTCAGTATCGCGAATCAGTTTATTCAATTTATTGATAATCATGGACCGCATCGGCGACCTCGTGCTGTTCCTGCGTGTGCTCGACCAGGGCTCGATCAGCGCCGCTGCGCGCAGCCTCGACATTTCGGTCGCCGTCGCCAGCCAGCGGCTCAAGCGCCTGGAGCGCGAACTCGGCGTGCGCCTGCTGCACCGGACCACGCGGCGCCTGCATGCAACGCCGGAAGGCGCGGCCCTGGCCGAGCGCGGCCGCACGCTGGTGGAGGACCTGGAAGCGCTGACGACCGACGTGCGCCAGAGCGGCGGCGAAGTGTCGGGCACGTTGCGCATGACCGTATCGGCCTCGTTCGGCCGCCAATACCTCTCGCCGCTGCTGCCGGAATTCCTCGCGCGCTATCCGCGCGTGCGCATCAGCGTCGATCTCAGCGACCAGATGCAGGACCTCGTCAGCGCCGGCTACGACCTCGCGATCCGCATCGGATCGCTGGTCGATTCCAATCTCGTCGCGCGCAAGATCGCCGTGAACGACCGCGTGCTCTGCGCGGCGCCGGCCTATCTCGACCGCCACGGCGTGCCTTCGACGCCGGAGGACCTGGCCGCGCACGAATGCGTCGTCCTCGTCGGCAGCCAGGGCCGGCAGGATCTGTGGCGCATGAGCGACGCCGGCGGCCGCGAGGCCGCCGTGCGCGTCGGCGGCCGCTTCGAGTCTAATTTTGGCGAAGTGCTGCGCGATGCGGCCGTCGCAGGCCTCGGCATCGCGCTGCACAGCACCTGGCACGTGCACGAGGACCTCCGTGCCGGGCGGCTCGTGCAGGTACTGCCGCGCTGGCGCATCGCCGCTTCCGGCATCTACGCGGTGATGCCGCAGCGCCGCCTGGCGCCGCTGCGCGTGCATGCGTTCGTCGAATTCCTGATCGAGCGCTTCGGCACGCATCCGCCGTGGCAACGCACGCCGGCTGCGCGCGGCAAGACCGTGCGCAAGGGCTGAGACGGCCTCGCGCGGCTGCGGCGGTCCCGGTTTCGCTCTGGCACAATGCGCGCCCCGCGCGCGCTGCGATCCGTGCATCGTCCGCCGAAACTTTCCTACCGATACGGAATGCCCATGTCCCAACACGATATCCGCTCGGCCGTGCGGCCGGATCCTGACCAGCCGATGGTCGACATCGCCAACTACGTCGCCGACTACAAGATCGACTCGACCGAGGCGTTCGACACCGCGCGCTACATGCTGCTCGACTCGCTCGCCTGCGCGATGCTGGCGATGAAGTTTCCCGAGTGCGTGAAGCACCTCGGACCGCTGGTGCCGGGTGCGGTGCTGCCGGGCGGTGCGCGCGTGCCGGGCACGAGCTGGGAGCTGGACCCCGTGCAGGCCGCCTACAACATCGGCGTGCAGGTGCGCTGGCTCGACTTCAACGACACCTGGCTCGCCGCGGAGTGGGGCCATCCTTCGGACAACCTCGGCGCGATCCTCGCCGTCGCCGACTACCTCTCGCGCAAGGCCGTGCGCGAAGGCGGCAAGCCGCTGACCGTGCGCGACGTGCTCGGCCACGCGATCAAGGCACACGAGATCCAGGGCTGCTACGCGCTGAAGAATTCGTTCAACCGCGTCGGCATGGACCACGTGATCCTGGTGCGCCTGGCTTCGACGGCCGTGGCCACGCAGATGCTCGGCGGCGGCAAGGAAGAAATCATCAACGCCGTCTCGCACAGCTGGATCGACAACGGTGTGCTGCGCACCTATCGCCACGCGCCGAACACCGGGCCGCGCAAGAGCTGGGCCGCCGGCGACGCCTGCCGTCGCGCGGTCACGCATGCGTTGAATGCGGTGAAGGGCTGCGTCGGCTATCCGTCCGCGCTGTCGGCCAAGACCTGGGGCTTCTACGACGTCGCGTTCAAGGGCAAGGCGTTCGAGTTCGAGCGCCCGTTCGGCAGCTACGTCATGGAGAACGTTCTGTTCAAGATCAGCTATCCGGCCGAGTTCCACGCGCAGACCGCCGTGGAGTGCGCGATGACGCTGCATCCGCAGGTCGCCGGCAAGCTCGACCAGATCGACCGCATCGTGATCGAGACGCAGGAAGCGGGCGTGCGCATCATCGACAAGACCGGTCCTTGGCCA